>ERZ795053.191-NODE-191-length-76103-cov-21.282729_pt1 | contig 76103 bp, 62 predicted proteins | sample MGYA00375137_ERZ795053 | MGnify/ENA primary metagenome ERZ795053 (study PRJEB30182, sample SAMN05720284) | activated sludge metagenome | isolation source: Anaerobic digester | place: Hong Kong | collected 2014-12-17 ...
ATGCTCCAGGTCTCGACGCGGGCGATGCCCGATGCATCCTTGTAGACCCTGTGCGGATAGCCACCGATGCTTTCGCTGACATCGGCGGTCTGGTCGACGCCGTTGACGTTGGTCCACTGCTCCATGCTTTCCGTCATGTTCAATGGGCGAACGATGTAGTCCGCATCGCCATGCCAGACCGACACGATGGGCCACGGGCCGTTCCAGCTGCTGGCGGCGCGCACCTTGTCGCCCCATTGCGATGGACTCAAGTCGCTGCCGGGGTTCATGCAGCTGAAGGCGGCGTTCTGGCTGGTGGCGCAGCGATAGGGAATGCCGGAAAGAATGGCGCCGCCAGCGAATACGTCGGGATAGGCCGCCAGCATCACCGCTGTCATCGCGCCGCCAGCGGACAGACCGGTGACATAGACGCGCGAACTATCGCTGCCGTGGTCGGTGACCATGCGGTCGACCATCTGCTTGATCGACAGGGCTTCGCCCTGGCCACGGCTGATGTCGCCCAGCACGAACCAGTTGAAGCAGCCGCTGGAGTTGTTGCTGCTCTGCTGCTGCGGCAGCAGCAGTGCGAACTGCCAGCGGTCGGCCAGCAGCTGCCAGCCGGTTTCGTCGTCATAGTTGGAGGCACTCTGCGAACAGCCATGCATGGCCACGACCAGCGGGGCATTCGCCGGCAGGCCGCTGGGAACGTACTTGAACATCTGCAGGTTGCCGGGATTGCTGCCGAAGCCGGTGACCTGTGTCAGCGCGAGTGCGGGCATTGCGATCACGCAGGCGAGGACCGTCATCACGGTCTTGGCGACATGGAGCGCGCGGGAATACGGGGTCGAACCACTGCGAATGCGGGACATCAATCGGACCTCCAGCCAACAGGGAGATCCGATTGAGCCACGGCTGTGCCAGCCGGTCACAGTGGACGATGGGGCAAGCTGCGGCGCATCAATTCGGTCGCGAATGGTGGGGGCGACGATTCCGAACGCGTCGTTTGTCCAAGTCCGATGCTTTGCGGAGTGGATGTCTCGGTCTAGTTTTTCGGATTGTTCCAGGCGGTGTATACGAGACCGCGGAGATGATCGCGCACGTCACGCGGCCAGCTATCAATCAACGCGGCGAAGCCTTGCTGATCGTTGCGCCAGAATGCGCGGGTCGCTTCTTCGTGATTTGGCAGATTGCCGGTCATCGCGGTCATGAAGCGCTGGACGGCTTCTCCCGCCTTGCGGTCGATTGACGGTCGTTGGTCGCTGCGCATGGCTTGCTCGACGATCTGCCGCAGGGTTGCCGAGGCGCCGCGTGGTTGTTCCGCCAGCCAGTCCCAGTGTCGCGGCAGCAGTGTCACTTCTCGCGCGGTGACGCCAAGCTTTGGACGGCCAGGCTTGCGCGCGGGTAACGCCCGGATGCGGCTGCGGATGTCGGCCTCGCTTCCCCGCAAATCAAAATCGACGGCCTGGCTGCTGTCGTCGTCGAACACAAGGATGGGCTCGGCTGCGCCGTTGTCTGTTACCGACTTGATGATGAGGGCGACTTCGAGCGGCGTACCGCGCGCGATCAGGCGCGTTCCGTTGAACGCGCTGCAGGAGCGGATCTGGGTGTACATGGTTATATCCGGGTTAAATGCGGCGAGTATATTACCCGGGTAAATTAATCCGAAGCAAGCGCCGGGCTTGCGGAACGCTATTTGAAGTCGCGATGGCAGGCTTTGCAGGCTTCAAAAGTCTCACCTCGCGCGGCGGCCAGGCCCTTGCAGTCCGAGCCTACGGCCGACTGCATCTGCTGGATGCCGTCCCGAAGCGCCTTGGCGTGTTCGCTGAATGGCGCGTCTAGATCGTCGCCCATCGGCAGGAAGACCGGCTCGATGTCATCGGCCATGCGCGCGAGGGTGTCGATATGGCTGCCGACGGCTTCCGGTCCGCATTGTCCGGCCTTGATGGCATCGCCAACGGCACCGAAGTGGTAGCGCATCATCCACATGACCGCATGCGGTACTTCGCTGCCTGCGGAGAAGCTCTGGTAGGCCTTGATGCCGCCAAGGGCGCCAGCGAGAAGGCCGATGATGAGGACGATTGCGATGCGCATGGACTGTTCCCGGGAGGATCGAAGCAGCGCCCGATTCTGCCTGTGATGTCAGGAAGGCACCACCCTTGTCTGGGTCGCGCGACATCTGCTGGCTTATCATGCGCCACCTTGTAGCAGGCGTTGTGGGTTGGCGGGCGAAGATGGATGCGGGTTGGCTTGAGCGGTTTTCCGGGATTGACCGTCTGTACGGGCAGGGCAGCATCGAACGCCTGTCCGGGGCGTCCGTGTGCGTGGTGGGTGTCGGTGGCGTTGGCTCTTGGGTTGCCGAGGCGCTGGCGCGGTCAGCCGTCGGACATATTCGCCTGATCGACGCGGATGACGTGTGCATCAGCAACAGCAATCGCCAGCTGCCCGCGTTGGCGGGCAACTTCGGTCGTTCCAAGGTCCGGCTCATGGCCGAACGCCTCAGCGCGATAAATCCCAATGCGCGGGTGGATGCGATCGAGCAGTTCCTGACTCCAGGCAACCAGACGGAACTGATTGGTGACGACGTCGATGTCGTCATCGATGCCTGTGATGCGTTCCGCGTGAAGGTGGAGCTGATCGCGTGGTGTCGACGTCGCAAGCAGCGCCTGATTGTCGTCGGTTCGGCAGGTGGGCGAGTGGATCCGACGATGGTGCGGCTTCGCGACCTGAGCCGTACCGAACACGATGCCATGTTGGCATTGATCCGCAAGAAGCTGCGCTCGGACTTCGGCTTTCCCCGTAGCGCCAATCGCTATTTCAGCGTGCCCGCCGTCTATTCGCTGGAGAACGTCCGCTATCCACAGGCGGATGGCAGCGTATGCGGCCTTCGGCCAAAAACCGATGGCGGTGCAGGCAATCTGGACTGCGGCAGGGGGCTGGGTGCTGCAACGCATGTCACGGCCACGTTTGGCATGGCCGCTGTGTCGCGTTGTCTGGACTTGCTGCTGGAGAAGCGCTGAGCCGAAGGCTTCGGCGCCGAGTTCGGCCTTGCCCCGGGGCGGGACATTTTGGGGTTTCGCCAAAAGATGGCGTTAAAAAGTGTGAACTATGACACAAGTTTGCATTTAAGCCTTTGTTTTGCGACGTGATTCGCGTAATCTCCCCATTAGCGGTAATGGGTAACCGATAATCGGTTGCCCATTCTGCGTATCTGCGGCTGGGGAGTCGCAGCTGTGGAGAAAGACCTATGAAACATCACGACGGATTCAGCCTGATCGAGCTTATGGTCACGCTGGCCGTGGCGGCCATCCTGCTCAGTGTCGGGGTGCCCAGCTTCGCGGAATTCATCCGCAACAACCGCCTCGCAGCCGGCACCAATAACCTGGTCGCCGCCATGCAGGTGGCCCGCGCGGAAGCCATCCGCCGGGGCGAGCCCATCACCTTGTGTGCCAGCGCCGATCCAGCCGCGAGTGCCGTCAGCTGCACTGGCGCAACGGCCTGGGGTGGTCAGGACGTCGTCCTCGTCGTGGACGGCGTTCGCGCAGGCAATCCCAGCCCCGCCGAGCTCGTTCAGGTCTTCAACAACGAGGACCTGCAGCTCAGCATCACTGCGCCAGAACATAGTGGTGGGTTCATTCGTTTCCTACCTAACGGCGAAGTCGTTACCGGCTCTACGTTGGAAGTTTTCTTTGAGCTGAAACCCGATACCTGCCACGGCGAGCAGCGCCGGCGGGTCTACCTGAGTCGCATGGGGCGCATCCGCACCCAGCGCCTTGCCTGTTCCTGAGGACGTCTGCATGTCCACCACGTACTCGTTCAACTCAATACGTTCACTCCGACGCCGAGGCGGCTTCAGTCTGATCGAAGTGATGATCGCGCTGCTGATTACGTCGGTTGGCCTGCTTGGCCTGGCGGCTCTGCAGGTCAGCGCCATGAAGTACAACCACAACGCCTACCTCCGCTCGCAGGCAACGTTCCTGGCCAAGGACATGACCGAGCGGATGCGCGCAAACCGCACGGCGGCTCTTGGCGGCGACTACGACATTGCTTTTGGTGCAGCTGCTCCCGGTTCGGGTTCGCTGGCCAACGATGACGTAAGCGCCTGGATTGGCAGCGTAGGGAACGCGCTGCCCGGCGGGCAGGGGGCAGTCACTGTGAATGGCCGTGTCGCCAATGTTTCGCTGCGCTGGGAAGATGCGCGTGGCGAGGAGGGTAGCGAGAACACACCCTCTGGCGAGTTGCTCTCATTCAACTACACCACCGAGCTATGACTATGCGGCCGAACGTCAATTTCCAGGGGCGTCTGCAGCGAGGCCTGACTCTGATCGAGATGATGGTGGCGATGGTGCTGGCGTTGCTGCTCACTGCTGCCGTCCTTCAGGTTTATTTGCTCAACAAGACTACCTTCACGGCGCAACAGCAGTCGGGCATCGTGCAGGAGTCGGGCAACTTCGCGTTGGAATATCTCACTCGAGATGCACGCATGGCCGGGCTGGCGGGTTGCAGTAGCCGTCGCTCCGGTACCCAGCCATTGCCGGTACATAACTACCTCAACAGCACGGCCTATCCGTTCGACCTGATTGGTCACGGCATTTCCGGCTTCGAAAGTACCGGGACCGGTGTTGGTGCGACTTACAACATCACGGCAACCAACCCGGCGCCGGGCGGTGGCTGGACGCCGGCATTGCCCACCGGCGCGAATGCGCTGGACGGAAAGGCGCTCCCCGGTTCGGATGTCCTGGTGGTGAGCGGGATTTCACCCGATGACATCCCGTTGGTGGCGCCATTCACTTCGGGCTCGCAGATTTTTGTCGACGATGTCCGGGATATCACCAACGGTGAAATTCTTGTGGTGACGAACTGTCAGCAGGCAGAGGTTTTCCAGGCAACCAATGTCGTCAGCGCCAGCAATAACATCGTCGGTTCGAGTGCCGGCAGCTACACGCCGGGTAATGCTGAGAATATTGCCTCCACCGGTCCCGAAGGACCGTTTACGGAAGGGACTCGGGTTTCGAGGCTGCGTTCATACGCCTACTACGTTGGCCGCGGCACTGACGGCACGCCGTCCCTGTACCGGGCATCCCTGCGTGGCGGCGCCATGGAAGACCAGGAACTGGTGCCTGGGGTGGACTCGATGCAGATTGTCTATGGCGTTGACGGCAACGAGGACTACATCGTCGATGACTACCGCGATGCCAGTGCGGTAACCGATTGGCAGCAGGTCCGGGCCATCCGTGTTTCCTTGCTGATGCGTTCTCCGGAAGAGTTCCTCGATGGCATGGACACGGCGACCTACAACCTCGCGGGCACCACGATCAACCCGGTGGATGACCGTCGGCAGCGTCGCGTGTTCTCTTCCACCATCGCGCTTCGCAATCGCTTGCTCTGAGAGGCTCAGACATGACTCGTTCGTTCAAAACTTCATGCCTTGCCGCTAAGCAGCGCGGTGCGGTATTGATGGTCAGCTTGATGGTGTTGTTGATGCTCACGATGCTGACCCTGACGGCCATTCGTGCCAGCACCATGCAGGAAAAGATTGCAGGCAGTACGCGGAACATCGACTTGGCCCTGCAGGCTGCCGAGGCGGCGCTGCGTGCAGGCGAGACAGGGCTTTCCGGCAACACGCTGCCTGACTATCACTCCACGGCTGGCTGGTACCACTACGTGGACAAGCCGGCACCGACGTTGGCCGCGCCCAGCACGGGCTGGGACAGCGGTGTGATCACCATGCCGATGGTCGCCGATGATGGCTGGAAGGTCAGCCAGGCACCTCGTTACATCGTCGAAGCGCTGCCGCCGATTCCCGAGCCGGGCGGCGATCTTGAGGCGGGTGGTGTCCAGCCCGACACGACCATGTACCGGGTGACCGCCATCGGCTTCAGTACCCAACCGTTCGCCGATACCGGTGACGCCCAGTATTCAGTGATTCTGCAGACGACCTACCGCCGCTGATGCGGTGATAACGGTTCCATGAGGAGTGCCGCCATGAGCGCAGCCATGCCAGTGTCCAGCCACACCATTCATCCGCTGATGTCGCGTCTCGGAATCGCCTTTGCCATTGCGGGACTCAGCTTCAGCAGTGCCGCACGTGCGGACTTGGCCAACATTCCACTGTCCGTCGCGAACAGTGTCGAACCCAACCTGATGCTGGTGCTCGATGATTCCGGTTCCATGGACTGGGAAATGTTGTTCAAGACGGATACGGGCCAGCTGTCCTTCCAGGTCAGTAGCGACAGCAACGGCACCCTGGTGGATGGATCAGGTCGGCTGCGAGTGTCGGGCAACATTGACTATTCGTACCTGTTTCCGAATGGCACGGGTAGCGGAAACAAGGTCTACGCATACAACAGCACTAACGGGCGGGCGCTGCCGCCGCGTCCCGAGTTGGCTTTCGCCCGAAGCTCCGATTACAACGGTCAGTATTACGATCCCATGGTGACTTACCGCCCCTGGGTGAAGGCCGATGGGACTTACTACCCGGATGCAACCCCGACTAGCGCCATTTCAGACCCGGAGGTTTCCGGTAGCGAGCGCCTGAATCTCACGACAGATATCTATGCAAATGACAACAACTGGCGTTTCTATACTGCCAGGAGCATGCGTCGCGAAAACGGCAGTGGTTATCCGGGGGAAACCAGGGAAACCAACAACAGTGGTTCCACCCAACGCTATCACTACACGCCGGCAACCTACTACGTTCGTCTGAATTCAAATATTGCATTGCCAGGCTGGCTGGGTGGCAATTGCCAAACAACCTCCGGTGCGCGGTACGAGACTTACTATTCAAGTTGGAGTACTGCGCGACAGACGGCGCTTGAAGCTGTGGGCGTCGACGCGATTGCCTTTGACGGTGGTTGCCTGAAGAAGTACGAAATTCCATCGGCGACCAGTTTCCCCAGTGGTCGTACCCAGGCCGCCGAGCTTCAGAACTTCGCCAACTGGTTCAGCTATTACCGCAAGCGTCACATGACGCTGAGGGCAGGTCTTGGTGCCGCCTTTGCCGACAAGAACGGTATGTCGGTTGGTGCCTTCACGATCAACAGTCGTAGTAGCAGCGTAGACATGTGGAGCATGGATACGCAGAAGGATGACCTGTACGACTTCATGTACGGTCGAATTGGAAGAAGTGCCAGCACCCCAAATCGCGAAGGCATGAGTCATGCAGGAAGTCTTTTCGCGTCCCGCAATGCAGGCATCATCAAATATGCCTGCCAGCAGAACTTCATGCTGCAGTTCACGGACGGTTACAGCAACACGAAGCCCGACCTCAACGTCGACAATGCGGATGGAAACAACGGGGCGCCGTACGCGGATAGCTACAGCGATACGCTGGGCGATATCGCCATGTACTACTATGAGAATCGCCTTCGCACCGATCTCGACGCCGGCAAGGTGCCCGTTCGTGCCGAATGCTCCACGTCCAATCCACCGGCGTGGATGGACTGCGAGCGTGACCTGCATGTGAATACCTACGGCATCACCCTGGGTGCAGTGGGCGATTTCTATGCCAATCCGAACTACTTCAGCGGTCGTTATCAGACGGTGCGGGATGCCTACACCTACCCCCCGACCTGGCCAACCAACGTCAACGATGATTCTGGTCGCGAACAGGTAGACGACCTCTACCACGCAGCGGTGAATGGCCGTGGCCAGATGTTCAACGCTCAGAATTCCACCGAGCTTAGCCAGAAGTTGAGTGAGGCTTTGAGGGCAATTTTTGGTAGCGTGATCAGCTCTGCATCGGTGGTCGCGTCAAACTCCACTCGACTGGACGCCAACACGGTCATCTACCAGGCACGATTCGATAGCGCGGACTGGAGTGGTCAGCTGCTGAAGATCGGCGTCAATGCAGACGGTAGTGTGGGCGCATTGGCCTGGAATGCCGGCAGCCTCATCCCGGCACCCGCCAGCAGGAGCATTTACACGCGGACGGGGGCAGGTACGCGAGTCGCTTTTGAATGGAACAATCTCGACTCCACCCAACAGGCGGCGCTCAATGCCGGCGATGATGGCCAACCGGATGGTCTGGGCCCGCAGCGCGTCGACTATCTGCGCGGTGATCGCAGTGGCGAGCAAGCCAACGGAGGAGCTTTCCGGGATCGTGGAAGCGTTCTTGGAGACATCGTGAATGCGAGCCCGTGGTTCGTGGGCGCTCAGGATTTCGGCTATGACCAGTTGCCCGCTGGAGCAGCCGGGCGCTCCAGCTACCGCGCTTTCGTGAATGGCAACAAGAGCAGCCGTCAAGGCATGGTCTACGTGGCCGCAAACGATGGCATGGTGCATGGCTTCAATGCCGATAGTGGTATCGAGAGCTACGCTTACATCCCGAGTGAAATCGTGGGCGATCTGAACAGCCTTACCGATCCGTCCTATCGCCATCGCTATTACGTCGATGGCACTCCGATTTCCGGTGATGCATACGTTGGAGGCAGCTGGAAGACCTATCTGGTCGGGTCGCTCGGTGCGGGTGGCAAGACGGTCTATGCGATTGACGTGACCAATCCGGGTGCCCTCGGCGTCAATTCCATCAAGTGGGAATTCACGGACCCGGATCTGGGCTACGTTGTCGGCCGACCCAGCATTGCTCGCATGGCGAATGGTAGCTGGGCAGTAATTTTTGGCAGCGGCTATACCACCGGCAAGTCGGCCAAGCTTTTCATCGTCGACCTGGCAACGGGTTCGCTGTTGAAGAAGATCTCCACAGTGCGCTCGCAGGATGAATCGACGGCGTCCGCCAACGGTATGGCATCACCGTTCCCGGTCGACATTGATGGTGACCGCGTCACTGACTTCATCTATTCGGGCGACGAATACGGCAACCTCTGGAAGTTTGATGTACGCGCTACCAGCGCGAACAGCTGGGGTTCGTCGTTTGTTCAGTCGAACCGTCCGCAGCCTCTGTTCACGGCTTGCGCAGGGCAGGATGCCTCTGGGCCGTTCGCGTGCCCGGCCGGTCGCCGCCAGCCGATCACCATGCGGCCAGTGGTGGGTCGTGGAGAGACCGGTACATTGATGGTCTATTTCGGTACGGGCAGCTTCATCCAGAGTGGCGACAACATCGTCGCACCGAGTGATCCGGTGCAGAGTTTCTATGGCATCCAGGACGCCAACACGCTGTCAGGCAACAACAGTGGTGATCGCGTCGCGGGGCGCAGCGAGCTGACCGAGCAAGAAATCCTCGCCGAAGTAGGAGCGAATGGCAGTGACTTCCGCGTCGTGAGCCAGAATCCGGTCGGAGCCACGAAGAAGGGCTGGTACATGGACCTGGAGTCGCCGCGAAACGGCATGGAGGGCGAGCGCGCAGTGTCGCAGCCGATCCTGCATGACGGTCGACTGATTTTCCCGACGCTGATTCCGAGCTCTGATCCTTGCGAGGGAGGCGGCACCAGCTGGCTGATGGAGCTCGAGGCCCAGAGCGGTGGTAGCTTCGACATTCCGGTGCTGGACGTGAATGGTGATGGCGTCATTGACGGCAATGACTACGTCGACTACGGCGGCGATGACCATTCACCGGGAGGCCGTCGCTCCGAGGTGGGTATCATCGACACACCGACCATCATCGAAGGTAGTGGTGATCAGGCTGATCGTGAGTACAAGTACGCGTCTGGGTCCACCGGCGGCATCGAGGTTGTGACCGAGGCAGGACGACGCAGTAAGGGTCGCAACTCGTGGCGTCAACTCTGGCCCGGGAACTAATGGTCATGTGTACGGAACGTCGAACGGAGACTTTGGGCTTCACCCTGATAGAACTGATGATTGTCGTGGCTATTCTGGCGATCATCATTCTGGTTGCGTATCCAAGCTATCGGGACCAGATGGTGAAGACACGCAGAGCCGAGGGAAAGGCGGTGTTGAGCAGTGCCGAGGCGCGGATGGAACGATGCTTCACGCGTTTTAGTGCCTACAACAATGCGGCGTGTACTGGGATATTTCCTTTGAACTCGGAAAACGGCTGGTATCAAGTGACGACGTCGGCAGTCAATGCAACTAGCTACACGCTGAGCGCAGCGCCGCAGAAATCACAAGCCGTTGATGACACGTTGTGCGGGACGCTTACACTAACCAGCACCGGTATCCGCGGGCAGAGTGGTACCGGGACCAATTGCTGGTGAGGCTTAGTCGGGCAGGTTGAACAGGCGGCGGGCATTGGCCGTGGTCTGTTCAGCCAGCTCGGTAGCTTCGCAGTCGCGGAGTTTCGCAATCACGGCCAGTACGGTGGTGAGGCGTGCTGGCTCGTTGCGTTGGCCACGCCAGTCGACGTCCGGCTGATCCGGAGCGTCGCTTTCCAGCAGCAGTTGATCGGCCGGTATCGTGGCGACCATTTCACGAAGGCGGCGGGCACGCGGGTAGGTGACCGGGCCGCCGAACCCCAGCAGGAAGTCCAGCTTCTGCAGTTGCTTTGCCTGTTCCAGGCTTCCGGGGTAGCTGTGCACCACGCCACGAAGGCCGTTTAGCCGACGAAGGCTGTGAATTACATCCTCGACCGCTCGTCGGGCATGGATGATCACGGGCAGGTCATGTTTCCTTGCCAGTTCCAGCTGGGCTTCGAAGAGCTGTTGTTGCCTGTCGCGCCCGGCAGGGTCGGCAATTTCCTCGACAAAGTGATCAAGGCCGCATTCGCCGATGGCGATCGCGTCGCCTGCCATGAGTCGAGCATCCAGTGCCGACAGGTCGTCATCCCGATGTCGATCAAGGAACATGGGGTGAAGCCCGTAGGCGGGATGCAGCATAGGGCTGTCCCGACAGATGTTCTGCAGTTCACCCCAGGTTTCGCGCTCGATGGCGGGTACGACGATATGGCGGACGCCGGCATCGCGGGCTCGAGACAGCACGGCCTCGCGATCCTCCGCGAAATCGGCAACATCCAGGTGGCAGTGCGAGTCGATCAGTTCCGGTAGCATCGTGACCTGATTTCAAACCTTGTGGCGCTGGCCTGCAAGCGTTTGTTGCCGTGCAAGGAATTTCGATGATTGACCTGGATGACTGGCTGACCATCAATGAAGTGGACAATGGGCCGTTCTTCGCGGAGCCGATCTTCCAGCGGAAGTACGCGCAGTCGGCGCCGGATTTTCCGCATCATGTAGTGGCTTTCCTGCGGCGCGAGGATGGCGCCTTCGTCGCTGCGTCGTATCTTCACTTCACCCTCCACGAGGGCGTGGTGCTGGTGGGAGGCGGAGCCACCGATGGTCGGGCCTTTGCCCAGGTTCCGGCTGCCGTTGGTGACGCGGTGCGCGCCTCGGGTGGTCTGCTGCTAAGGACGCTGCGCTTTGGTTTCAGCAAGTATGCGGATCGCTGTGAAGCGTTCTTCGGTCACTGCGGTGACCCGCGCGCATTTGAGGTGGACATGCAGGCCGGCTTCCAGCCCACGCGCGTCGAGCATCTGCTGGCCTACTGGCATCGCCTGCTTCCGGAAGAGCGTCGCGAGGCGCTGATCGACCGCGTGGCGGCCATCGGTCCGTTCTAGGGCGTTCGCCTGATCTAGCCAGCGGTGCGCAGCAGCTGCTCCAGTTCGCCGGGCGACTTCCAATGCCAACCGCAGATGTAGCGGGGAAGCAGCCAGCGATCACTCGACAGGGTGACCGGTTCGGCGCCATCACAGAAGGCGGCGTCAAGGCCGAGTTCCACGCCGCGGCCGGGCAGGTAGTCGTCGTGCAGGTAGTCACTGACGTGTCCAAAGGGATAGCAGAACAGTCGCGAGCGTGACGGTGACAGGTGCTGGTCGATGTAGTCCCGAGCCTGGGCGATTTCGTAATCCGCTTTTTCGACGTTGTCGATATTGGCGAAGTCACCGCGACGGATGCCGTGTGGGCCCGGATCGTCAAGTTCCGGGTGGTTGTGGTCCCAGCCGTGATTCTCGATGGCCCAGCGGCCGGAGAGGAATGCCGGTCGCCACCAGTCATCGCTGTAGTTGCCGCAATCCTGCAGACAGCGCTCATCCATGCGCTGGCGGGCTTCCGGGGAGGCGACCACAAAAGCCGTCATGTGCAGGCCGGGTTGCGCCGCATGACCGTGCCGGAACTGGAAGTCGGTCATCAGGTTGTGGAAGCTGCGCACCGGGCCGGCAACCGGGTGGTCGAGGTCGCGGTAGTCGTAGTCGGTGCCGTCATCGCAGGACAGCGCGACGCAGCCGGATGGCAACGGATCACGGCGTTCGAGGAAGGCATCGACCACTTCCTGCAGCGGCACGATGCGCAGACCAAGGCGCTGGATCAGCGCCAGATCCTCGGCCAGGGCTACATGGTCGTTGCCGAGGTAGTCGGTTCCGTTGATGATTCCAGCGTGATAGGTGAGAACCGGTACGCGCATCGTCACTTTCCGTCGGGCGGCCGCTGCGAGCTGCTGTCATGGCGTGAGCGCAGCGCTGCCAGCAACGTAGTGCCCAGTGCGAGCATGATCTCGTCGAAGAAGGGCAGCGGATCGGGAATGACAAGATCCAGCGCGAACAACGCGGCGAACAGCATGAACAGCTGTGGGTAGCGCAGACGACCGAGGAAACGTTTCAGCATCATCACACCCGGAGCGAGAGGAAGTCGGGGCTGGCGACCAGACGCAGCGCATCCAGTCGAGGGCGGGCGCGCGGCAGCGCTTCGGCCAGTGCCGACAGTTCGGCATCCAGCGCGTCGATTTCCTCGGCGCGGACGCTGGGATTGATCCGGCTCAATGCAACCAGCCGCTCCCGCTCGACGCGTCCCCATTTCGCGGCGACTTCGGCGGCGGCGCTGGATCGTTCGGCGGCGGCTTCGCGCGCGACATTCTCGGCATAGTCCAGCATCGGCGGCAGCAGCTTCTTGAGGATCGGACGGAAGCGGCCCAGGTCGATCTGCCGGTTGCTGGCGCGCCGCAGCGCGGCGCTGTTCGGGTGGAAGTCGTCGCGCGGCTGCCTGCGCGTGTCCACGGCGACGTGCAACGGGACCGGCGGAAGGAAGCGATCAGTATTGAGGCGACGGTCCGCGATGCATTCCAGGACATAGACGGCCTCCAGAATGACCGTGCGCGGCGCCAGGCTGTCGTCGATCAGGAAGGCTGCGTTGCCACTCTCGCCGGACAGCAGAAGATCCATGGCGCCCAGCATCAGCGGCTGGTCCAGGCGCAGGAACAGCAGGTCGTCGCGGGCCATGGCGATCTGGCGATCGATGCAGGCCGAGCGCGGGCCTTCCTTGAAGGCATCAAAGGCATCGTGCGTCACGTATTCGGGATCGAGCACCCAGATGCCGGGGGCCAGCGTTTCATTGTGGATGCCGAACTGTTCCAGTAGCCGTAGCGGAAAATCGTCGCTACGCGCGGCCTGGTCCTCGCTGCTGAGGGCGGACAGCAGCAGGCCGGCGCTGGCACCACGCTGGCTGGCAAGCTCCAGCAGGTGATCGCGACCGGAGGCAATGGCGTCGGCCAGTTCGGTGTGGCGCTCGCTGCTGCGCTTCAGGAGATCGCGGAACAGATCCTCGCGCAAGCCTTCCTCGGCCGCCTGGCGACACAGCAAGAGCAGTTCGGCGCCGAATTCACGCAGCAACTCGCGCCCGTCGGCACAGACGCTCTCCAGCGCGCCGATGCCTTCGTCCAGCCAGCGCAACTGCAGTGACTGCGGGCTTCCGGCAATCGCCGCGGCGTGGATGGTGACGTCGAAGCGCTGGCCGATGCGGTCGATGCGGCCGATGCGCTGCTCCAGCTGGTCCGGATCCGGTGGCAGGTCCCACAGCAGCAGGTGGTGGGCGAACTGGAAGTTCCGACCCTCGGCGCCGGCTTCGGATGACAGCAGCAGTCGCGCACCGTCCGGGTCGGCGAAGAACGCGGCATTGCGATCCCGCTGGAGCAGGCTCATGTCCTCGTGGAAACGGGCGACCTGCATGCCGTTGCGCAGGCGCAGGGCTTCCTCGATCGCCTGGACCTTGGCGCGGCTGCGGCAGATCAAGAGGAGCTTGTCGCTACCGGTGGCTTCCAGAATATCGAGCAGCCAGTCGAGTCGCGGATCCTTGCTGTAGTCGTGTCCGGGCTCGGCATGTCGTTCACCCTGGAGCCACCAGCCGGGTCCCCAGTCCGCGAGGAATTCCGCCAGCAGGCGACCCGGAAGCGTGGGGTCGTCGGGTGCTTCCAGTGTGCGCAGCGCCTTGATGCGCTTCGGGAAGCCGCCGACCACGCTGCGCCGGTTGCGGACCATCACGCGGCCGGTGCCATGGCGGTCGATCAGGGCATCGACCAGCTCCTTGCGCGTATGCAGGTCGCCATTGGCGATGCGTCCCAGCCGTCCGGCGAGGTCTTCTTCCTCGCCGCTGAACAGCTCGGCGAGCATGCCCATGTCGGCGGCGTTGGGCGAATCGCCGCGGTCGAGCATGTCCACCAGTTGCGAGAGGCGCAGGTAGCGTGCGCTTTCCGCGCGGAAGTCGTCCAGGCTGCTGAAACGCGCCGGATCAAGCAGGCGCAGGCGGGCGAAATGGCCGTCCAGTCCCAGCTGCTCCGGCGTCGCCGTAAGCAGGATCAATCCCGGCGTGGTCTCGGCCAGCGTTTCGACGAGGCGATAGCCGGGGCTGGCGCCGTCGACATGCCATTCGAGGTGATGCGCCTCATCCACGACCATCAGGTCCCAGCCTGCCGCCTGCAACTGCGCGGCGCGCTCGCCATCGCCGGCGAGCCAGTCGGTGCTGGCGATCACCAGTTGCTCTTCCTCGAACGGATTGCGCTCGGGCGATTCCGCCGCGATGGCTTCGCAGCGCTCCTCGTCGAAGATGGCGAAACTGAGGTTGAAGCGGCGTAGCAGTTCGACGAACCACTGGTGTACGAGGCTCTCCGGCACCAGCACCAGTGCGCGCTCGGCGCGACCACTGGCGAGTGCCTGCGACAGGATCAGGCAGGCTTCGATGGTCTTGCCGAGGCCAACCTCGTCGGCCAGCAGGAGGCGGGGAGGGCGGCGGGTCGCGCCAATCTCGGCGATGCGCAGCTGGTGCGGAATCAGGTCGATGCGCGAACCCAGCAGGCCCCATCCCGGATGGGCGCGGGCCTTGGCGCGTCGGCGCAGGCATTCAAAACGGAAGTCGAACTGGTCGTTGCGGTCGACGCGCCCGGAGAGCAGGCGCTGATCGGCCTGCGACACGGGCTGTTCGGCGTCGAGCTGACCCTCCGCGAATTCGTGATCACCGCAGGCGTAGTGCAGTACGCCGTTGGCCTGCCTGACCGAAGCAACCACCCACTCCGAACCATCCACGCGGATGCGCTCGCCGGGCTGGAACTCGGCGCGCAGCATCGGGGCGGAGTCGACGGCGTACTGGCGAATCAGCCCGCTGCCGGTGAAGACGATCTGAACACTTCGCCCCGACAGGCGCATGACCGTGCCGAGGCCCAATTCGGGTTCTGCTATCGAGAACCAACGTTGTCCGGGAACAAAAACTGCCATTCCCGGATTTTACGCTGTTGCGGCCCTGCTTCGCTTCAGTTGATCCAGATGTGGACGCGTTTTTCGGGCGCCAGCATGAAACCTGCCCCGGGTTTGCAGTCGAAAGTGGCGGCAAAGGGATCGAAGTTGGCCAGCGGCCCATTGACGCGAAGTGTTGGCGGCGCCTGCAGTCCATCGGCATCCGGCGCGGCCGGCAGTGCCGGCCACAAGGTCGCCCAACTGCTGAAGAACGACTGGTCGCCGGCGGCATTGGCAGGCGCGTCGACCTTGCCGCGGTACGCCATCCACGCCAGCTCGAGACCGGCCAGGTCCGCGGCATTCTCGATGAAGCTGCGCTTGCCGTCGACGGCAACAGCCTCGCTGCGGTAGGCCTCGTACTGCACGCTCAGCGGCTCGTTGCGCTTGGCGTAGGCGATGTAATCCGGCTGCGTCCACCACGGGCGAGTCTGGCCCTGCGCGTCGAACTTGCTGCCCGCCAGGTCGAAACCGTGGCCCAGTTCGTGGGCAACAAGGGCGCCAAAGCCACCGTATTGCGCGGCCGGCGACATGGCGCGGCTGAACAGCGGTGGTGCGGCGAAGGCCGCTGACACCTGCAGGCGGTTGTGGGCAGGATCGTAGAAAACCGCCGGCGTCTGCGCGGGGATCGTGCCCACCATTGGGGCACGACCGATACGGGTCAGCGCCATGCGCTGGCGCCATGCCGCAACCTGCAGCGCATTGCGGGCGAGCTGGTCACGACTGAAGCTGAGGCCTGCCGTATCGACAGCACCCTTGTCGCCACCCACTTCGATCACCAGTGCGTCGACCTTCGCGGCGCCGGCGTCACGGGCATCGTTGCTCAGCCAGTCGGCATCGGCGATGGCCTGTCGCAGGCTGGCGACCTCGCTGTCGATCAGGTTGCGCGCGGCGGTGAGCCGGCCGGTATCTGACTGCGCCAGGAACTCGCGGGAGAGCAGATCGGGAAGCAACTGTTGGATCGTGTCCAGGGCGCGCTCCTCCCGGGCGGGCTCGTCGTCGATGGCTTCGAGCTGCACGCCGACGAAATCCCGGCGCGCCTTGGCGACGTCGCCGCCAAGCCATGGTGCGAGGTCATTGACCAGATGAAAGCGCAGATAGGCGCGCCAGGCCTCCAGCGAACCGCCATCGACGAGGTGATTGGCCTGCACGAAGAAAGCGGTGTGTGCCATCGATGCGGCACTGAGTCCGCGCAGGCCGAGCGTGCGGAAGAAGTCCTTGAAGCGCAGGCTGGGATACTGCTTGTCCAGCGCCTTGATGTCGGTCGGCAGGTAGCTGTTGTTGGGATCACGCAACTGGGCGAGGCTCAACGAGGCCCGAGCCAGCTGCGTCTCCATGCCGAGGATGCGCTCCGCATCGGCCTTCGCCGCCTTTCCGCTACCGCTCAGGCTCAGCAGGCGCTCAACATAGGCACGGTAATGCTGCATCAGGGCCTGCGTCTGCGGGTCCTGGCGCAGGTAGTAATCCCGATCCGGGAGACCGAGGCCAGCCTGCCGCAGGTACAGCATGGACTGGCTGGCGTTGCGCAGGTCGGCGGCGACGTCGACGCGGAACAGCAGTGGCAAACCCTGCTGATGCGCCGAAGCGATGACGTCGGCAACGTCGCGCGGACGGCGGATGCCGGAGACTTGATCGAGCAGCGGCTTCAGGACATCCATCCCATGCTTCTGTTCGGCCGTGGCCGAGGCCCACAGATCCCCAAGCAGGCGCTGGTTGTCGTTCGTCGGCGCGGAGGCCGCGCGCTGGAGCAGGGCGATCTGCGTTGATCGACTGTTCGCGTCGAGGATCTGGAATGGATCGAGTGCGGCGTTCTCGCCACGTTGCATAGCGGACCAGGCGGCGAAGTCATCGCAGGGGCTAGGTTGCGCGGTGGGCTTGGTTGCGTCGCTGGCTGCCGATAGAGCGGGGCCGGCCAGGGTGATGAGCAGGGACGCCAGCATGGACGTGGCGAAACGAAAACGATGGTGTCGGGGCATGAAGCGCCTGATCGTGTGTTGACGAGCGCGAAGTCTAGCAGCCGGCATTCCGTCCCGGCGGCTGCAAACGACGAAGGCCGGCAAGGCCGGCCTTCGTCAGGCATCGCGCATGGTCGGGTTGGTGACTACCAGATGCGGACCTTGCTTTCGCCATCACGGACCATGGCATCGCCGACCTGGCAGGCAAAGGCCTGGGCAAAGGCGTCCAGGTTGGACGGCGCTCCGATGGCGCGGAACTGCATCGGCGAGTGCGAGTCGCTGTTCAGGCGCACCAGCTGCGCTTCATCGCGGATGTTGCCGCGCCAGACGCGTGCCCAGCTGAGGAAGAATCGCTGCTCCTGGGTGAATCCGTCGATCTTCGCGCCAGCTTCGGTCGGTTGGTCCTTGAGCGCGGCCTGCAGGGCATCGTAAGCAACGCTTATGCCACCGAGGTCGGCGATGTTCTCGCCCAGGGTCAGCTTGCCGTTGACGCGCTTGTCCGGGTAGTCCGCCAGCGGCGTGTAGCCGTCGAACTGGTTGACCAGCTTGTCGGCGCGCGCCACGAACTTGGCGCGGTCCTCGTCGGTCCACCAGTTGGTGTTGTTGCCCGCACCATCGAACTGGCTGCCCTTGTCGTCGAAGCCATGGCTGGCTTCGTGGCCGATGACTGCACCAATCGCACCGTAGTTGATGGCGTCGTCGCCGTCGGCATAGAAGAACGGCGGCTGCAGGATGGCGGCGGGAAAATTGATGGTGTTGGTGGTGCCGCTGTAGTACGCGTTGACCGTCTGCGGCGTCATGCCCCATTCCATGCGGTCAGTGGCGGTACCGATCTTGGCCAGATCATGGGCGTAGTTGAACTTCGACGCGGCCTTGATGTTGGCGTAGAAGTTGTCCGGGCTGATGGCCAGACCGTTCCAGTCGCGCCACTTGTCCGGGTAGCCGATCTTCGGCAGGAAGGTGCTCCACTTCTCCAGCGCCTTGGCCTTGGTGGCATCGCTCATCCAGTCGAGGTTCTCGATGCGGACCTTGAGCGCGTTGCGCACGTTGTCCACGAGTTCCATCGCGCGCTCCTTGGACTCCGCCGGGAAGTAACGGTCCACGTAGAGCTGGCCCAGCGCCTCGCCCATGCTGCCGTTGACCACGTCGAGCACGCGCTTCCAGCGGGCGCGCTGCTCCGGCTGGCCATTCAGGGTCTTGCCGTAGAAGGCGAAATTGGCGTCCTGGAAGGCGCTGGAAAGATAAGGCGCGGCGTCATCAATGGTGTGGAAGGCCAGGTAGTTTCGCCAGTCGGCGATCGGCGACTTCGCCAGCATCCGGTCGACTTCGGCGAAGAACTTCGGCTGACCCAGCGAGAAGCCGTCCTTGACCGTCACGCCCTGCGCCTTGAAGAACGCGTTCCAGTCGAAGTGCGGCGTGAGCTTGTTCGCTTCGGCGATGCTGACGAACTGGTACTGGTTCTTTGGATCGCGTCGCTCCACGTTGCTGAGCGACGCTGCGGCAAGGCGCGTCTCGAAAGCCAGCACCGAGTCCGCCTTCTTGCCGGCCGACTTGTCGTCGTCACCGCTCAGCTTGAACAGCGTCGCGATGTAGTCGCGATAGGCCTTGCGAATGTCGGCGTACTGGTCGTCGCTGTAGTAGTCCTTGGTCGGCAGGCCGATGCCGCTCTCGAAGGTGAAGGCGATCTGCCGCTTGGCATCCTGGTAGTCGGCGCTGGAGCCGAAGTTGAAGACCTGGCCATTGCCTTCGGCGTAGGCCTTGCCGATCCAGTTGGCGACATCCTTGCCGTCCTTCAGGCGCTCGATCTCCCAGAGGTCGGGTCGGATCGGGTCCATGCCGGCCTTTTCGATGGCGGCCTCGTTCATGCCGGAGCGGTACAGCCAGCCAATCTTCTGAACGATGCTGCCCTTGCCGGCCATATCGGCGACGGTTTCCGCGGCGTTCACCAGGTCCTGTTGCGCATTCAGGCTCTGCTCGCGCAGCTGGTCGAAGGCGCCCCAGCGGGTGCGGTCGGAGGGAATCGGGTTCTCGGCCACCCACTTGCCATTGACGTAGGCATTGAAGTCGGCGCAGGCATCGATGCTGGTGTCGATGTCACCGGCGTTGAACACCGGCTCCGCGGCGGCCATTCCAGCCAGCGAGGTGAGGGCAAGGGCAATGCTGAGGCTCAGCGAGCGTCGAAGGGTTCGGGACACCATGAACTCCTGGGTATCGTGAAATCTGAATCGTGAGTCGAAATTCGTGAGCCGGCGCGGGCAGCCTGGCCCGCGCCGGTCGATGCAAGGCTTACCAGATCACCACGCGATCGGCTTCCGGACGCACCATCTTGTCGCCGTCGACGCACTCGTAGGCGTGGGCGAAGTTGGGCATGTTGGAAGGCGCTCCGATGGCGCGGAAGTTGGCTGGCGCGTGCGGATCGGTATTGAGGCGCACCTTCAGCTCTTCCGGCTTGAAGTTGCGACGCCACACCACCGCCCAGTTGGCGAAGAAGCGCTGGTCCGGCGTCATGCCGTTGATCGGACGCAGGCGCATGTTCTCGGTGGCCTTGTGGAAGGCGTCGTAGGCGACGGTCAGGCCGCCGAGGTCGGCGATGTTCTCGCCCAGCGTCAGCTCGCCCTTCACGTGCAGGCCATCGATGGCCACGTAGTTGTCGAACTGATTGACCAGTTTGGCGGTGCGCTCCTCGAACTTCTTGCGGTCATCAGCCGTCCACCAGTTGTCGAAGTTGCCCTTGGCGTCGAACTGGCTGCCCTGGTCGTCGTAGCCGTGGAGCATTTCGTGGCCAATGACCGCGCCGATGCCGCCGTAGTTGAGCGCCGGATCGGCCAAGGCGTCGAAGAACGGCGGCTGCAGGATGGCGGCCGGGAACACGACCTCGTTCATCTGCGGGTTGTAGTAGGCATTCACCGTCTGCGGCGACATGCCCCATTCGCTGCGGTCGACCGGCTTGCCGATCTTGGCCATCTGGAACTGGTGCTCGAAGGCGCTGGCACGGATCGCGTTGCCCAGATAGTCGTTGGCGCGGATGTCGAGGTCGCTCCAGTCACGCCACTTGTCCGGGTAACCGATCTTCGGCGTGAACGATGCCCACTTTTCCAGTGCCTTCTTCTTGGTTTCCGGACCCATCCAGTCGAGGTTTTCCAGGCGAACCTTGAGTGCGGCGCTCAGGTTGTTGACCAGCTCCAGCGCGGCGGCCTTGGATTCCGGCGGGAACACCTTGGCCACGTACAGCTGGCCCAAGGCTTCGCCCATCACGCCGTTGACGATCGACAGCACGCGCTTCCAGCGCGGACGCTGCTCTTCCTGGCCGCGCAGGGCCTTGCCGTAGAAGTTGAAGCTTTCCTCCGAAACGGCGTCGCTGAGGAAGGGCGCGGCGCTGTTGATGGTGTTGTAGCGCAGGTAGGCCTTCCAGCTGTCCAGCGGCGTTTCGGTCATCATCTTGTCGATGGCGGCGAAGAAGTCCGGCTGCGCCAGCGAGAACATCTTCGGCTGCGCCACGCCGTTGGCGTCGAAGAAGGCGCTCCAGGAGAAGTGAGGGGTGATCTTGTCGGCATCGGCGACGCTGACCGGGTTGTAGAACTTCGACGGATCACGCAGCTCGATCGGCGACAGCGAGTGCTTCGCCAGTTCGGTTTCAAAGGCCAGCACGTCCTTCGCCTGCTTGGTGGCGTCATCCGCGGACACGCCGCCCAGCTCCAGCATCTTAGCCACATGCTCGACGAAGGCTTTGCGGATCTTGACGTAGTCTTCCTTGTCCTCGAGGTAGTAGGCCTTTTCCGGCAGGCTCAGGCCGCCCTGGGCCGCGTAGGCGATGACCTGTGAGGAGTCTTTGAAGTCGCCAGTGCCGAAGAAGCCGAACAGGCTGCCGAAACCGCGGCTGTAGTCGCGACGGATCCATTCACCCAGCGCTTCGGGGCTGTTGATGGCATCGACTTCCGCCAGGTACGGCTTCAGTGGCGCGACGCCGGCCTTGTTCAGCGCGTCGGCATCCATACCGCTGCCGTAGAGGTCGCCGATCTTCTGCTGGATGCTGCCTTTGGCTGCGTCGCTCTTGGCAGCGGCTTCCACGATTTCGCGCTGCGTTTCCAGCGAACGCTCACCGAGGATTTCGAAGGTGCCCCAGGTCGTGTGGTCGCCCGGAACCGGGTTCGCGGCCAGCCACGGACCGTTCACGCGCTGGTTCAGGTCCTGGCAGGCGGCGGTGTCGCGGTCGAACTCGCCGGGCTTGAGCCAGTCATGCTCGGCGGCACTGGCGGAGGCGGTAAGGGCGAGGCCAAGCGCCGCTGCGAGCGGCAGGAGACGGATGCGGGACATAAAAACTCCAGAAGAAAGGCGGCGCGGTGGGCGCCACGCGGAAATTCAGGACTGCGAGACTAGGGCCAGCCGCCCCGGTGTTCCAGTGACAGAGGTCATTGGCCGGCCGGCCGCGAAAGCAGTATCTGTTCTCAGTTACACAAACGCCGCCCGGAGGCGGCGTTTGTGTACGTATGGTGGAGGCGGGGGGAATTGAACCCCCGTCCGAAGATGCTCCATCCTCGAATCTACATGTTTAGCTCGCCGTTTGATCTCGCCCGACGGCAACACGACGTGCGAAGCACACCGCCGGACCAGTCCGCTTGATTTAGCCCGTCAGCGGCAGACGACACAGCCGGGCGATCCTGCAAATATGACCGGAAACTCCACCGTTGCAGGCACCGATGGGTTCCGGACTGGCCTATTTAGGCGGCCAGTGCGTAGTTGTCGTCGTTCGCAACTAAGCTTGTTTGCCGCTGGATTTACGAGGAAAGCTGCCCCCTCGACATGCATCAAGTGACTTCACGACCCCCGTCGAAGCCGATCGCCCCCTGAAGTGGTTACGCTAACACAGATGGTGGTGGATTCCGGTGGATTCAATGGCCGCGGCAGTTTCCGATGGGCGCCATTCAGCCTTCTGGTCAGCCGGTCTTGTTGTGGCTGCGCATGATGCGCTGCTTGTCGCGCTGCCAGTCTCTCTCCTTGGAGGCAGCGCGCTTGTCATGCGCCTGCTTGCCCTTGGCCAGCGCCACTTCGACCTTGACCCGGTTGTTCTTCCAGTACATCGCCGTGGGCACCACGGTGAAACCATCACGTTCCACGGCGCCAACGAGCTTGTCGATCTCGCGCCGGTGCAGCAGCAGTTTGCGTGTGCGCCGGTCCACGGTCTTCACATGGGTGGAAGCTGAGAGCAGGGGCGTGATCTGGGCGCCGATCAGGAAGATTTCGCCGTGCTGGATCAGCGCATAGCTGTCGGCGAAGGCGATGCGACCGGCACGCAAGGCCTTGACCTCCCAGCCCTCCAGCGCGATACCGGCCTCGAAGCGCTCCATCAGCGAGTACTCGTGACGGGCGCGCTTGTTCAGGGCGATGGTCGATCCGCTATCCTTGTTGTCCTTCTTGCCTTTCTTGGCCATCGTTTCGATTCCGTTACAGCAGGCGATTGTCGCCGATCCCGCCCGGGCTCGCGAGTACGCCACCACAAGTCCTTCACAATCGGGTGGTCACGTGACCCAGATCCAGCGACAGGCGATCGTCCGCCGCTCCTCCAAGTTCATCTATGACCTGGTCAATGATGTCCGGTCGTATCCCTCGCGTTTCAACTGGTGCGAAGGGTCGAGCGTGCTCGAGGAACACGAATCGAGCATGGACGCCGAGCTCCGGCTGCGCCTGGGTGCGCTGAAGACGGCGTTCACCACGCGCAACCAGCTGATTCCGCATGAACGCATCGAGTTGAGCCTGCTTGCCGGTCCGTTCCGGAAGCTGCGTGGCGAGTGGCGCTTCGTGCCGCTGGCGGAGCAGGCCTGCCGGGTTGAACTGCAGTTGGACTTTGACCTTGCCGGAACGCTGGTCGGTTCGGCGCTGGCCATCGGCTTTACCGGCCTGGCGGATCGGCTGGTCGATGATTTCTGCCGTGAAGCCATGCGCATGCCGGAGTCTCAGGATGTCTGAAGTGACGACCGGGAAAACGTTGCGTGTCAGCGTTGTCTACGCGCTGGTGGACCGCAGTTGGCAGCGCAGCGTGGAACTTGAAGCGGGTGCGACGGTGGGCGATGCGATCGAAGCCAGCGGACTGCGCACGGCCGTACCCGACATCGACTATTCGGCAGATCGCCTGGCGGTGTTCGGCAAGTCGGTCAAGGACGACACGCCGCTACGGGACGGCGATCGCGTGGAAATCCTGCGGCCGCTGCTTTGTGATCCGAAGGAAGTGCGCCGGCAGATGGCTGAGCGCCAGCGCGAGGCCAAATCCTAGCGGCCCTTGTCCTTTTCGCGCGGCAGGTTGCCGTAGCGGCCCATTTCCTTGGCCAGATCGCCGGGTTCATCCTTGAAATAGTCGCCGTCGATGGTCGCCAGCGAATCGCCGTCGAAGGTCAGCGTCAGCGTCTTCACTTCGGTCTTGCCGCCGTCGCGCTTGAAGCTCGCCGTGTAGTCCCAGCGCTCCTGGTGGAAGGGATCGCGAATGGACGGCGTCCCCAGCAGCAGCGATACCTGGCGCTTGCTAAGTCCGGGCTTTAGCTGCTCCACCTTGGCCGGCTCCAGCAGATTGCCCTGATACACCGGCACCTTGTAGATCAGGCCGCAACCAACCACGGTCGAAGCAAGCAGGGCGGCGGTGGCCAGCTTGAGCGCGGGCTTGAGGGTGAACTTCAGCAGCTGCGGCATGTGCGGGTAGGGTCCGTCGGGCAAAGGGCGGATGATACACTATGACGCTTTCGCGAAAGCCCGGCTGAACGCCGGCTCGCCGGGCGACCGGAAACGCCGGATGGCGGGTCCCGCCCCTCGATCCGTCAACGACGTGGAGCCAACCGCATGGAATCGCAGGATCTGCGCAAAGCCGGCCTGAAAGTCACCCACCCGCGCATGCGCATCCTCGATGTGCTCGAGAACGCCCGCCCGCGGCACATGACCGCTGAAGACATCTATCGCGCTCTGCTGGAGCACGAGGAAGATATCGGCCTGGCCACGGTCTATCGCGTGCTGACCCAGTTCGAGGCCGCCGGCCTGGTCATGAAACACAACTTCGAGGGTGGGCAGGCCGTGTTCGAGCTGGACCGCGGCGAGCACCACGACCACATGGTTGACGTCACCAGCGGCAAGGTGATCGAGTTCATCAGCGAGGAAATCGAGCGCCTGCAGCACGAGATCGCCGAGAAGCACGGCTACCTCATCGAGGATCACAGCCTCGTGCTGTACGTCCGGCCCAAGCCGAAAAAGGGCTGAACCCCGCTAGTCGCGCTGGCCGTCGGCCAGCATCTGCTTTGCATGCGCCGTCGTTTCGACGGTGATTTCGAGGCCGCCCAGCATGCGGGCGAGTTCCTCGATGCGTGCCTTGTCATCCAGCCTGGCGATGGCGCTGCGAGTGATGCCGCCATCCACTCCCTTGCTGACCCGGTAGTGCTGGTGCGCCTGTGAGGCGACCTGTGGCAGGTGGGTGACGCAGAGCACCTGGCGACTGGCAGCCAGTTGGCGCAGCTTGCGGCCGACCACTGCGGCGACCGCACCGCCAATGCCCGAATCGACTTCGTCAAAGACCATGCTGGGAATCGCATCGAGGCCCAGCGCAGCCACTTCGATGGCCAGACTGATGCGTGACAGCTCGCCGCCGGAGGCAACCTTGCGTAGCGGGCGAGGCGGTTGGCCGGGATTGGCCGCCACCAGCAGCTCGATGCGTTCGGCGCCGTTCGGGTTCGGCGTGGCGTCTTCGCGTGTTTCCAGCGCGACATCCAGCTGACCGCCGCCCATGCCCAGTTGATCCATCAGCTCGCTGACCTGCTTGCCGAGCGCATCGGCGGCAGCCTGTCGCTTCGCCGTCAACTCGGCGGCGGCGCTGGTCCAGCGATCAGCCAGCTCGTCGCGCTGCCGACGCAGGCGGGCCGTGCTGGCGTCGCGTCCACGCAGTTCATCGACCTCGGCGGCGATTTCATCGCGGCGTTCGCCAAGTCGTTCGGCGGTGACGCGGTGCTTGCGGGCGAGGTCGTTGAGCCGGCCCAGCGTGCGTTCCAGCTCCTGCAGACGTTCCGGATCAAGGTCGAAGTCGTCACGCAGCTGATCGATGCCGCTGGATGCTTCGTCAATGGCGATGGCGGCGCTTTCCAGCGCGGCGTCGATATCGGCCAGCCGCGGCTCGACGCCGACCAGCTTGCCGAGTTCGGCGCGGATCCGGCCAATCTGGCTGGCAATGGCGAAGCCATCGTCGCCGGAAAGCAGTTGCGTGGCTCGGTCGCTGGCCTCGATCAGGTCGGCAGCACTGGCCTGGCGGCGCTGGTCGGCCATCAGCGCTTCAAGGGCTTCAGGCTCCAGCGCCTCGCGTTCCAGTTCGGCCAACTGGTGTTCGAGGTAGGCGAGGCGGTCTGCGCTGTCCTCGGCGGCATCCAGACGTTCAAGCTCGCGCTGCACGTCGCGCCATTCCGTGGCCAGCCGGGCGACCTGCCCGAGTTCATCGGGATAGCGCCCGAAAGCGTCCAGCAGCGCACGCTGGTGTTCGCGTTGCAGCAAGGCCTGATGCTCGTGCTGGCCGTGGATCTCGATCAGCAGACTGCCGAGTTCGCCAAGCTGCCCCAGCGTGGCCGGACGACCGTTGATCCAGGCCCGCGAGCCACCGTCGGCGCGGATGACGCGGCGCAGGCTTAGCTCGGCGTCTTCGTCCAGCTCCTGTTCGCGCAACCAGGCGGCGGCTGACGGGGCGTCGTCGAGACCAAACTCCGCCAGCAGCTCGGCGCGATCGGCACCGTGACGGACCACGCCGCTGTCGGCACGAGCGCCGCCGATGAAAAGCAGGGCGTCGACCAGCAGTGACTTGCCGGCGCCGGTTTCACCGGAAATCACCGTCATGCCGGTGGAAAAACCGATCTCCGCTTCGCTGATCACGGCGAAGTCCTTGAGATAGACGCGGCGAAGCATTCGGGCAGCGACTCGGGCAGGACGAAGGGCGGCCACGCTATCACGCGCCCCGCGGCGCGCCAACCGGTTTTCGCGCGCTTGCCTTCGCCCGTCACTGACCTTATTTATGACGGGAGCGCAAGGACCGAACAGACCGCATGACCGCAGAGAATCAACTGGATGCCCGAGCCCGTCGCCTGCTGCGCACGCTGATCGGTCAGTACATCCGTGATGGTCAGCCGGTCGGCTCACGCACGCTGGCCAGGCAGTCCGGGCTGGACGTCAGTCCGGCGACCATCCGCAATGTGATGGCGGACCTGGAAGAACTGGGTCTGGTTGCCGCACCGCATACCTCGGCCGGTCGAGTGCCGACCGCGCAGGGTTACCGCCTGTTCGTGGACAGCCTGCTGCAGATGCAGCCGCTGGGCGCGCCCGAACTCGACCAGCTGCAGCGCCAGCTGCCGGAAGGCGCGGGGACGCAGGGGCTGCTCAGCAATGCCAGCGAGCTGCTGTCGGCGATGACCCACTTCGTCGGCATGGTTACCGTGCCGCGACGCGAGCAGTTCGCCCTGAAGCACATCGACTTCGTCGCGCTGGATCCGCAGCGGGTGCTGGTAATCCTCGTTTTCCACGACAACGAGGTGCAGAACCGGATCGTCACCACCCGCCGTGGCTACACGCCCAGCGAGCTGGAGCAGGCGGCGAATTACCTCAACCAGCATTTCGTCGGGCGTTCGCTGGGCAATATCCATCAGGAACTGCTGCGCGAGCTCAAGGAAACCCGTTCGGCGATGGAACGCGTGCTGTCGGCCGCGGTGGACGTGGCGGAGGGCGCTTTCCAGCCGGTGGCCGATGGCGATGACATGCTGGTGGCCGGGCAGACGCGGCTGATGTCGATCCAGGACCTGTCCGACCTCGACCGCCTGCGCGAGCTGTTCGAGGCGTTTTCGCGCAAGCGGGAGCTGATCCGCCTGCTGGATGGCTGCATCCACGCCGAGGGCGTGCGCCTGTTCATCGGTGAGGAATCCGGCCTGGCGCCACTGGACGGCTGCTCGATTGTCACTGCGCCCTACGGCGCCGATGGCCGCGTATTGGGCGTGCTGGGCGTTATCGGGCCGACCCGGATGGCCTACGATCGGGTGATTCCGGTGGTTCGCGCAACCGCAGACGTTCTGGGTGCCGCGCTGGGCGGGCCCTTGAATAGTCGCCAGACGGCCCAATAACCGTTTCCGAATCGATTTCTTCATGCCGGCTGGGGAGCTGGCTGGCATTGATTTCTTTTGTCTGCCACGAATTGCAGGACACGCCATGGAACCCAACGACAAGAACCCGGACGTCGCCGACGCCGAGGCGGCGCGCATCGCTGAACTGGAAGCCGCGCTACTGCAGCTGCAGGACGAGCGCCTTCGCGAACGCGCCGAGATCGAAAACCAGCGCCGCCGCCTGGCGCGTGATCTGGAGCAGGCACGCAAGTTCGCCAACGAGCGCATCCTCGGCGACCTGCTGCCGGTACTGGACTCGCTGGAGCAGGGGCTGGGTGCGCAGGGTGACGGCGAACAGCTGCGTGCCGGCGTCGAACTGACGTTGAAGCAGCTGCTGAAGGTTGCTGGCGACAATGGTTTGAGCGTGGTGGACCCCACCGGCCAGCCCTTCGATCCGGAAAGCCACCAGGCCATGAGCATGGTGCCGTCGACCGAGCACCCGGCGAATACCGTGGTGCAGGTCTACCAGAAGGGTTACCGCCTCAATGACCGGCTGCTGCGCCCGGCCATGGTCGTGGTGGCCAGCGACGGCTGAACCGGCGCGAAACATCCGGGGCGCGCCCTTGAATCAGAGCGCGTTGCGCCCCACATCGGAAGCAAGTTCTTGACGGTTCAAAACCGTCCATATCTACGGGAGAATCCAACATGTCGAAGATCATCGGTATCGACCTGGGTACCACCAACTCCTGTGTCGCCATCATGGACGGCGGCCAGGCCAAGGTCATTGAAAACTCGGAAGGCGATCGCACCACGCCATCCACCGTCGCCTTTACCAAGGACGGCGAGACGCTGGTTGGCGCTGCCGCCAAGCGTCAGGCGGTCACCAACCCCAAGAACACCTTCTACGCGGTGAAGCGCCTCATTGGTCGCAAGTTCACTGATGCCGAGGTGAAGAAGGACATCGATCTGGTGCCTTACGCCATCGTCGATCACGAAAACGGCGACGCCTGGGTGTCGACGTCCGACGGCAAGAAGATGGCGCCGCCGCAGATTTCCGCGGAAGTGCTGGCGAAGATGAAGAAAACCGCCGAAGACTACCTCGGCGAGAAGGTCACCGAAGCGGTCATCACCGTGCCGGCCTACTTCAACGACAGCCAGCGCCAGGCCACCAAGGACGCCGGCAAGATCGCCGGTCTGGAAGTAAAGCGCATCATCAACGAGCCGACTGCGGCAGCACTTGCGTACGGCCTCGACAAGAAGGGCGGTGATCGCAAGATCGCGGTCTACGACCTCGGCGGCGGTACCTTTGACGTGTCGATCATCGAGATCGCCGAAGTCGATGGCGAGAAGCAGTTCGAAGTGCTGGCCACCAACGGCGACACTTTCCTCGGTGGTGAGGATTTCGACAAGCGTGTCATCGACTACCTGGTCGAGCAGTTCCAGAAGGACGAGGGCATGGACCTGCGCAAGGATCCGCTGGCGTTGCAGCGCCTGCGTGATGCCGCCGAGCGCGCCAAGATCGAGCTGTCCAGCGGCCAGCAGACCGAGGTCAACCTGCCGTACATCACGGCGGATGCCAGTGGTCCGAAGCACCTGACCATCAAGCTGACCCGCGCCAAACTCGAGTCGCTGGTCGAGGACCTGGTCAAGCGCACCATCGAGCCGTGCCGTACGGCGCTGAACGATGCCGGTCTGCGCGTCTCCGACGTGTCCGACGTGATCCTGGTCGGTGGCCAGACCCGCATGCCCAAGGTGCAGCAGGCCGTCACCGAGTTCTTCGGCAAGGAGCCGAAGAAGGACGTGAACCCGGATGAGGCCGTGGCCATTGGTGCCGCGATTCAGGGCGGCGTGCTGGCTGGCGACGTCAAGGACGTGCTGCTGCTCGACGTGACCCCGCTTTCCCTCGGCATCGAGACCATGGGCGGCGTTTTTACCAAGATCATCGAGAAGAACACCACGATTCCGACCAAGGCATCGCAGACCTTCTCGACTGCGGAAGACAACCAGACGGCGGTCACCGTGCATGTGTTGCAGGGTGAGCGCGAGCAGGCGCTGTACAACAAGTCGCTGGGCAAGTTCGACCTGTCCGGCATCGAGCCTGCGCCGCGTGGCATGCCGCAGGTCGAGGTCAGCTTCGACATCGACGCCAACGGCATCATCCACGTCAGCGCCAAGGACAAGAAGACCGGCAAGGAACAGCGGATCGAGATCAAGGGTAGCTCCGGTCTGTCCGAGGACGAGATCCAGAAGATGGTCAACGACGCCGAGACGCACCGCGAGGAGGACAAGAAGTTCCACGAACTGGTGACGGCCCGCAACAAGGCCGACGCGCTGGTTCACGCCACCCGCGAAGCGATCAAGGAGCACGGCGACAAGGTGCCGGCGGAAACCATCGGCCCGGTCGAGTCGGCGCTGTCTGACCTTGAAGCGGCCATGAAGGGCCAGGACAAGGCGCAGATCGAAGCCAAGACCACGGCGTTGGAGCAGGTCGCGCAGTCGCTGCACCAGGCAGCCGCGGCGGCCTCGCAGGGCGGTGCGCAGCCCGGTGGCGACACCGGCAGCGCCAGCCAGGCCGCTGATGACGTCGTGGACGCCGAGTTCACCGAGGTCAAGGACGACGACAAGAAGTAAGGCCGGCAATGGCCCAGGGGGATCCGGGATGGCGAAAGCGCCCGGGTCCCTTTTTGTCTCGAACGTTGCATTTCTTACCTATCGCCCCACAAGAACCGACTGATCGCACGCCATGTCCAAACGCTGCTACTACGAAGTCCTCGCTGTCGAGAAATCCGTCAGCGCCGACGAATTGAAGAAGGCGTTCCGCCGGCTGGCGATGAAGTACCACCCGGACCGCAATCCCGACGCCGACGCCCAGGACAAGTTCAAGGAGGCCAAGGAGGCCTACGAGGTGCTGTCCGATGCGAACAAGCGGCGCATGTACGACCAGCACGGTCATGCCGCCTTCGAGAACGGGCATGGCGGCGGCGGGGGTGGGCAAGGCTATGCCGATGTCGGTGATATCTTTGGCGATATCTTTGGCGACATCTTCGGCGGCGGTGGCCGTTCGCGCGGTCCGCGTCGCGGCTCCGATCTGCGCTACATCATGGAGCTCGACCTCGAAGAGGCCGTTTTCGGCATCGAGCGCCGCATCGAGGTGCCGACGCTGGTTTCCTGCCAGCACTGCACCGGCACGGGTTCGGCAGACGGCAAGGTGGAAACCTGTGGCACTTGCCGCGGCCAGGGCCGCGTCCGCATGCAGCAGGGCATTTTCTCGGTGCAGCAGGCCTGCCCACATTGCGGTGGCAGCGGCCAGGCGGTGACCAATCCTTGCGACCATTGCCATGGTCAGGGTCGTCTTGAAGACCAGCGCGTGCTGTCGGTGAAGATTCCACCGGGCGTCGACAATGGTGATCGCATCCGCCTGCAGGGCGAGGGCGAAGCCGGCCCGGCCGGTGCGCCGGCTGGTGATCTGTTCGTTGAAGTACAGGTTCGCCCGCACGAAATCTTCCGCCGCGACGGCGATGATCTCTACTGCGAAGTGCCGATCCGCTTCTCCCAGGCCGCGCTGGGCGACGAAATCCGCGTGCCGACGCTGGACGGCGAAGCCGAGATCAAGGTGCCGCACGAAACCCAGACCGGTCGCCTGTTCCGCCTGCGCGGCAAGGGCGTGAAGTCGGTGCGTTCGCGCGTTGCTGGCGATCTGCTTTGCCGGGTGGTGGTCGAAACCCCGGTCAAGTTGACCTCAAGACAGCGCGAACTGCTCGAAGAGTTCGAAACCACCTTTGAGGGCGACAAGGCCAAGCGCCATTCGCCCAAGTCCAGTTCATTCCTCGACGGTGTGAAGGCATTCTGGGAAAAGGTCACCGGCTGAGCCCGTTGTTCCCTGAATTCCGCAGGTCCGACAACGGATGGCCTGCAGCAAGGGCGGCGGTCGCCGCCTAGTGGAAGTTGGCGTTCATCAGCAGGCCGAAGCAGGCCGCGACGAGCAGCACCAGCAGCGCCAGCGCCGATAGCAGGGCAAACAGCACGCCCTTGACCGTCTTGCTCCGACCGCGTCGGCCGAAGTGGATCATGGCCGCGATCGGCATCAGCAGCGGCAGCAGCCCAATGAACAGCAGCACGACGGCCAACAGCGGCCGCGCGCTTTCGAACTGACTCACCATGCCGGCAGCGCCGGTCAGCAGTGCGGCGATCACGCCGCCGATCAGCATGCACAGCCAGCCGATGCCGAATCCTGCGGCAATGCTGCCCTGGTCTTTCGGCGGCTCAAGCATCGAGTTCATGGCTCAGAATCCGTTGACGGCAAACAGGCCAAAGCAGGCTGCGACCAGCAGCAGCGTCAGCGCGAACATGGAGCCGAAACCGGCCAGCACGCCGCCGGCAAAGCGCTTGTGTCCGGAGAAAAAGCTGGCGGCCAGCAATCCCAGCATCGCGAATGGCGAGATCAGGCCAAGAAACAGCACCTCGTTGCCGTGGACGCCCGTCTCGTCGAGGATCGCACCGATGATCAGGCTGGCCACGCCGGATACCAGCAGCACCGCCCAGGCAATGCCGAAGCCGGCGGCCGTGGTATCCCAATTGCCATTGGGTTTGTCCGCCGCGTTCGAATCCGTCATGACTGGTCTCCGGGAATGGTTTCGTTTCCTCGATCTACTGCCGCCCGCAACGCTTCCAGTTGCTTCACGCGGTCGTCGCGGTAGAACAGGTTGAAGGTGTCGAAGGGAATGATGCGCCCATCCGGCTGCGCGATGTGCACGCAGCTCTTCTTCACCGCTCGCAGGTCGAAGCTGTGGGCGTCGATGAAGGCCATGATCAGCACCCGGAACACGTTGCGATAGCCGAGTTCAGCCGGCGCCTGCACCTGCGGCAGGCAGCACAGCAGGTCGGACAGGGAGCAGGCCTGGCCTTCCGGCGACTGGTTGGTGGCGAACAGCTTGAACACCTGGTCGCGCAGGGCTTCGTCACGCTCGACGACAATGGTGTTGCGGCCGGCGTTGATCAGCGTGTCCTCGGGAATCATACCGGTCAGCGGGACCACCTGATCGCCCAGTTTCAGGGCGTAAGCCATGGCTAGGCTGTCCGGATTGCAGGGCACCGGTATCAGGTCCTTGCCCTCGAAATGCGCGCTCTGCTCGATGATGCGGCGTCGGACTTCGGTCAGCGTCAGCCGGTTGCTCGCAGGGTCGAAGCCTTCGGCGCGGCCAGCATGCTGGATCGGCTGAAACGTCACACCACGCACACAGGGCTGCTGCAGGGCGAAGTCGATGATTTCGCCCAGTTCGCCGTCGTTGAGGCCCTTCTTCACCGTCACCACCAGCGTGGTGGAGATGTCGTGGCGATTCAGGTTCTCCAGCGCTCGGCGGCGGATCTCGCCCAGCTTCGCACCACGCAGCTCCTGATGCACCTCGTCGCGCAGCGAGTCGAACTGCAGGTACAGCTCAAAGCCGGGCATGTAGCCGGCCAGTCGTTCGACGAACTCGGGCTCCCTGGCGATGCGGAGGCCGTTGGTGTTGACCATCAGATGGCGGATCGGCCGCTCCCTGGCGGCATCGAGGATGGCGAAGAAGTCCGGGTGCAGGGTCGGCTCGCCGCCGGAGATCTGCACCACGTCCGGCTCGCCCTCGTTGGTGACCACCGCGTCCAGCATGCGTTCGATGGTGGCGAGGTCGCGGAAGCCGGGACGATGCGGGCCGGAATCGGCGTAGCAGATCGGGCAGCGCAGGTTGCAGTGATCGGTGACTTCGACCAGCGTCAGGCAGCTGTGCTGCATGTGCTCCGGGCACAGACCGCAGTCGTAGGGACAGCCCCAGCGGCGCTCGGTGTTGAAGCGCTCCGGCAGTTCCGGCGGTTTGATGAAACGTTCGCGTGCCATCCGGTAATAATCGGCGTCGTCGGCGATCAGCACGCGCTCGCGGCCGTGCTCGGGACACCATTTGTCCATAAACACGCGCTGGTCCTTGATGATCAGGTTGCCCTCGACACGGCGCAGGCAGGTCGAGCAGATCGAAACGGCGTGGTCGTAGTAGAGGTATGGCCTGACCTTGTGGCCCATCTCAGTTCCTTGTGGACAGCAGTTCGCGGCTCAATCGCGGCAATGCCGGCAGATAGTAGGCCAGCCCGACGAGGCACAGCCATTGGATGCCGGAAAGGCCCATCCAGGAATACGGCAAAGGCTTGATGAATTCGATCACGAGGCGGAACAGCAGGTAGCCGGCCAGGTAGAGGCGAAACAGGTCGCCCGATTGGCTTAGTCGTTGTCGGCGGCGCCAGATCAGCGTGGTCCAGCCGAGCAGAAAGGCGATCTCGTAGAGCTGGGTCGGATGTCGTGGAGTACCGTCACCGAAGTCGATTGCCCAGGGCAGGGCAGTCTGCGTGCCGTAGGTATGGTCGGCAAGGCCGGCCAGGAAGCAGCCGACGCGGCCGATGCTCATGCCGATGGCCAACGGCCACACGAAGCTGTCGCCGGTGGATTCGGTCTGTCCCAACGCTTTCTTGGCGATTTCGACGCCAACCAAGCCGCCGAGCAGGCCGCCAACGATGGACTTGCCCTGCAGCAGGTGCCGCCACTCAGGGAAATCCGCAAAGGCGGCCAGTGGGTCATCGAACCAGAAACTGAGCTTGGAACCCAGCGCGGCGCCAACCGCAGCTGCCACGACGATGACGATTCCGAGGTCGCGATCGCGAAGCAGCGGGTGCTCGCGCCGCCGGCGCTGGCGCAGATAGACCTGCATGCCCACGGCGTACGCACACACTTCCAGCAGCGTGTGTACGGCGACAGGGCTCAAGCCAGCACCAAAACAGGCCTAAATAAATTTCGATTTATCAGTTGCTTAGAAAGACTTCCTGAAGCCAAAGTTGAAGCGTGTTTCGGTCAGGATACTGTTCGCGATGCTGCGATCCAGGCCGAGGAACCACTGCCAGCCGCCCGGATGCACGGTGCTGATGCCGATCCCCAGGTTGCCGAAACTCCGGTCCGGGGCGCCGCTGGCGAAACCGATGCGCGTATTGCTGGGATCGCCGGCGAAGAAGGCCGGCAGGATGCGACCGTCGTCCTTGTACTCGTGGAACCAGTCAAGGCGGAAGTAGGGCGTCCACACGCCCCAGCTGGCTGACGCGGTGCGCGAAAGCTCGAAGCTGGCGTAACCGCGCAGGCTCTTGCTGGCACGACGTCCGAAGCGGATGTCGAGGCCGCCGCCGTTGCTCTCGCTGAACGCATCGATGCTGACCTTGCTGTAGTCGGCACCGAGTCCCGTGCGGAAGCTCCAGGCGCCGCGATACCAGCTCCAGTCGCCACTGGCACTGGCCTGGTCGTGGCGGCCGCCCATGGCCGCCGTCGCGAGGAAGTCGACGTTTATGCGGTCTTCTTCCGCTGTGCCGGCGTTGCGAACCAGGCTGAACTGGATCCGGCGGGCCGTGTCGTAATCGATGGACTCGCGGCCGACGCTGGCCTGCCAGCCGAAATGCTCGCCAATGTTCCCGTAGAACGCCGCCGTGTAGCCATTGGCGTCCTCCTTCATGCGGCCGCGATCGCCGCCGAAGCGCGCGTCATTGCGCCGGAGTCCCACGCTGAGCAGGCCAACAATGTTGGGCGAGAAACGGTAGTCAACGCCTAGCGTCGCACCCGAGATGTCACTGTTGAAGGCATTTTCGAAGCGCGACTCCGGTCGCTCCACGTCCGAGCTGTAGGCGCTGGCGAACAGCCCCCAGCGCTCCGAACGCCACAGCGCGTCGTCCTCGTCGCCATCCAGGCCAAGACCCTGGTCGGCTTCCTGCCGCTTCTTCGAGCCGGCGGCAGCGCGACGGGCGAAGCTGCTGCGGGCGATCTTGATCTGCGCGGCGAACACGCCAAGGTTGTTGCCGATGGCGGCCGCGGAGCGGCGATCACCGGAGCCCGGACCGGCATTCAGGATGTCCTGACAGCGGGCGTAGAAGTTGCTGCCGGGCTGGGCCTGCGCGCAGACCTGCACCCAGGCGGCATCCAGCGCCTCGGCGGGCGTCTGCGCTTTCGCCGCGGTGACGCCAAGCAGCAGCGCGAACAGAAGGCCCAGACGGGCCACGGCGTGTCGCGCGAGTGATCGCGATACCGGTTTCATGATCGTCTCCCCAAACGATGGCCGGTTGATTATTGCTTTCCGGGCGGCGGATGCCAACGCCATGGTCGCGCAGGTTGACGCTGGCGCCGGCCCTGCTGGAGCATGGCCGCATGAATACGACACAGGATCAGGGCCATTCGACCGGCTCGTCACCGCTTCGCCTGCTGTTGCTTGGAGCAGGTGGCCGCATGGGTGCATCGATACGCGAACTCCTTTCCAGGGATTCGCGGTTCACGCTGGTGGCAACACCGGGTAGCGACGATGAGCTGGGGCCGGACACGCCGGGCTTTGATGTGGCCATCGACTTCAGCCGGCCCGAAGGGCTGCTCAAGCTCGTCGAGCTCTGTCACAGCCGAGCGCGTCCGCTGGTGACCGGGACCACCGGCATGGACAGTCACCTTCAGGCCAAGCTGGTCGGAGCGACGGACCGCGTCGCTCTGGTCTGCGAAGCCAATTTCAGTCTGGGCGTGGCGATCCTGGGCGCGGCCGTGGCCCAGGTGGCGGCGGCCTTGCCAGGATGGGACTGCGACATCATCGAGCAGCACCACCGCGGCAAGCAGGACGCACCGTCGGGAACGGCGCTGGCGCTTGGCCGAAAGGTGGAGGCGGCACGTCCGGAATCCTCACGGCCGGTTGTCTACAGCAGCGTCCGCAGTGGCGACATCGTGGGCGAGCACACCGTGCAGTTCTGCGGCGAGGGTGAGCGACTGGAGCTCACGCACCGCGCCACCGACCGCCACATCTTCGCGGCTGGCGCCTTGGAGGCGGCGGCCCGGGTCGTTGGGCGGCGTCCAGGACGCTACCGCCTGGTCGACCTGCTGAAGCCCGCGTAGGACGCAAGCTGGATCGTCCCGGAATTGACCGCTTCGCCCTGCATTTGATGCACATCGGCAAGCGCGGCGACCAGGTTATTGCGCAATCGTTCGCAATAACCTGCAACCAATTGATATTGCTAAACTATCTATGTAAAGAATCGCAACATTGACCGATGAGCGGTCGAATAGTGTTGGTGGACGGCGGTCTGTAGTACCCCGTTTTGCGTTCGAGCTGGTGATTTTTGCTGCACTGCAACTTGCGACGCCGATCACGCTTCTGCAACTTGGGCGCCGCTTCCGAAAGGCTTCGTCCGGGACAGGACGACTTCGGTAACGGCCGGGCGAGGGGAGTCGCCCAACCGGAAGCTCACTCAAGGTATTTCTGTCTGATTTTTCGGGGAGCTTCATGAAGACCAAATCTCGCCTGTTTGCTGGCATCGTTCTCGCGCTGAGTGCTGGCGCCGCTTTTTCCATGCAGCACGACGTCGAAGCGCGTTTCGATGACATCGACGGCATGTCGCCGGCGGAAACCACCGTCGAGCAGGACATCCACTTCCTCAACAAGAAGGGCGAGATCGTGCGCGGCAAGCGCTGCGCTCAGGAGAATCTCACCGCTGAAAAGAAGGCCGAGCTGGACAACGCCTTCTTCTCCTACTGGGAAAACAACATTGATGGCCCGCTGTCCAAGGCCGGTGGCGGTACCGTGGTTGACGTCTACTTCCACGTGATCGTCAAGACTGCGAAGTCGGCTGAAGCGAAGAAAGGTCGTCCGGGCGGCGGTGGTGGCGGCACTGTGGTCGGCGACGTGACCGATCAGCAGATCGCCCAGCAGATCCAGGTCCTGAACCAGGCCTACAGTGGCACCGGCTTCAGCTTCAACTTGGTGGGTGTGGAGCGCGTCAACAACAGTCAGTATTACGATCGTTGCTACGGTGGTGCCGAGAGCAAGATGAAGAACGCGCTGGCTGTCGATCCGGCTCACACGCTGAACATCTACACCTGCAACCCGTCCAGCGGCATCCTGGGCTACGCCACCTTCCCGAATTCGTACGCGGAAGACAGCGCCATGCACGGTGTGGTGCTGCTGAACGAGTCGCTGCCGGGTGGTTCGGCTGCACCGTACAACCTGGGTGACACGGCAACCCACGAAGTTGGTCACTACCTGGGCCTGTACCACACCTTCCAGGGCGGCTGTAACAATCCGGGTGACTACGTCGCCGACACGCCTGCCGAGTCCAGCGCCGCATTCGGCTGCCCGACTGGCCGTGACACCTGCTCGGGTGGTGGTGCTGATCCGATCCTGAACTTCATGGACTACACCGACGACGCGTGCATGAACCAGTTCACCAGCGGCCAGGAAGCGCGCATGCAGGCGCTGGTGGCGCAGTACAAGCCGAGCCTCTAAGAGGCCCTGCTGCAGAAGTACTCGAACGGCCCGGCATTGTCCGGGCCGTTCGCGTTCAGGCCCGGCAATGTTCGTGTCATGCTGGGCGAGCCGGCGATTGGCGTCGGTGATGGAGCCACAGCCACGCATGGGGATGCGTGGCGCTGACCGAAAGCCGCTCTATCCGGAACTTGTCCGCGACGCCGTGGCGAGGCCATTGCCACGGCGTCGTTCTGTATGGAAGGCCACTAAACACCTTCGTGCCAAGTGGACACTGGCGATTCTCATCCCTAAAATATCGTTCCGCCCGATCCCCCGAATTTGACGAACCCCACAGGCCAGCTTGCGCAGGCTTGCGGGTTTCGCTGCACCTGAAAGGCGGTAACGAATGACTCCAGCTCTGCTTGCGCTTGCCGACGGCAGCCTGTTCCACGGCCTCAGTGTCGGTGCGGATGGCGAATCGGTCGGCGAGGTCGTGTTCAACACGGCCATGACCGGTTACCAGGAAATCCTGACCGATCCCTCCTATGCGCGTCAGCTGGTCACACTGACTTATCCGCATATCGGCAATACCGGCTGCAACGACGCCGACAACGAGTCCGGCGAGGTTTACGCTGCTGGTCTGATCGTGCGTGATGTCCCGCGTCACGCCAGCAGCTGGCGTAGCGAGGTCGACCTGCCGCTGTGGTTGCGCCGCCGTGGCGTGGTCGCCATCGCCGAGATCGATACCCGTCGCCTGACCCGCATCCTTCGCGATGACGGTGCCCAGGGCGGCTGTCTGGTGGCCGGTGAGAACATTGATGCCGACCGCGCCGTGGAGCTGGCGCGCAAGTTCGGATCGCTGAAGGATCAGGACCTCGCCCGCGTGGTCAGCTGCCGTTCGTCGTACCAATGGAGCGAGGGCGTGTTCGACCTCGATGCCAACGCATTCGCCAGCGGCGAAAAGCGTTTCCGCGTGGTGGCCTACGACTTTGGCGTCAAGCGCAACATCCTGCGCCTGTTGGCCGACCGTGGTTGCGACGTCCATGTTGTTCCGGCGCAGACGCCGGCAGCCGACGTGATGGCGATGAAGCCGGACGGTGTGTTCCTTTCCAACGGTCCCGGCGATCCGGAACCCTGTGACTATGCCATCGCCGCGATCCGCGAGTTCCTCGACGCGCGCATGCCCCTGTTTGGTATCTGCCTTGGCCACCAGCTGCTCGGCCTGGCCAGCGGCGCGAAAACCGAAAAGATGAAGTTTGGCCATCACGGCGCCAACCATCCGGTGCAGGACCTCGCCTCCGGTCGGGTCATGATCACCAGCCAGAACCACGGCTTTGCCGTCGATGAGACCACGCTACCGGCCAACGTTCAGCCCAGCCACCGCTCGCTGTTCGACGGCAGCCTGCAGGGCATCCGCTTCACCGACCGTCCCGCTTTCGGTTTCCAGGGTCATCCGGAAGCCAGTCCCGGCCCGCAGGACATCCAGGGTCTGTTTGACCAGTTCACCGAACTGATGCAATCGCATCGCGGCAAGGAGGCCGGCTGATGCCAAAGCGTACTGACATCCAGACCATCCTGATCATCGGCGCCGGTCCGATCGTGATCGGCCAGGCCTGCGAGTTCGACTATTCCGGCGCGCAGGCCTGCAAGGCGCTGCGCGAGGAAGGCTATCGCGTGGTGCTGGTGAACTCGAATCCGGCGACGATCATGACCGATCCGGAGATGGCTGACGCCGTCTACATCGAGCCGATCACCTGGCAGTTCGTCGAACGCATCATCGAGAAGGAAAAGCCGGACGCCCTGCTGCCGACCATGGGCGGGCAGACTGCGCTCAACTGCGCTCTGGACCTTGCCGATAATGGCGTGCTGGAGAAGTACGGCGTCGAACTCATCGGCGCCTCGCGTGACGCCATCCGTACCGCCGAGGATCGCGAGCTGTTCCGCATCGCGATGAAGGAGATCGGTCTCGAGTGCCCGAAGGCCGAGGTCGCCAAGACGTTCGAGCGTGCGGTCGAGATCCAGGCCATGGTGGGTTACCCGACCATCATCCGCCCGAGCTTCACGCTGGGTGGCAGCGGTGGTGGCATCGCCTACAACCGCGAGGAGTTCGAGGACATCGTCACCCGTGGCCTCGAGCTGAGCCCGGTGCATGAGGTGCTGGTCGAGGAATCCGTGCTCGGCTGGAAGGAGTTCGAGATGGAAGTGGTCCGCGACCGCGCGGACAACTGCATCATCGTTTGTTCGATCGAAAACCTCGATCCGATGGGCGTACACACCGGCGACTCGATCACCGTGGCGCCGGCGCAGACGCTGACCGACAAGGAATACCAGCGCCTTCGCGACGCCAGCCTCGCCGTGCTGCGCAAGATCGGCGTGGACACCGGCGGTTCCAACGTGCAGTTCGGCGTCAACGCCGAATCCGGTCGCGTCGTGGTCATCGAGATGAATCCGCGTGTGTCGCGCTCGTCGGCACTCGCTTCCAAGGCCACCGGCTTCCCGATCGCCAAGGTGGCCGCGAAGCTTGCCGTCGGCTACACGCTGGACGAGCTGAAGAACGAGATCACCGGTGGCCTGACGCCGGCAAGTTTCGAGCCGACCATCGATTACGTGGTCACCAAGATTCCGCGTTTTGCCTTCGAGAAGTTCCCGTCCACCGACGCACGCCTGACCACGCAAATGAAGTCGGTGGGCGAGGTGATGGCGATGGGGCGCTGTTTCCAGGAGTCCCTGCAGAAGGCGCTGCGTGGTTTGGAAACCGGCAAGGTCGGGCTTGATCCCGGCGAGTATCGCCTCGACAGCGACGAGGATCGCGTGCGCCTGCGCCGTGACCTCAAGGAACCCGGTGCCGAGCGCATCTTCGCGCTGGCCGACGCCTTCCGTGCCGGCATGGGCGTGGCCGAGGTGTTCCGGCTCTCGCACATCGATCCGTGGTTCCTCGACCAGATCGAGGAACTGGTGCAGATGGAACGCCAGGTCGAGGCCGGCGGCATTGCCGGTCTCGATGCGCGTGGCCTCTGGCGCCTGAAGCGTCGCGGATTCTCCGACGCGCGCCTGGCCCAGCTCACCGACACGGACGAAGCTGCCGTGCGTGCGCTGCGCCATGCCTTTGGCGTGCGTCCGGTCTACAAGCGCGTGGACAGCTGCGCGGCGGAGTTCGCCACCAACACGGCATACCTGTATTCGACCTACGAGGAAGAGTGCGAGGCCGAGCCCAGCGACCGCCAGAAGGTGATGGTGCTGGGTGGCGGTCCAAACCGGATCGGGCAGGGTATCGAGTTCGATTACTGCTGCGTGCATGCCGCGCTGGCGCTGCGCGACGATGGTTACGAGACCATCATGGTCAACTGCAACCCGGAAACCGTATCCACCGACTTCGATACCTCCGACCGCCTGTACTTCGAGCCGCTGACGCTGGAAGACGTGCTGGAAATCATCGAGATCGAGCAGCCCAAGGGCGTGATCGTTCAGTACGGCGGACAGACGCCGCTGAAGCTGGCGCGCGACCTCGAAGCTGCCGGTGCCCCGATCATCGGCACCTCGCCGGACAGCATCGACCTCGCCGAGGATCGTGAGCGCTTCCAGCAGATGATCGTCAAGCTGGGGCTGGAGCAGCCGCCGAACCGTACCGCTCGCAGTGCCGACGAGGCGCTGGCGCTGGCGCGCGAGATTGGCTATCCACTGGTCGTGCGCCCGAGCTATGTGCTGGGCGGTCGCGCCATGGAAATCGTCTACAGCGACGAAGACCTCGGCCGCTACATCCGCGATGCGGTGAAAGTGTCCGACAAGTCGCCGGTACTGCTCGACCGCTTCCTCGACAACGCGGTCGAGGTGGACGTCGATATCGTCATGGACCAGCAGGGCGAAGTGTTGATCGGCGGCATCATGGAACACATCGAGGAAGCCGGCGTGCATTCCGGCGATTCGTCTTGCTCGCTGCCGCCGTACTCCCTGGACCCGGAGATCTGCACGCGACTGCGCGAGCAGGTGACGCGGATGGCGCGCGAACTCAAGGTCGTCGGCCTGATGAACACGCAGTTCGCCATCCAGGGCGAGCGCATCTTCGTGCTGGAAGTGAACCCGCGTGCCTCGCGCACGGTGCCGTTCGTGTCCAAGGCCACCGGCGTGTCGCTGGCCAAGATTGCCGCGCGCTGCATGGCCGGTGTCAGCTTGGCCGCGCAGGGCATCAAGGGCGAGGTCATTCCCGACTACTACTCGGTGAAGGAAGCGATCTTCCCGTTCGCGCGCTTCCAGAACGTGGACCCCATCCTCGGCCCGGAGATGCGTTCTACCGGCGAGGTGATGGGTGTCGGTCGCAGCTTCGGCGAAGCCTTCGCCCGGGCGCAGGAAGCCGCGAGCATCCGCAAGCCCAAGTTGGGTCGCGTGTTCGTTTCCGTGCGCGACCCCGACAAGCCGCGTCTGCTGCCGGTGGCTCGCGACCTGATCCGCCGCGGCTTCACCATTGTCGCCACCGGCGGTACGGCCGCCTACCTGCGCGAAAACGGTCTCCCGTGCGACCATATCAACAAGGTCATCGAAGGCCGTCCGCATATCGTTGACCTCATCAAGAACGGCGAGATCGTCTATATCGTCAACACCACCGAGGGCAAGCAGGCGATTGCCGACTCGTTCTCGATTCGTCGCGAGGCACTGCAGCACAAGGTCACCTATTCGACGACCATTGCCGGCGCCCGCGCACTGCTGCATTCGCTGGAGTTCCGCGACGGCGCCAATGTCTGGTCGTTGCAGGAACTGCATACGGAATTGAAGGACCGGGAAACCAACGCCCGGGAAAAGAAGGAAGGGACGTCAGAAAAATGAGAGCACCGCTCACCCGCCGTGGCGCCGACGCGCTGCGTGAAGAACTGGAACGATTGAAGCGCGTCGTGCGCCCACAGATCATCGAAGCCATTGCCGAGGCCCGCGCCCACGGCGATCTCAAGGAGAACGCGGAATACCACGCGGCCCGCGAGCAGCAGAGCTTCACCGAAGGTCGTATCAAGGAGCTGGAATCGACGATCAGCAACGCTCAGATCATCGATGTCTCCTCGCTCAATGCCGGCGACAAGGTGGTCTTCGGCGCCACCGTTGATCTGGCGGACGAGGAGACAGGCGAAGAGAAGCGTTACCAGATCGTTGGTGACCTCGAAGCCGACATCAAGCAGGGGCTGATTTCGATCTCCTCGCCGGTTGCGCGTGCGCTGATCGGCAAGCACGAGGGCGACAGCGTCCGCATCGCCGCCCCCGGTGGCGAGCGCGCCTACGAAATCGTGGCCGTCATCTACGAGGGCTGACCCCCGCCCGATGACCACCCGCATCTGCTTCCTGCTGCCGCCGCGCGACCAGATGGCGATGCCATCGCCGGGTTCGGCGATGGCGAAATGCCTGGCGCAGGGAGATTCCGAAACATCGGATAGCGGTGCGCAGGCGCAGTTCGGTCGGCACGTCGACGTGCTGCCACGGCAACTGTCGATGGCAGCGGTCAGTCGTCAGGTCGATCACGGTGATGCGGTCGGCAGCAGCTGGCTGCGGGCCGACCCGGTACTGATGCAGGCTGACATGACCACCGGTCGCCTCATGGCGCATGGACCTGGCCTGGACCTGTCGCCGGATGACGTCGAAAACCTCCTCAAACCGCTGAAACCGCTGTTCGGTGATGAAGGCTTTCCGATATCGGCGGGTAGCGGATCGGAGCAGGCCAGGCACCGCTGGTATCTGCAGATGCCGGCTGAAACCGAGTTACCGACTTTTGTCGCTCCGGAGGACGCTTTGGGAGCGGACCTTGGCGATTGCCTGCCTGAAGGCCCAACAGGTCGCCGCTGGCGCCGACTGTTCAGCGAGGCGCAGATCGTGCTGCACAACCACGATTTGAATGTCCGTCGTCGCCAATCCGGGCTGCCGCCGGTGAACGCGCTGTGGTTCTGGGGTGGCGGCCGGCTCCCCGACAGCGTGTCTTTTTCCCACGCCCAAGTCGTCAGCGAGGACGAACACTGGAAGATGCTGCTGGCCTATTCGGGTCAGGCTCCGGGACGTATCGAAGACTTCGAAGCCGCGACTGCCAGGTCTGGCATCGATGGTGACTGGCTGCTCGACCTCCGCGGCCGGCGGGATGCAGCCAAGGTGGTGGAAGCAGCGCTGCCGTCGATCCAGCGTCATTTGCAGGACGGGTGGGTGAGCTTCGACTTTGCGGATGGGCTGGTCGTCTGTTGGCGGCGGTCGCACCGCTGGCGTTTCTGGCGTCGCGGATGACGGCGACACGCATTCGGCGCCGGGACGTCCCGCAGCAGTTTCCCGGCGACGCCTGGGACGGCCAGCATCCGGTGATGCGACGGGTTTACGCAGCCCGCGGCGTGGAAACCGCGGCGGAGATCGCGCCGGGATTGGCGCAGTTGGCGCGACCGGAAACACTTGGCGGACTCGACAAGGCCTGCGACCTGCTGATCGAAGCCATTGATCGCGACCAGCGCATTCTGGTGGTCGGCGACTTCGACTGCGATGGCGCTACCGGGGCCGCGTTGGCGGTGCGTGGCCTGCGCCTTCTGGGTGCGCAGTCCGTCGATTTCGAGGTACCGCACCGACTACAGCATGGTTACGGGCTTTCGCCGGCACTGGTGGCTGATCTTCCTCAGCCGCTGCCGGACCTGCTGATTACGGTGGACAGCGGCATCGCCTGCGTGGCCGGGGTGAAAGCGGCGCGGGATGCGGGCTGCCGCGTCATCGTCACCGACCATCACCTGCCTAGCGAACGTCTCCCCGAAGCGGACGCTATCGTCAATCCGAACCAGGAGGGCGATGCCTTTCCCAGCAAGGCGCTGGCCGGCGTTGGTGTGATGTTCTACCTGCTGCTGGCGCTGCGTGCGCGCCTGCGCGCTGATGGTCGCTTCGAAGCGGGGCGCGAGCCTGATCTTTCCGTGCTGCTCGATCTGGTCGCGGTCGGCACCGTGGCCGACATGGTGCCGCTCGACCAGAACAACCGGACGCTGGTTTCCGCCGGCTTGCGCCGGATACGCGCCGGCCGTTGCCAGCCCGGTATCGCGGCGCTCGCCCAGGTTGCCAACCGACCGCTGCCGAATCTGTCCGCGACCGACATCGGCTTCACCATCGGCCCGCGCATCAATGCCGCCGGGCGACTGGAAGACATGCGCGTCGGTATCGCTTGCCTGCTGGCCGATGATCCCGGCGATGCGCACGAGCTTGCGTCCATGCTCGACCAGATCAACCGCGAACGACGAGAAGTCCAGCAGCAGATGCTTGACCAGGCCGAGGCCAGTCTCGATGGCATCGATGTTGATGACGCCAACACCGCTGCGGCTATTGTCGTCCACGATGCCGGCTGGCATCCGGGCGTGGTGGGCCTCGTCGCTTCGCGCCTCAAGGACCGCCTGCATCGGCCGACGATCGCTCTGGCGCCGGTGGACCCGGACCAGCCAACCGGCGAATGGCGAGGTTCGGCGCGTTCCATCCCGGGTTTCCATCTTCGCGATGCGCTGGCCGAAGTGGATCGCCGTCAGCCGGGCCTGATGATCCGCTTCGGCGGTCACGCCATGGCTGCCGGTCTCAGCATCGAAGCTGAGAACATCCCGAGACTCGCCAGCGGGCTGGCCGAGGTCGCTGGCGATTGGCTCACGCCAGAGCAACTCGCGCAATGCCATTTCAGCGATGGTCCGCTGGCTGGCGGCGACTTCAGTCGCGAGTTGGCAGAACAGCTGCGTGACGGCGGTCCCTGGGGACAAGCCTTCCCGGAGCCGGCCTTCGACAACCGTTTCGCGGTCACGTCCTGGCGCGTGGTGGGTGAGCGTCACCTGAAGCTGTCACTGCAAGGTCTGGACGAGGCCGACGGCACGCAGATTGATGCAATCGCCTTTGGCGCCTGGCAAGGCGAGCCGCCCCCGGCGCGTGTTCAACTGCTGTACCAGCTGGCCACCGACGACTATCGCGACCGCCACGGCGTGCAGCTGGTTGTTCGCAATCTGTGGGCTGCGGACTGACCGGCAACGCCCGCATTTGCTAACATCGCGCCCCTTTGGCGGAGCATTTGGCTCGCCAACCGACAGCATCCGAGTTCACCTGATCGAGAGCAGGACATGATCGAGAGCAATGCGATCCAGGCGCAGATTGCGGACCTTCAAGGCCGCGTGACCGCGCTTAGGGGGTATCTTTGACTACGACGCCAAGCGTGAGCGTCTGGAAGAAGTCAACCGGGAAATGGAAGATCCCAGCATCTGGGAAGACCCGAAGCGCGCGCAGGACCTGGGCCGTGAGCGCTCCCTGCTGCACAACATCGTCAGCGAACTGAGCGGACTAGGCGAAGGCCTCACCGGTGCCGCCGAGCTGCTGGAAATGGCGGTGGAAGAGGGCGACGAGGACACTGTCAGCGCCATCGAGAGTGATGTCGATGGCTACAGCAAGCGGCTGGAGAAGCTGGAGTTCCAGCGCATGTTCTCCGGCAAGCTCGATTCGGCCAACTGCTTCGTCGATATTCAGGCCGGCGCCGGCGGCACCGAGGCTCAGGACTGGGCCGAGATGCTGCTGCGCATGTACCTGCGCTGGTGCGAGGATCGCGGCTGGAAGACCGAGCTGATGGAAGTCAGCGGTGGCGAAGTGGCTGGCATCAAGTCCGCGACCTTCCGCGTCGAAGGCAGTTACGCCTATGGCTGGCTGAAAACCGAGATTGGCGTTCATCGCCTGGTGCGCAAGTCGCCGTTCGACTCCGACAACCGTCGCCACACCAGTTTCACCTCGGTGTTCGTGAGCCCGGAAGTCGATGACGAGATCGAGATCGACATCAATCCGGCGGACCTGAAGACCGATGTCTATCGTTCCTCCGGCGCTGGTGGCCAGCACGTCAACAAGACCGAGTCGGCGGTGCGTATCACCCACGTGCCCAGCGGCGTGGTCGTGGCCTGCCAGACCGAGCGCAGCCAGCACGCGAACCGTGATCGCGCGATGAAGCAGCTGAAGGCCAAGCTGTACGAACTCGAGATCCAGAAGCGCAACGCCGAGAAGGACGCGCTGGAAGCCAGCAAGTCCGACATCGGCTGGGGCAGCCAGATCCGCAACTACGTGCTGGACCAGAGCCGCATCAAGGATCTGCGCACCGGCGTCGAGCGCAGCGACACCCAGCGTGTGCTGGACGGCGATCTCGATGAATTCGTCGAGGCCAGCCTGAAGGCGGGTCTGGAAGCTGGCTCCAAGCGCAGCGACGCACAGTAATCCACGCAGCAAACTCCAAATCCGATACAAGCGAACATCCCATGAACGACAGCAAGCAGCGGCCCGAGGGGCAGGCCAGCGACGAGAACTTCCTGATTGCCGAGCGTCGCGGCAAACTGAAATCGCTGCGTGAGGCGGGGCAGGCATTCCCCAACGATGCGCGTCCGGATGCGCTGGCTGGCGAGCTTCAGGCGCGCTTTGCCGATGCCGAGCAGTGGACGCAGGAGGCCATCGAGGCGGAAGGCGTGCGCGCCAGCCTGGCCGGTCGCATGCTCGCCAAGCGCGTGATGGGCAAGGCCAGCTTCGTGCGCATCCGTGACCGCAGCGGCGACATCCAGCTGTTCCTGCAGCGCGATGCCGTGGGCGAGGACGTCTACGCCGCGTTCAAGACCTGGGACGTGGGTGACATCATTGCCGCCGAGGGCACGCTGACCCGGACCAAGACTGGCGAGCTGTCGGTGAAGGCCGATTCGATGCGCCTGATGTCCAAGTCACTGCGTCCGTTGCCGGACAAGTGGCACGGTCTGGAAGACGTCGAGACCCGCTATCGCCAGCGCTATGTCGACCTCATCATCAATCCGGATTCGCGGACGGTTTTCCAGAAGCGATCGGAGACAATTCGCTTTATTCGCAATTGGTTGGAGCAACAACCTCGGAGCTTTCTTGAAGTAGAAACGCCGATGATGCAGATCATCCCCGGCGGCGCGACGGCACGTCCCTTCGTCACCCACCACAACGCGCTGGGGATCGATCTGTACCTGCGCGTGGCGCCGGAGCTGTACCTGAAGCGCCTGGTGGTCGGTGGTTTCGAGCGCGTCTACGAGATCAATCGCAACTTCCGCAATGAAGGCGTCAGCACCCGGCACAATCCCGAATTCACGATGCTGGAGCTGTACCAGGCGTATGCCGACTTCCACATCATCATGGACCTCACCGAAGGCCTGATCCGAGGTTGTGCCGAGAATGTCATCGGCACGACCAAGCTGGAGTGGGAAGGGCAGGCCATCGACGTGGGGCCGGCGTTCCGTCGCTGGGCCATGCACGAGGCCGTTCAGCATCACAATCCGGAAATCAGCGACGCCGATCTGCGCGATGTCGATGCCCTGCGTCGCCACTGCGAACGGCTGGAGATCAAGGTCAAGCCCGGCTATGGCTGGGGCAAATTACTGCTTGAAATCTTCGAGAAGACCGTCGAGCACACGCTGGTCCAACCGACTTTTATCACCATGCATCCCACCGAGGTTAGCCCGCTGGCCCGCGCCAACGATGCCGATCCGGGCCTGACCGACCGCTTCGAGCTGTTCATTGGCGGCAAGGAAATCGCCAATGGCTTCTCCGAACTCAACGATCCGGAAGACCAGGCCGAGCGCTTCCACGCGCAGGTGGCGGAGAAGGATGCCGGCGATGACGAGGCCATGCACTTCGATGCCGACTACATCCGTGCGCTGGAATATGGCATGCCGCCGACCGGTGGCCTTGGCGTTGGCATCGACCGCCTGGTGATGCTGCTGACCAACAGCTCGTCGATCCGCGACGTGCTGCTGTTCCCGTACATGCGCCCCGAAGTCGGTTCGGACTGACTCCGTTCCGCCAGCACCAGAAAGACAAAGGCCCCGGTATTCCGGGGCTTTGTCATATGAGAAGCCGCTTCTTGGCGGGCATCAGCCACTCTTTGCGCGCACCTCGAACCCGATGACGGCATCCACGCGGATCAGCGCGTCGAAATACTCCTTGCCGCTCAGTTCGGCGATGTGGATGTTGCCGCCGTAGACCTTGCCGACCTTGCCGGAAACGCTGTTGCCGTTGGACAGATAGAGGGTCACCGACTTGCCGGTGAGCGCCGACAGGTTGTCAGCCATGGAAAGTCCTGCGTCGATCATCTTGTCTTGCTCCTGCTGCGCATGGGCGGCGGGGGTCGCCGCGAGGTTGATGGTCATTGCCAGCAGGACAGCACTGGCCCAGTGGAATTTCGATGGATGGTTCATGTTGTTCCTCCCTCAAGCATGGCTGTCTGACTCTTCCCACTCGACACTTCGCCCTCGCGGATTCAAATGCGCGAGCGACAACGGGACCTCGCTTCTGGTTACGAGGTGTCGAGCCATATTCGATCACCAGCGTGCCGCCTCCGACAATCCACGCATTCGGCAAGACATCGGATTTCCGGCTCGGCAACAGTTCCGGGCTGCATGGGTTCGCGCAGTTTGATGTGTCTCCAAGCCTTCCGGATTTCGGGCAGTTTCTGCCGTTGGTCCGGCAACTCATTGATTTGTAACAATGGTTGGCAATTGCCACTTGAAGTGCCGTCAGCGCCGGGGCAGGGTAAAGACGGGAATTCAGGAGGTGCAAAGATGGGACAGCATCTTCCCGGTGTGCGGTGTTCCAGGGCCGTGATGGATGGCGAACTGACCATCCGCGAAGGCGCCCGGGAATGGCAGAGTCCGTTGATGGACCTGTCGTTGAGCGGTGTGCGCGTCAGATTGCCGCGTGCGTTCGATCTCCGGCGCGAGGCAACCGCCGAACTTGAGATTCACGGACCGCGTGGCGAGCACGTGCTTGCCTGGGCCAAGCTGGCGCGACTTTGCGACGACACTGCGGCGTTCCGCTTTGATCGCCTCTCGGCGCCCAGTGAGGCGCGCCTGCGCGACCTGATCAAGCGCGGCCGGCTATACGATCATTTCGACTGAGCGCGCTCAGGCCGAGTCACGCAGCTCGCGACGCAGGATCTTGCCGACGTTCGACTTCGGCAGCTCCGTGCGGAACTCGATGTAGCGGGGCTGCTTGTAGCCGGTGAGGTTTTCCTTGCAGTGCGCCTTGACCTGCTCGGCGGACAGGTTCGGATCCTTCTTCACGATGACGAGCTTCACCGCTTCGCCAGACTTCTCGTCGGGCACGCCAACCGCAGCGACTTCCAGCACGCCATCCATTTCGGCGACCACGTCCTCGATCTCGTTCGGATAGACGTTGAATCCGGAGACCAGGATCATGTCCTTCTTGCGGTCGACGATGAAGAAGTAGCCGTCCTTGTCCATCTTCGCCATGTCACCGGTATGCAGCCAGCCATCGGGGCTGATCACCTTGGCGGTGTCCTGCGGGCGATTCCAGTAGCCCTTCATGACCTGCGGTCCGCGCACGCAGAGCTCGCCCACTTCCTCGACGCCGAGCTGCTTTCCGTTCTCATCCTTCACGCAGCATTCTGTGGACGGCACCGGTAACCCGATGCTGCCATTGTAGTCGGTCATGTTCATCGGGTTGATACACGCCGCAGGCGAGGTTTCGGTCAGTCCATAGGCCTCGATCAGCGGCACGCCGGTGACCTTCTTCCAGCGTTCGGCCACGGCGCGCTGCACGGCCATGCCGCCACCCAGGGTGAACTTGAGGTTGGAGAAATCGACCTTGTCGAAGCCCGGCGTATTCAGCAGCCCGTTGAACAGGGTGTTGACGCCGGTGATCCCGGTGAAGCGCAGCTGCGACAGCGTCTTCACGAAGCCAGGCATATCGCGCGGATTGGTGATCAGGTGGTTGATGCCGCCGAACTTCATGAAAACCAGGCAGTTCGCCGTCAGCGCGAAGATGTGGTACAGCGGCAGGGCGGTGATGATCGCTTCCTTGCCGTAGTCGATATTGGTGCCCAGCCACACCGAAGCCTGCTGCATGTTGGCGACCAGGTTGCGATGGGTCAGCATGGCGCCCTTGGCCACGCCGGTGGTGCCTCCGGTGTATTGCAGGAAGGCGATGTCACCGGACTCGATGTCGACGGCGGGCAGCTTGTGCTGGTGGTTCAGCAGCGCCTTGAAGCGGATGGCGCCGGGGATGTGGTACTCCGGCACCGCCTTCTTCACATAGCGCAGCACGAAATTGACCAGCTTGCCCTTGGCGAAGCTCAGCATGTCGCCGGCGCCGGTAGTGATCACGTGCTTCAGTGGGCTGTCGTTCACCACCTCGGCGACCGTATGCGCGAAGTTGTCCAGCACCACGATGGCGGTGGCGCCGCTGTCCACCATCTGGTGATGCAGCTCGCGCGCCGTATACATCGGGTTGGTGTTGACCACCGTGAGGCCGGCGCGCAGCGCGCCGAAGATGGCAATCGGGTACTGCAGCAGGTTCGGCATCATGATCGCGATGCGATCGCCGCGCTTCATCTTCAGTTCGTGGATCAGGTAGGCGCCGAAGCGGGCACTGAGGTCATCGATCTCGGCGTAGGTGAGCGTGCGCCCGAGGTTTTCGAAGGCCGGCCGGTCACGGAAACGCTGGCAGGAGGTTTCCAGTACCGAAACGATGGAGCGAAACTCATTCAGATCAATTTCTGCCGGCACGCCCGCCGGATAGTTGGCCAGCCACGGGTGCTTCTCGCTCATCCAGATCCTCCCAGACCCTGTTCCCTGCCTGCATACGCCATTCGTTGGCGTACGCGCTATCGTAGGCAAGGATTGCATCATCCCCCAAGGCTGACAAGGCAGGGCGCAACATGGCAGAGCTTTCGCGGGCGCGAGGCATCACCGGACGATCATCGTGCTGTGGCTGGCTGCTGGCCTGCTTGCTGGCAATCACGGCGACCGCCTGCTCAACGGCACCGCCCGAGCAACGTCTTCGTGAACGCATCGCTGCCATGCAGCAGGCCATTGAAACCGGGCAAGCAGGCAATTTCATGGATGGCGTGGCGAGTGATTTCGTCGGCGAGGGCGGCATGGATCGTCGCCAGCTGCGCGGATTGATCGCCGCTCAGCTGCTGCGGGCAAAGGATGTCGGCGTCAGCGTGGTATCGATGGATGTTCGCCTGCTGGCCGGCGATCGCCAGGCCGAAGTCGACCTCGATGTCCTGCTAACCGGTGGCGCCGGATTCCTGCCGGACAGCGCGTCGACCTATCGCATCCGAACCGGCTGGGCCGATGGCGATGATGGCTGGCAGGTGATCAGCGCGGACTGGGATCGGGGGCTGTAGTCACGACCCCGAAACGAACAAGGCCGGGAGTCCCCGGCCTTGTTCGTGACACGTCGAATGAATCTGGATTACTTCGCTGCGAGTTGCCGCAGCACGTAGTTCAGGATGCCGCCGTGGCGGAAGTACTCGACTTCCTTCGGCGTCAGCAGCAGCACGCGCACGGTGAAGGCTGTTTCCTTGCCGCTGTCGTGGGTAGCGACGACCTCGACCTCACGCGCGGCGCCGTCGTTCATGCCGACGATGTCGAAGGTTTCGCTGCCATCCAGGCCCAGCGACTCGGCGTTGTGGCCGTCGGTGAACTGCAGCGGCAGCACACCCATGCCAACCAGGTTGCTGCGGTGAATGCGCTCGAAGCTCTCGGCGACTACCGCCTTCACACCCAGCAGCAGGGTGCCCTTGGCCGCCCAGTCACGTGACGAGCCGGTGCCGTATTCCTTGCCGGCCAGCACCACCAGTGGCGTGCCTTCCTCGCGGTACTTCATGGCCGCGTCGTAGATGGCCATCTCTTCCTTTTCGGGGAAGTGCAGGGTGTTGCCGCCTTCCTTGCCGCCCAGCATCTTGTTCTTGATGCGGATGTTGGCGAAGGTGCCGCGCACCATGACGTCGTCGTTGCCGCGACGGCTGCCGTAGGAATTGAAGTCCTTCTGGTCGACGCCACGACCGATCAGGTAGCGACCCGCCGGGCTGTCCTTCTTGATGTTGCCGGCCGGCGAGATGTGGTCGGTGGTGATGGAGTCGCCGAAAAGACCCAGGCAGCGGGCGCCCTTGATATCACTGATGGCGCCGACGGCCATCGTCATTCCATCGAAGTAGGGCGGGTTCTTGATGTAGGTCGAGGCATCGCTCCAGGCAAACGCAGCGCCGTCCGGGGACTCGATCTGGTTCCAGCGGCTGTCGCCCTTGAATACGTCGGCGTAGTTCTGCTTGAACAGTTCCGGACCGATGGACCTCGCGATGAAGTCGCCGATTTCCTGGTTGGTCGGCCAGATGTCCTTGAGGAACACGTCATTGCCATCCTTGTCCTTGCCCAGCGGCTCGGTGGTCAGGTCGATGTTGACCGTGCCGGCGAGTGCGTAGGCGACCACCAGCGGCGGCGAGGCGAGGTAGTTCATCTTCACTTCGGCGTGCACACGACCCTCGAAGTTGCGGTTACCCGAAAGCACGGAGGTCACCACCAGGTCGCCTTCGGCGATGCCGGCGCTGACTTCCGGCGGCAGCGGGCCGGAGTTGCCGATACAGGTGGTGCAGCCGTAGCCGACCACGTCGAAGCCCAGGGCTTCGAGGTCGTTCATCAGGCCGGCCTTCTTCAGGTAGTCGGTGACCACCAGCGAACCCGGCCCCAACGAGGTTTTCACCCACGGCGCCGACTTCAGGCCCTTCGCAACAGCATTACGCGCCAGCAGGCCAGCGCCCAGCATCACTGCCGGGTTGGAGGTGTTGGTGCAGGAAGTGATGGCGGCAATGACCACGGCGCCGTCCTTCAGCTCGACGTCCTGGCCCTTGATGGTGATTTGGGCGCGGCCCTTGGACTCGACCACGTCGTTGCCCACGGCAGTGCCGCCGCCTTCGTTGGCGAAATCGGCTTCGGCCTGCGACTTCTTTTCGCGGGCAGCGGCCATGGGTGCCAGTGCGTCCTTGTAGTTGTCGCGCACCTTTTCCAGCAGCACGCGATCCTGCGGGCGCTTCGGACCGGCCAGCGACGGCTTGACCTCGGCCATGTCCAGCTCCAGCACGGCGCTGTACTCGGCCTCGATGGACGGATCGCGCCACAGGCCCTGTGCCTTGGCATAGGCTTCGACCAGCGCGATCTGCTCATCGCTGCGGCCGGAGAGGCGCAGGTAGTTCAGCGATTCGCCGTCGATCGGGAAGATGCCGCAGGTCGCGCCGTATTCCGGTGCCATGTTGGCGATGGTGGCGCGATCGGCCAGCGGCAGGTGGTTCAGGCCTTCGCCGAAGAACTCGACGAACTTGCCGACCACGCCGTGCTTGCGAAGCATTTCGGTGACGGTCAGCACCAGATCGGTGGCAGTGGCGCCTTCCGGCAGTTTGCCGGTGAGGCGGAAGCCAACGACCTGCGGGATCAGCATCGACGACGGCTGGCCCAGCATGGCGGCCTCGGCTTCGATGCCGCCCACACCCCAGCCGAGCACGCCGATGCCATTGATCATCGTGGTGTGGCTGTCGGTGCCGAACACCGTGTCGGGGAAGGCGAAACGCTGGCCATCAATCTCCCGCTCGAACACGACGCGGGCCAGATTTTCCAGGTTCACCTGATGCACGATGCCGGTATTCGGCGGCACCACCTTGAAGTTGTCGAAGGCCTTCTGGCCCCAGCGCAGGAAGCTGTAGCGCTCCTGGTTGCGCTGGAATTCGATCTTGCCGTTGAGATCCAGCGCGTCCGGGCTGCCAAACACGTCGACCTGCACGGAGTGGTCGATGACCAGCTCGGACGGAATCAGCGGATTGATCTGGTCAGGCTTGCCGCCCAGCGCCACCACGGCGTCGCGCATCGCGGCCAGATCGACCACGCAGGGCACGCCGGTAAAGTCCTGCAGCACCACGCGCGCCGGCATGAAGGCGATTTCGGTATCGGGTTCCTTCTTCGCCTCCCAGGTCGCCACGGCTTCAATGGAATCGGCGGTCACGCTCACGCCGTCTTCGTTGCGCAGCAGGTTTTCCAGCAGGATCTTCATCGCGTAGGGCAGGCGCTTGATGTCGAATCGCTGGCCCAGCTTTTCGAGGCTGTGAATGCGGTAGGTGGTGTCGCCGACGGTGAGGTCGGACAGCGTGGCGAAGGAGTCGCTCATGGCGTTGTCCCTTTGGCTGGTGTCGATGGCGGGGTGGTTTTGCAGGTCGCCGGAGAGCTCGACGACAGGGTGCATAGTATGCCCTGTTGAGTACGAAAAATGAAGTATGTATGATCGATGCATACCCAGTTTTGCCGACGCCGCTCTGCCGACGTCGGCGTTGCAGGAGCATCGTATGGAAGCCACCGTTGCCGAACGCGGACAGATCACCCTGCCAAAACCGGTGCGCGACGCACTGGGCCTGACAAAGGGCGCAAAGCTCACCGTCGAGCTGGAGGGCAGCCGCATCATCCTGCGCAAGAGCGTGGACGATGCCATCTCGCGTGTTCGCGGCCGTTTCAAGCTGGATGGCTTCGCCAGCCCCGACGAAGCCATGCGCGCCATCCGTGGCCGGGCGCCTGGTGATCCGCTGGACTTCGATCCCGACGCCTGACGGCGTGGCCCGATGATCGCCATCGACTCATCCGTACTGATTGACCTCATGGCCGATGGCCCCGGTGCCGACGCAGCGGAGATCACCCTACGCGAATGCCTCGGTGCCGGTTCCGTTGTCGTCTGTGACGTGGTGCTGGCAGAGGTCTGCACGGCCCTGCGCGACGGAACCGAAGCGATGTCGGTGCTGGAGGAGATGAGCATCCGCTTCAGTCCGCTGGAAGCGAAGTCGGCGCTACGTGCCGGAGAGATGCAGCGTCGCTACCGCCAGCGTGGCGGCAAGCGGGTGCGCACGGTGCCCGACTTCCTGGTCGGTGCCCATGCGTTGCTTCAATGCGACGGTCTGATTACCCGCGACGCGAGCTTCTACCGCGACTATTTCAAGGGCCTGAAGCTGATCGTCCCCAAGGTGGCTCGCTGACGCAGCGCCGCTTGCCTCCAGGCGGTCGATTGGCCATGCTCGCCGCCAGACTTGGGCACAGGGAGGAGAAGCGGCAATGGCGAAGAAAGGCGAGTGGGCGGCGTTTCCCGGCCCGGCGAAGGATTTCGATTTCGACGGCGACAAGCTCAAGAAGGCCTGGCCCAAGCTGCACAAGGGTGACTGCGAACCGTACCCGGACGCCAAGGCTGTCACCGCGCAGCTAGGCAAGAAGGCCAAGGACGCCGATGACATCGCCAACCAGCTGCAGGATGCCTGGCGGGCCTTTCATGGCGGCGACTTCCAGCGGGCCTTCGAGATTGGCCAGTCACTCGGTCCCATCGGCGCTTCGGTCGCCTGCAAGGCGGGTGGCATCCATGCCGACCATCTCGTCGATGATGACAAGACCAAACTGTCGCGTTACGAACTGCTAATGCAGCTCGCCGAGGAGGCCAGCAATGCCCTGCCGGATTCCCCCAACGCCCACTACCGGCGCGCTTTCGCCATTGGCCGCTACAGCCAGGGCATTTCCATCGCCAAGGCGCTGAAGCAGGGGCTTGCCGGCAAGGTCCGTGACAGCCTCGACCGCACGCTGGCGCTGGCGCCCGATCATGCCGAAGCGCATACCGCACTGGGCCTGTACCACGCGGAAATCATCGACAAGGTCGGCGCCATGCTCGGCGGACTGACTTACGGCGCGAAGGCGGCGGTCGGTGAGGAGCACCTCAAGCGCGCCACCAAGATCACTCCGGATTCACCGATCACCTGGATCGAATACGGGAACGGCCTGATGCTGCTCTATGGCGACAAGCGCGAGGACGATGCCGCCGAGGCCTACGAAAAGGCCTCCAAGCTCAAACCCAAGGACGCCATGGAATGGCTGGACGTCCAGTTCGCGAAGTCCGAACTGGAGTAATCCCTGCGAATCTCGAACCGTCTCGCCTGTCTAGGGGCTTCAGTTCTCAAAACCGCTGGCGAAGACCTCAGGGACATCGGCTGCGAAACGGGCGACGCAGGACTTGTCGGCGTCCAGCGTCACCAATGCGCTCGGGTTCGGGCCATTCGCGAGGCAGTCGCCGTCCCAACCGAGGAAATGCCAGCCGCTGGCTGGCGTCGCGGACAAGGTGATCGCGGGAGGCGTTTCTGCATGGTAGTAGGCTGCGCAGCTGCCGCCACCCTGGGTGCAATCCACGATGGCGCCCGACTCGGCTGTCGGCAAAGCATCTGCTGACACCGAGCCCGCGCCGGTTACCGTCACCGACAGCAATTGCTGGATGGCTTCCGTAGCGCCGATATCACAGGCTACACCGATCGGGCGAGGCATTCCGCGCTGGTCGGCGGTTTCGATCACGAGGCAACTGCCGTTATCGATGGCGGGGCTGCCCGGACCCGGAAGCCGGCTGGCGGAAAAGCCACCGTTGTCCTGCAGGACGCCAAGCAACGGGTCGTCGGTACTCAGCGCCCCCGAACAGACGGCGCCACCCGGACAGCCACCCTGGACAACGCTATTGACGAATTCGATGCTGGTTGTGCTGCTAGGCTTGTACAGCACGTCGACGCTTTCGCCGCTCGAGCTGTTTCCCCAGAAGATGACGTTCTCATAGCGCTGCGTATCTTCAGCGCAGCCGGCACACGAACTGCTGATCGCGCCGCCAGCATTGAGGGTGGCATTGTTGCTGAAGGTGCCATGGCTCAACGACAGGTCGAAATACGATGGCGTCGTGCCCATGTCGTTACCAGCGACCTTGTTGTACAGCGCACCACCCGTGGAACCACCGACCACGTAGTTGCCATCAAAGGTGACGTTGACCAGTTCCACGTTGCCGTGTCCGAGGGAGCCGACCTCGTTGGTGAGGGCGCCACCGGTGTTCGCCCAGTTGCCAGAGAACTCGGCGTTGGTCACGGTCAGGTAGGCGGTTGCGACGACGTTGACGTTGTAGATCGCACCACCGGAAGCGCTCTGGCCGCTGCGCTGGGCGCGGTTCCCCTGGAACACCACATCGCGCAGCACGGTCTGGTTGCCACTGCCGTTGACGGCGTGGATACCGAGGCCGCCCCCATACCAGGCCAGGTTGCCAATAAAGCGAATGTGCTGCAGCTGTGGGCTGGCGATGCCCGTGTCGGTTCCGGTGGAAAACATGCCGCCACCGTCGGAAACAGCCCGGTTCCCGATGAAGTCGATGCGGCTCAGGCTCGGACTGCACACGCTGCCGCTGCCCGGCGCGTTGCAGTAGAGGCCGCCACCATTGGCGTCGGCGTTGCTTCCATCGGCCGCACCACCCGTAATCGTGAAACCGTCGATCACGGTGCTGCTGTCGACAGGGTGTGCACTGCTGCCGTCAATCTGCATGACGTGATAGCTATTGCCACTGACAATGTCGTCGGCATCGGCCGTGATGCCGCTGCCATCCACCATGTCGTCGCTGCCGATGTCGCCCGAAAGCACTGTCGGGTGGGCGAGGGGATCGGCTTGGGATGCGTCAGTTTCGCCGCCTGGATACTCGCCGGAATCCGCGCCAGCAAAGCCACCGCGCAGTACCAGCGGGCGATCAATGACAAGACTGTGACTCCGTTCGATCGCGGTGGGGCTGCCCGGTAAGAGCATCGCGTATGGCCGATAAAGGCCTTCGGCTACCCAGATCTCTTCGCAGGCGGCTTCGACCAGCGCTGATTTCAGGTCAAGGAAGGCGTTGGCCCAATTGCTGCCGTTGTCGCCGCCGGCGACCGCAGCGGCATCCACGTAGCAGCGACCTGGAGCATCGCCGACCACCACCGTGAAATGGGCCGTGGTTTCGATTCGTGCGGTCCCTTCGTCGCCGCAGTTGAAGCAACTGCCGCCACTGCCGAAGGTGTCGCCACTACGCAGGGCGAAGATGGCTTCGTTCACCGAGCCGTTCATGCCGGCACTGACCTTCACGGTGATTTCATCGCCACTCTTGACGATGGCTTCGGTGAGCCAGGAATTGCCGCCATCGAGGCTGAAATGCGGATTGCCGGTCCCGGAAATCCTCGCGCCGCCCCAAGCTTGGCCATCGAGGTCCGAACGGGCGAGGGTGAAACTGTCGAAGACGGTGTCGCTGTTTGACGTCACCCAGCGCCACGGCGGTGAGGCAAGCGCCGCGAATGGCTGGCCACCACGGACCAGGCGGATCGGTGCAGCGATGCGGCGATCCGGGTAGGGAAAGATCGCGCCACCCACGTAGAAATCCACGGACAGTGCGAATGCCGTGTCCGAAGCATAGGGCGAAGCTGACCAGAAGAATTCGTTTGGCGTGTTTGGGAACGCGTTGCGATTGATCATCGGCGCGTATTCGCAGCCAGCATTGAGAGCGGCCAGTTCGCTGAAGTACGGCATCCGCCATTGGCCACTCTGCAGGCGGTCGATGCCGCTGGGGCCATAGGACGGGTCGGGGATGTAGTCGCCCTGAATGAGGTCGTGTGTTGGCGTCCACCAGTTATCCTGGACGTCAAACGACAGCGGGATGTAGGCGTTCATCCAGTCGTTCCAGTTGGCCGTGTCGGCCTCGGCGGGATTGTCGACGCAGGTGCTGCCATCCCAGCTCCAGCCTTCCCGGCATCGCTTCCACACCAGGCCCGTCTGCCAGTTCATCGCGGCAGCTTCGCCTTCCGCCTCGCCGAGTATGTAGTTCGTATCGAGATTGCTGTGGTTGGGTTCGCTGGCGACGTTGCAGGTCTCTTCGGCCTGCGCCGTGGCGGAAACAATCCCCAGCAGGAGCAGAATGCTCGCGTTGAAACGAACCCGCGGGACTCGTAGATCATCGAGCGTGCTTCCGTAACGGTCTGTTTTGCTCATGCGGAAGTTCCCCGAATCGCGGCCAGGCCAACAAGCCTTCTCCGATCTCTGACCATAACGCCAAGATGCCTCTCGACGATAGCCTGGATGGTGGGGCTTCATCGCGTTCCATGATCGGTAAGGCGTGGCGGAGACTGGGGTCGGATCACGATCCACGCAGCCCATAACCTCCGGTGGATCATTGACCTTCTGCAACGCTGATCGTACTGGTCCACTCGCCTTGATTTGCATGGCAGGCTGTAGCAAGGTTATTCCCTGATGCGAATTGCGCGGGGGAACCCCTATGAGACTCGCGGCCGTACTACTCGCACTTTGGGCGTTGCCACTCCAAGCCTCGGAAGTGACCGTTCCGAACACGTTTCAAGCCGGCACACCGGCTGTGGCCGATGAGGTGAATGCCAACTTCTCAGCGGTGGAAACCGCCGTCAACGGCAACGCCGCGGACATTGGAAACCTGCAGACCGCGGTGGCCAGTCTGCAAGCCGTCGTGGCTCAACACGGTACCGACATCGGGCAGCTGCAAAGTGATCTTGCGGCTGCAAACTCTGCCATCCAGCAACTGATTGCGGCCGGTTCCCCGGTGCTCGAATCCCAGTCCTACTACGCCGACGGCCTGTTCTTCCTCGACAGTTCCGGCAACTTCATCATTGCCAACGAGTCGGTCAATCCGACCGGTTTCGCCTACTACCCATTGCCAGGGCTGGATCCCGTCACCATCAACATTCCCGACGACGGAACCACCGTACTGCTGCAGACCCAGGGTGAGGCATACATCACCAGTTTCAGCGCCTGGTCACAGCTCTTCGTCGGCTTGAGCATTGACGGCGCCGTCCCGACGCTCGGGGCGGAGGTCATCCTCCGCATGGTCAGTGACGACACCAAGAGTTCCGGTGGTGCGCACTGGGACATTCTCTACCCGGTGGTGCTGGATTCCGGCGACCACACCATCAGCGTCGAGGTGCACACCGCTTCGACCATCGAATCCTCGATCACCATCGATGCTCAAGAGGGGAGGGCCAAGCTGGTCGTTACCCGACTGGGCAATCCCTGAGATGCTCATTTCGTCGGTGTCCTCCATCCGACGACTGCTGGCTGTCGGGTTGGGCTTGCTGCCAGTGCTCGCCACGGCCGAGCCCTGCGCGCTGATCCACCGGGACGGTCTTGAGGCCGAGCCCCAAGGGAACTGGCCAGTCACTCTGATGGTTCGAAATCTGGGAGCCGGGCGCGGCGCCACCTTCCTGCTCAACAGCGGCAGCCCGCTGGCGGTGACTTCGGATGGCCTCTATTGCTTTGGGGCAACTGTCGGCAGTGGCGAGACGTTCGAGGTCATTGTGTCGGTCCAGCCGGGCACTGGCCCAAATTGCGAGTTGACCGACCAGACCGGCCAGGCAGGTGCCCCTGTCGTGGCCGTCGCGGACTGTGGTCTCAGCCTGTGGAACACCCTGATCTGGGATCAAGGAGACTGGAACTGACCAAGCGCGGTTTTCCGCTCGAGATGTCCGATCCAAACAAAAAAAAAGCCCCGGAGTCCGGGGCTTTTCTGAATCTGCTGCTGGCACGGCTTAGTCGTGGTGCTGGCTGAGGTCGTGCAGGGGCGACTTCTGAGCGCTGAAGTAGGCGGCCAGGTCGAGCATATCCTGTTCTTCCAGCGTGCCGGCGAAGCCAGCCATGATTGGGTTCTTGCGCGCGCCGGACTTGTAGTCCTTGAGGGCTTTCACCAGGTAGTCGGCGTACTGGCCGGCGAGGCGCGGGTACATGTCCATGTTCGGGACGCCGTTGCCATCCTTGCCGTGGCAGGCCTGGCAGACCTTGGACTTCTGCTCGCCGGCGGCGACATCGCCCTTGGCGGCGAAGGCCGGGACGGCCATGGCGAACAGCGCCGTGTAAAGCGCGATACGGAGAGCGTTGCGATTGATCACTTGGCGCCCTCCTCGGACAGGCTGGAAAGGAAGCTGGCGATATCGTCGATGTCCTGCTCGCTGAAGCTTTCGGCCTGGGCCTGCATCGTTGGGTGGCTGCGCTCGCCCTTGGCGTATTCGTGCAGTGCCGCCTTCAGGTATTCGTAGTTCTGGCCCGCGATGCGCGGCACGTGATAGGTCGGGTAGGCATTCTTGTAGCCGGTAATGCCGTGGCAGCCGGCACAGGTATAGGCCTTCTGCTTACCGGCCTCGATATCGCCCTTGGCGAAGGCCGGCGATGCCAGCGCTGCAGCGAGGGACAGACCGGCGAGGGTGCGCAGGATCAGTGTCATCGTGAAATCCGTGAACGGGTTGAAAGTCTGCGTTCCATGACAGGCCGGTAATCGACCCCAGGTTCCGCAAAGCGGCAAGTATAGCGGGGCGGCCGTTCTTGTCGCCAGTTTGTCACGGCCTCGCCCGTCGATCGTCGCAAGAGCAGCGCATCTTGCTCGTGCGCACCGTGACCGTGGTCGGGGTGACTTGCAGCACGCGGCACGTTGAGTCGCGGCAATGACAATAGGCACGGTGCGATTGACCATCCTAGTGTGCTAGTTTAGTATTACACCATATCAACGCCACGAGACCGCCATGAACGCCGTGACCGAAATGCCCCTTCCGACCCATCCCAACGAGCCGGAAGTGCGCTTCCCCAAGCTCCGCCTCGTGCTCTGCGCCGCCGCGCTTTTGCTGCTTGTCGCCTGCTCGGGCGGCAAGAGTGGTGATGCGTCCGCCGAAAAGGCGAAAGACGGCAAGCAGACCGAGCGCACGGCCGAAGCCGGGAAGAAGAAGGACGGTGACAAGAAGGCCGACAGCGCCATCCCGGTTGAAGTGGCCCAGGCCAGCCGTCAGGACATCGCCGCGAGCTACGCTGGCAGCGCCTCGCTGGCGGCGCCGGAAGAAACCGACGTCGTCGCCAAGACCACCGGCGTCCTGCTGCAGCTCAATACCGAGGAAGGCCAGACGGTGAAGGCCGGGCAGCTGCTCGCGCAGATCGACCCCGAGCGCACCCGCCTCGAAGTCGCCCGCGCCAGCGCCGCGCTGAAGAAGCTGGAAGCCGAAGCGGATCGCGCCAAGGAACTGTTCGACCGCAAGCTCATCGCAGCCGACGCTTACGAAAAGCTTCGCTATGACGTGGCGACGCAGAAGGCGGCCGTGGATCTGGCCAAGCTGGAGCTGTCCTATACGCGCATCGAGGCCCCGATCAGCGGCGTGATTTCACAGCGCATGGTCAAGCGCGGCAACCTGATCCAGCTCAACCAGCCCCTGTTCCACATCGTCAACACGGAACGCCTGGAGGCGGTGCTGAACGTGCCGGAACGCGAACTGGCCACCATGAACGCCGATCTGCCGGTGCGCATGCAGGTGGACGCGATTCCGGGTCGTGACTTCGAGGGCATCGTGTCGCGCGTCAGTCCGGTGGTGGATGCTGGAACCGGCACGGTGCGCGTCACTACCGAGTTCAAGAGCAGTGGCGCCCTGCGTCCTGGCATGTTCGGTCGCATCGAGGTGATCTACGACCGTCGCGACGATGTACTGACCGTGCCGCGCACCGCGCTGCTCGAGGGCGAGGGTGAGGATGCCGTGTTCGCGGTTCGCGACGGCAAGGCCGTACGCCTGCCGGTGCACCTGGGCTACATCGATGGCAGCGTTGCCGAGATCCGCGACGGCCTCAACGAGGGCGATACCGTTGTCACCACCGGCAAGGTCGCGCTGCGCGATGGCAGCAAGGTGCAGGTGCTGAATCCTGCTGCACCGGTTGCCGAACTGGAGGACGCCGGTGGCGGCACTGCCGTCGCCAACGCCACGGGTAGCGCGGGCGCCAGCAGCCGATGAACCTCATCGAGACCAGTATCCGGCGACGGGTGACCATCGCCATGGTCACCTTCACCCTTTTTTTGTTCGGCCTGATTGCGCTCAGCGACCTCAAGGTCAACCTGCTGCCTGACCTCAGCTACCCGACGCTGACCGTCCGCACCGAGTACACCGGTGCGGCGCCGGCCGAGATCGAGACGCTGATCAGCAAGCCGGTGGAGGAAGCCGTTGGCGTGGTGAAAGGCCTATATCGCCTGCAGTCGGTGTCCCGCACCGGGCAGAGCGACGTGGTGCTGCAGTTCGCCTGGGGCACCGACATGGACAAGGCCAGCCTGGAGGTCCGCGACAAGCTGGAAGTGCTGCAGCTTCCGCTGGAAGCCAAGCAGCCGGTGCTGCTGCGCTTCAACCCGTCGACCGAACCGATCATGCGACTCGTGCTGATGGCGGGCGAGACCAGCGACGCCACGCCGGCGCAGCAGCGCCAGGCCGAGCTGATGCGCCTGCGTCGCTTCGCTGACGACGAGCTGAAGAAGCGCCTTGAGCCGATCACCGGCGTCGCCGCGGTCAAGATTTCCGGTGGCCTCGAAGACGAAGTGCAGGTGCTGATCGACCAGAAACGTCTGGCCCAGCTGCATCTGCCGATCGAGCAGGTGATCAGTCGTCTGGCCCAGGAAAACATCAACATCTCCGGCGGGCGCATCGAAGAAGGTTCACAGCGTTACCTCGTGCGTACCATCAACCAGTTCGCCAGCGTCGACGAGATGCGCGAGCTGCTGCTGACGCCGCGCGATGGCGTGGCTCTGCGGCTCAAGGACGTTGCCACCATCGAGCAGGGCTACAAGGAGCGCGAGGCGATCATCCGCATGGATGGCCGCGAAGCCGTGGAGCTGGCCGTCTACAAGGAAGGTGACGCCAACACCGTGTCGGTGGCCGATGCGGTCCGGCCAGCACTGGAACGACTGAAGGACCAGCTCCCGCACGGTGCCAGCCTGAGTACCGTCGAGGACCAGTCGGTGTTCATCCGTGAGGCGCTGTCCGAGGTCCGCAAGGAAGCCTTGATCGGCGGCCTGCTGGCCATCGTTATCATCTTCATCTTCCTGCGCCACGCCTGGAGTACCTTCGTCATCGGCCTGTCGCTGCCGGTGTCGATCGTCGCCACGTTCTTTTTCATGGGGCAGTTCGGACTCGACCTCAACGTGATGTCGCTGGCCGGTCTGGCCTTGGCCACCGGCATGGTGGTCGACGACTCGATCGTGGTGCTGGAAAGCATCGCCAAGGCGCGCGAACGCGGACTGGGACTTATCGAGGCGGCACTGGTCGGCACAAAGGAAGTCAGCATGGCGGTGGTTGCCTCAACGCTGACCACGGTTGCCGTGTTCCTGCCCATGGTGTTCGTGCAGGGCATTGCCGGCCAGCTGTTCCGCGACCAGGCGCTGACCGTTGCCATCGCGCTGCTGATCTCGCTGGTGATTTCGCTGACGTTGATTCCGATGCTGTCGTCGCTTGCCGCAAAGGCACCCTTGTCGTTTGCCGACGAGGAGCCCAAGGCGCCGAGCCCCAATCGTGGGCGGGCAGGTGATGTCGCAGCTGCTACCGCGTCAATTCCGGGATGGATCCTGTTCGGGATCACTTGGCTGGGCTCCGTCGTTTTTCGCGCGATTGGGATGTTCCTGAAAGCGGTGCTTTGGCTCTTTGGGCTGCCTATCATTGCCGCCTATGACTGGATGGCAACTGTTTACTCGCGCGTCCTGCCCAAGGCGTTGGATCGCCCACTGCTGGTACTCGGCTCTGCCACGATTGCCTTCGGCATCTCGCTGTGGATGGCGTCAGGCCTTGGTCTCGACCTGATCCCGCAGTTTGCGCAGGATCGCTTCGAGATCACCGCACGCCTGCCGCCAGGCACGCGCCTCAACGAAACCGACTCGCTGGTTCGCGCCATCCAGGCGCAGCACGATGGCGACGAGGGCGTGAAGGCGATCTTTGGTGTCTCTGGCACCGGTACGCGCCTGGATGCCAACCCCACGGAATCTGGCGAGAACGTGGCGCGCATCAGCGTGGTGCTGGCCGGTGGTGCCGGCGGCGAGCTGGAAGCACGCGAAACCGAGCGCATGCGCGAGACGCTGGCGCAGTATCCGAATGTCGACGCCAAGTTCGGTCGCCCGCAGCTGCTGAGCGTTTCCAATCCGCTGGAAATCGAGTTGCACGGCAACGACCTCGACGCCCTGCAGGCTGCCGGTCGAATGCTGACCGCGTTGATGCGCGAGTCGAACCGCTTCGTCGACATCAAGTCGTCGGTGGAGCAGGGCTTCCCGGAAATCCAGATCCGCTTTGACCAGGAACGTGCGGCGGCGCTGGGCCTGACCACGCGGCAGATTGCCGACCAGGTGGTGAAGAAGGTGCGTGGTGAAGTCGCCACGCGCTACAGCTTCCGTGATCGCAAGATTGATGTGCTCGTGCGTGCAAGTGAGAACGACCGTTCCTCCATCGAGGACATCCGTCAGCTGATCGTGAACCCGCAAAGCGACCGCCCAATCACGCTGGACGCCGTGGCCGATGTGGTCGAAACCATTGGCCCCAGCGAGATCAACCGCATCGACCAGAGCCGCGCCGCCATCGTATCGGCCGGCATCCGCTACGGCGATCTCGGCACCGCCGTCGCCGAAGTTCAGAAGCTGGTGGCCGACAATCCACTGGCCGCTGGCGTTCAGATGCATATCGGCGGACAGGGCGAGGAGCTGGATCAGTCGCGTAATTCGCTGCTGTTCGCTTTCGGTCTGGCCATCTTCCTTGTCTATCTGGTGATGGCTTCGCAGTTCGAGTCGCTGCTGCATCCCTTCGTCATCCTGTTCACCATTCCGCTGGCCGTGGTCGGTGCCGTGCTGGCCCTGGTGCTGAGCAACAACTCGGTATCGGTGGTGGTGTTCATCGGTCTGATCCTGCTGGTCGGCATCGTGGTGAAAAACGCCATCGTGCTGATCGACAAGGTCAACCAGCTGCGTGAGGCCGGCGTGGCCAAGCGCGAGGCGCTGATCGAAGGCGCCAATTCACGTCTGCGTCCGATCATCATGACCACGCTGACCACGTTGTTCGGTTTCGCGCCACTGGCCTTTTTCGGCGGTGAAGGCGCCGAAGTGCGGGCGCCGATGGCGCTGACGGTGATCGGCGGCCTGAGCATTTCCACGTTGCTCACGCTGGTGGTGATCCCGGTGGTCTACGACCTGCTGGATCGTCGCCCGGATGCCGCCTACCGCGAACGTGCCGAGCGTGCGCGTCGTACCGCGGCCATCTCGCATGCCGAGCACGAACTGCAGGGCGTGGACGGCGCGACCGGGGGAGCCTGATCCGATGAACATGGCCGCGCTCAGCCTGAAGCGACCGGTGACCATCCTGATGTTCTTCGTCAGCATGGTGGTCACCGGCCTCATCGCCACCAAACTGCTGCCGCTGGAACAGTTCCCGGAAGCCAACGCGCCGTTCATCTTTGTCAGCCTGCCGTACCAGGGTTCGACTCCGGAGGAGGTGGAGCGGACCATCACGCGGCCGGTCGAGGAGGCACTGTCCACCTTGTCCGGCATCAAGCGGATGAACTCCAACAGCCGCTCCGATGGTGCCTTCGTGTTCATGGAATTCAGTGACTGGAGTCGCGACAGTACCATCGTCGCCTCGCAGGCACGCGACCGCATCGATGCCATCCGCGACGACCTGCCGGACGATTTCCAGCGCTACTTCGTGCAGAAATTCTCGTCGACCGATCAGCCCGTGCTGCAGTTGAGGTTCTCCGGCGACCACGACATGAGCGGCGAATACAGCCTGATCGAGCGGCTGTTCAAACGGCGCATCGAACGCCTGCCGGGCGTGGCCAAGGTCGATATCACTGGCGCGCAGCCGCCCGAGGTCGAGATCGCCATCGATTCGGATCGCCTTTTCGCGCACGGACTGAGTCTCAACGAGCTGGCGGCGCGTCTTCGCACGACCAACTTCTCGGTTTCCGCCGGGCAGATCGATGCTGCCAACCGTCGCCTGCGGGTGCAGCCGATAGGCGAAATCACCGACCTCGACCAGCTGCGCGACCTCGTGCTGAATCGTAGCGGCCTTCGCCTGTCGGATATCGCCACGGTCACGTTGAAGGAAACCGACCCGGATTTCCGACGCCATCTCGATGGTCGTGCCGCCGTCGGCATCAATGTGTTCCGTGAACGCAATGCGAATCTGGTCGACGTGGCAACGTCCGTATTCAACGAGCTAGACAAGCTCGCGGAAGAACCGGAGCTGGCCGGCATCCAGGTCAAGGTGCTGGAAGACCAGGCAGCAAGCGTCACCAGTTCGATCGACGAACTGGCCAAGGCGGGCCTCCTGGGAGCCTTGCTGTCGCTGCTGGTGCTGTTCTACTTCCTGCGCCACTGGCCATCGACGTTCATGGTGACGCTGACCATTCCGGTCTGCTTCGCCATGACGCTGGGCGGCATGTACTTCCTCGGCATGACCCTCAACATCATGAGCATGATGGGGTTGCTGCTTGGTATCGGCATGCTGGTCGACAACGCCGTCGTCGTGGTGGAAAGCATCTACCAGTACCGCGAGAAATATCCCAACGATCCGTTGCGTTGCGCGATCGAAGGCACACGCGGCGTGCAGTTGGCGATCAGCGCCGGCACGTTGACCAGCATCATCGTGTTCGCGCCCAACCTGTTCGGCGAACGCAACTTCATCAGCATCTATCTGTCGCACGTCGCGATCAGCATCACCCTCGCATTGCTGGCCAGCTGGCTGGTGGCGGTGACGCTGATCCCGCTGATTTCCTCCAAACTGCGCACGCCGCCAGCGGCGCTGGCGCATCACGGGTTCGTGCCACGCATGCAGCGTGGATACAGCCGATTGCTTGACTGGTCGCTGCACCATCGCGGCTGGTCGGTTGCGGGCATCGTGCTGATCATCGGCATCAGCATCGTGCCGTGGTGGTTCATGAAGGTGGACATGTTCCCCAACGACACGGGGCGTGAATTCGAGCTCAATTTCCAGTGGAAGGGCAGCTACAGCCTCGACCAGATGGACGAGGAGGTCACCCGCATCGAGAACTACCTCGACTCCAAGCGCGAAGAGCTGCAGATACGCCAGATCTATTCCTGGTTTGGCGAGCAGGGCTGGGGCGGTATCCGTGTCGCCCTGCGCGAGGAGGGTGGTGATCTGCTGCCCGTCGAACAGGTGAAGGAAGCGATTCGTGAAGGCATGCCGAAGTCGGCGCGGGCCGAAGTCGGCTTCCAGAACAACAACGGACCGGGTGGCGGCGGCGATGATGGCAAGGCGCAGATGTTCCTGATCGGGGACAGCACCGAGACGCTCAACGAGATCGCCGAAGGCGTGATGCCCATTCTCAAGGCCCGGCCGGAGTTCACCGACGTGCGCTTGGATATCGGTGATGCCAACAGTGAAGTGGCTGTCACGGTCGACCGCGAGCGCGCCGCACGGATGGGTTTCAGCGCACAGGAAGTGGCCCAGTACATCGGCATCGCGTTGCGTGGCGCGCCATTGCGCGAATTCCGCCACGGTGACACCGAAGTGCCGGTAACGGTGCGCTTTGCCGGTAGCGACGATTTCGGCCTGGCCGACCTGTCGACGTTCTACCTGAACAATGCCGCCGGTGAGCGCGTGCCGCTGATGTCGCTGGTGTCCGTCGACGTCCATCCGTCGGCGACGCGGATCAGCCGCCAGAACCGGCAGACCGCGCTCAGCATCGAGGCGGACCTTGCCGACGGTGTTGTCCTTGGTGACGCGAGCAAGGCCATCACCGAGGCCATGGCTGGCGCCAGTTTTCCACCGGGTTACCGCTGGAGCCTGACCGGTGCCTTCGACCGCGACAACCAGGCTGGTCAGCAGATGCTGTTCAACACGGTGCTCGCGCTGTTCATGGTCTATCTGGTGATGGCGGCGCTGTTCGAGTCACTGCTGTTCCCGGCGGCGATCATGAGCAACATCCTGTTCTCGGCGCTGGGCGTGTTTTGGCTGTTCGCGTTGACAGACACGACCTTCTCGATCATGTCCTCGATCGGCATCCTGGTGCTGATGGGCGTGGTGGTGAACAACGGCATCGTGATGATCGAACACATCAACGCCTTGCGCCGTGCCGGCATGTCACGGCACCAGGCGCTGGTGGCCGGTAGCAGTGAACGCCTGCGCCCGATCCTGATGACCATGGGCACCACCATCCTCGGGATGATTCCGCTGTGCATCCCCGGCGCGCAGATCGGCGGTGGTGGCCCGCCGTACTACCCGATGGCGCGGGCGATCGTCGGTGGCCTCGCATTCTCGACGGTGGTCAGCCTGCTGTTCCTGCCGACCATCTACACGATTCTCGATGACCTGCGACTGGGCACCGCGCGCATCATGGGGCGTGCGCGCAAGGCCGCTCCACTGGGTGGAACCGCCGTGCCGGAGGTCTGATCAGTGCGGCGTCTGGTGCACCTGACGCCGTGGCTGGGAAAATTTCAACCGAGCGCGGTTTCAACCTAGCGCCTGGATCATTTTCCAGCCGGCAAGATAGACCGCCAGCGCGGTACCCAGGCTGGTCAGGAAGAAGTTGAGGAATACCCGTAGAACATGGTTCCTCCACCAGCCGCCGAATGTGTAGAGGTCGTCGCGCAGGGCAGAGAAATCGGCAACGGTTGGACGCCGCACCCACGCTTCGACCAGTGCGCTGATCGTTCCCGATGCCAGTGCGGGACTCAACGGCGTGATCGGTGAAGCCACGGCCGCTGCGAGGATGCTCAATGGATGCCCGCCGGCGGCGAGGCAGCCCAGTGCGCCACCGAGGGCGGTGATGCCGACCCAGTTGAGCAGCAGTTCGGTGCCGATCGCCGAGCCTTTCCAGAAGCCGACCGCAAACAGCCCAAGAATCGTCGCGATCAACAGCCAGCCGAAGATGCGGCCCCACTGGCCCTTGGGTGGAGCCGTGGAGAGCGAGGCGACAGCTTCGGCAGGATCGGCTTCACCGCGTTCCAGCGCGTCGCGAGTGCCTGCCATGTGCCCGGCGCCTATCACGACCAGGACTTCACGCGGCGCAGGACTGCCGGATCTGGCGGATTCCTCGCGCAGGCGCGCGGCCATGAAACGGTCACGCTCGCCAATCAATGCCTCATACAGGGCGGGGGAGCTGCGTGCGAAATCGCCAAAGCTGCTCTCCAGCATGTCGCCCTGTTTCAGGCGCTCGATTTCGTCCTGTTCGATGTCCTCGTCATCGAACAGGCTACCCAGCAAACCGCCAATGATGCCGAACTTTCGCCACCACGAGACCGACGCATAGCACCGACGCAGGGTAAGCCCGACTTCGCGGTCTATGCGCCATACTGGAAGGCCCAACGCATCGGCGCCCGCGATGGCTGCTTTCTGCTCAGCACCGGGCTCCACGCCCAGCTGTTCCGCCAGTCGTCGCTGGTAACCGGAAAGCGCGAGGTTGGCCGCGACCATTGGGATCTTCTCTTCCCGAATGATTCGCAGCAGGTCCATCTGCTGCAGGTCCTGCGGATTGGACAGCGCCTGGAATCGACCTTCGCAAAGTTCGACGGCAACGGCATCGAAGCGCCGGTTGGCCGGATCCAGCAGCGCATTGACCGCGTCGACGCTCTGCTGGGAAACATGGGCCGTGCCAAGCAGCGTGTAACGCACGCCATCACGCTCGACGACCGCGAGCGGCTGGCCGTGCAACGGGTCGGTCGACAGCGCGATGTTGTCTGCGTCGTCCGAGGTCGACGTGGGAGTGGAAACCGGCTCAGTCACGGTAGCGCTTCAAGAGGTCGTCATAGGCATCGATGCGTCGGTCGCGCAGAAACGGCCAGATGCGGCGAACCGCCTCGCTGCGCGCCATATCGACATCCACCACCAGCAGTTGGGGTTTGTCGACCGACGCTTCGGCCAGCATTTCGCCCTGTGGGCCAGCGACGAAACTGCTGCCCCAGAAGTCGATGCCTTCCTCGCTGCCAGGTGCCTGCTCGAAACCGGTGCGGTTGCAGCTCAGCACGGGCAGGCCGTTGGCGACGGCATGACCACGCTGCGAAATGATCCAGGCCTGGCGCTGGCGCTGCTGTTCGTCCTCGCTATCGTTGCGATCCCAGCCAATGGCGGTGGGGTAGAGCAGCAGCTCCGCGCCAGCCAGCGCCATCAGGCGGGCACCTTCCGGATACCACTGATCCCAGCAGACCAGCACGCCAAGACGGCCCACGGAGGTATCCACGGGCTGGAAGCCGATATCGCCGGGCGTGAAGTAGAACTTTTCGTAGAAGCCCGGATCGTCGGGAATGTGCATCTTGCGGTAGCGCGCCAGCAGACGGCCATCGCGCTCCAGCACCACGGCGGTGTTGTGGTACAGGCCCGGCGCACGACGCTCGAACAGCGAGCCGACGATCACCACGCCATGCTGCTTGGCCAACTCGGAAAGCCGCTCGCTGCTGGGGCCGGGGATCGCTTCCGCACGATCGAATTCGTCGACCGACTCGTGCTGGCAGAAATAGGGCCCGTTGTGCAGCTCCTGCAGCAGGACGAGCTGCGCACCCGCAGCGGCGGCTTCGGCCACCCGCTGCTCGATGACCGCCAGGTTCGTTGCGGCGTCCCCGTGGTTGATCTCCTGCACCAGCGCGACGCGGAGCAGGCGTGGGCGGTTACTCGACATGAAGCACTCCTTCAGGCAGCTGCATGCTGATGCAGTGCAGGCTGCCGTTCTGCCAGATCAGCGGGCGGCAAGGCACCGGCACCACTTCGCGGTCCGGAAACGCCCTGGCCAGCACTTCGGCGGCCTTGATGTCGGCTGGATCGCCATAGGCGGGCATCAGCACGGCGCCGTTGATGATGAGGAAATTGGCATAGGACGCCGCCAGGCGACGGCCTTCGTCCAGGATCGGTTTCGCCCAGGGCAGGGCAAACAATTCGTAGGGCTGGCCGGCCGTGGTTCGCAGGTTGGCCAGCTCTTCGCCCATGGCGCGAAGCTCTGCGTAGTGCGAGTCGCCGGGATCATCGCAGGCCTGGTAGACGATGCGCGTCGGGCTGGCGAAGCGGGCAAGCGTGTCGATATGGGCGTCGGTGTCGTCGCCCTCGAGATAGCCGTGCTCGAGCCACAACAGGCGATCCTGGCGCAGCGAGCCGAGCAGGGTGGTCTCGATGGCTTCGCGGCTGGCGTCGGGGTGACGCTCGTGCAGGCAGTGCCAGGTACTGAGCAGGCTGCCTTCGCCGTCCACATCGATTGCGCCGCCTTCGAGGGCAAAATCGATGCGCTCGTGTTGCGCCGCCCCGAATACACCGGCGGCGCGGAGCTGTTCGACCAGCGCGTCATCCCGTCCAGCCTCGAACTTGCCGCCCCATCCGGTAAAACGGAAGTCCAGCAGGCATGAATCACCATCCGTCGAGCGCAGCGTGATCGGTCCCGAGTCCCGTAGCCACGTGTCATCGTAGTCCGCCGGGACCCAGTGAACGGCATTCAGATCAACCGCTTCGGCGGATAGCAGGGCGCTGGCGTGGGCCCGGATTTCCGGGCTGGCAACCGCCAGCAACACCGGTTCGAAACGGGTGATGGCCTTGACGAGAGCGGCGTAGGTGGTTTCCACCGACGCCAGTCGTTCGGCCCAGTCGGTGCCGGCATGCGGCCACGCCAAGAGCACCGCGGACTGGGGCGCCCATTCCGCGGGCAGACGCCAATGTGGTTTGGTCATGGCTTACTTGATCGGCTTCGGTCCGGTTTCGTCCGGAGAGGCCTTGTTGAGCACTGCGTCAATGACGTGGCTGTTTTCAAAGTACACGGTGTAGTCAGCGTAGACCCAGCGCGTGATCGGCGGACGCTTTTCGTTGGCACCGCCCACGGGATTGCGCTTGGACATTGGCGCGCCGAACTTCTTCTCGACCTGCGACATCGTCATGCCACGGGTCGGAAGCGGCATCGTCTGCGCTTCCTGGGCGCGTTCAACCAGCAGGACATCCGCATTCGCGGGAGCAGCGATGAAACCACCAGCCAGCGTGGCAACGAGAAGTGAACCCAACAGACCGACTTTCATGACCGCCTCCAGATTGCGTGGGATGCCAGAGTTGCCGCTGATTCTGTCAGATGCGAACCCTGAAATCACGCAATTGCCCTGCTATCCGATGGGCCACCGAACCTCGGGGCCTTTGCCATCGCCCACGAAAAAGGGCCGCCGAAGCGACCCTTTTCTGCGATGGCGCAGCGCGCCTTCGCACCACGGATCAGCGCTGACGCGCCTTGAAACGCGGGTTGGACTTGCAGATCACGAAAACCTTGCCACGACGGCGAACGACCTTGCAGTCGCGGTGACGGGTCTTCGCCGACTTCAGAGAGGACAGGACCTTCATGACATTACCTCGGCAGAATTTGGAACCAAAGACGCGGAATTATATCTGCTGGATATTCCCGATGCAATACAGCGACTTGAACAATGTTGGCGGTGGCGCGGGTCGATGATACCTCCTTCAATCATACTGGCCATGGCCAGCTCCGGGCTTCAGGTTGGTTCGTTCATTGGATCCCGGGGGGCATGTGGTCAATGATAGTTCCTTTGTTTGAATACGATCATGTCCAGCATGGGACTCAGGTCTGTGAGTCGGTGGGCAATGATGTGCTGCACGCCGTCGGCTGATTCGAGATGGCCATCCACGGCCAGCAGTTGCGACTCGTTGAGCTCGCGCGACTGCTTCTTGCGCAGGTCGCGCCATACGATGACGTTGAGCGTACCGTGCTCGTCTTCCAGGCTGAGGAAGGTGACGCCGCTGGCGGTCTGTGGGCGCTGCCGGGCGGTGACCAGGCCGGCTACGCGCAGAGGCGTTTCGGGCTTGCGTTGCAGCGCCTCGCGCGAACTCAGGCAACGCCGCTGGCGCAGCTGTGCACGCAGGAAACTCAGCGGGTGGCGGCCCAGGGTGAGGCCGGTGCTGGCGTAGTCGGCGATGACGTCCTCGCTGGCTGAGGGTGGTCGCAGCGCGATGCGCGACTCCTCGACTGCGCGGGTGCCGGCGAACAATGGCAGCTGGCGCTCCGTGCCGGCTGCATTCCAGCGCGCGCGATGCCGGTGCCCGCTGAGGCCGCGCAGGGCGCCGGCATCGGCGAGGCGGTCGAGGTCGTCATGCTCGATACCGCTGCGGTCGACCAGGTCCTGGATGTCACGGAATGCTGAATGGATGCGCGCGGCTTCGATGGCGCGGCCTGCGACTTCCTTCAATCCCTGCACCTGACCGAGTCCGAGTCGCACTGCCGGCTGAGAGCGAAGGTCATCGAGTGCGGTGCGATCAGCTTCCAGCGTGCACAGCCAGCTGCTGTGGCGCACGTCGACCGGGCGCACGTTCACGCCCTCGCGTCGGATGTCCTGCACCAGCTGCGCCGGCGCATAGAAGCCCATCGGCTGCGCGTCGAGCAGGCCGCAGAGCAGGGCTGCCGGTTCGTGGCATTTCAGCCATGACGAAACGTAAGCCAGCAGTGCGTAGCTGGCGGCGTGTGATTCCGGAAAGCCGTAGCTGCCGAAGCCCTTGATCTGCTCGAAGATCTTCTCGGCGAACTCCGGCGTGTAGCCGCGCTCGGCCATGCCGGCCAGCAGTCGTCGGCGATGGTGTTCGAGTCCACCGCGCCGTTTCCACGCGGCCATCGAACGTCGCAGTTCATCGGCTTCGCCCGGCGTGTAGCCGGCGGCGACTTCGGCAATACGCATCACCTGTTCCTGGAACAGCGGGATGCCGAGCGTGCGCGACAGCACTTCCTCAAGTTCCTTGGACGGATACTCGACGGCCTCACGTCCGCGCCGGCGGTTGAGATAGGGATGCACCATCTGTCCCTGGATCGGCCCGGGGCGGACGATGGACACCTCGATCACCAGGTCGTAGAAGCAGCGCGGCTGCAGGCGCGGCAGCATGGACTGCTGCGCGCGTGACTCGATCTGGAATACGCCGACGGTGCCGGCTCGGCAGATCATGTCGTAGGTGGCTTTGTCTTCGACCGGCACCGTGGCTGGACGCAGGTCACGTCGACCGCTCTCGCGCAGCAGGTCGAAACAGCGCGACATCGCACCGAGCATGCCGATGCCGAGCACGTCGACCTTGAGCAGCCCCAGCGTGTCGAGGTCGTCCTTGTCCCACTGGATCACCGTGCGATCCGGCATGGTGGCGTTCTCCACCGGGACCAGCGTATGCAGCGGGTCCTCGGCGATGACGAAGCCACCGGGATGCTGCGAGAGGTGGCGCGGGAAGCCGATCAGTTCGCCGACCAGCACACGGAAGCGCTGCATCATCGGGCTGTTCGGATCAAAGCCGCGCTCGCGCAGGGCTTCGGTCTCGGGTGGTTTTTCGCTCCAGCTGCCGACGGTGCGCGACAACTGCTGCAGCTGGTCTTCGGAGAACCCCAGCGCACGCGCCACATCGCGAACCGCGCCGCGTGCGCGATAGCAGGTGACGACGGCGGTCATCGCCGCGCGCTGGCGGCCATAGCGGTGGTAAACGTACTGGATCACTTCCTCGCGACGTGCACTATCGAAGTCGACGTCGATGTCCGGCGGCTCGTTGCGCTCCTTGGAGACGAACCGCTCGAACAGCATGTTCATGCGCGCCGGATCGACTTCGGTGATGCCCAGCGCAAAGCAGACAGCGGAGTTCGCCGCCGAGCCGCGGCCCTGGCAGAGGATGTTCTGCTCACGGGCGAAGCGGACGATATCGTGGACGGTGAGGAAATAGCTGGCGTATTCGAGCTCGGCGATCAGCGCGAGCTCCTTCTCGATCAGCTGGCGCGGTGTTTCCGGTATGCCTTTGGGCCAACGTTCCCGCGCACCGTTTTCGGTGAGTACGCGCAGCCAACTGTCCGGCGTGTGGCCGCCGGGAACGACCTCATGCGGGTAGCGATAGCGCAGTTCGGTCAGCCTGAACTGGCAGCGTTCGGCGATGCGCAGGGTTTCGCGCAGCAGCTGCCGTGGATACAGCCGTGCCAGCGTGTCGCGCGGACGCAGATGGCGTTCGCCATTCGGGAACAGGCGATCACCGGCCTCGGCCACG
>ERZ795053.192-NODE-192-length-76047-cov-7.990973_pt1 | contig 76047 bp, 71 predicted proteins | sample MGYA00375137_ERZ795053 | MGnify/ENA primary metagenome ERZ795053 (study PRJEB30182, sample SAMN05720284) | activated sludge metagenome | isolation source: Anaerobic digester | place: Hong Kong | collected 2014-12-17 ...
TCACAAAGGTCTATTTGGCCCGCAAGGCACCGGAGGGCTTTATATCCATCCGGACATCAAGGTACAGCCACTGAAGGAAGGCGGTACTGGTTCTTTGTCAGAACACTTGGAACAACCTGATTTCATGCCTGACATGCTGGAAAGCGGTACCCTGAATACGCCCGGCATAGCCGGCCTGGGAGCAGGAATTGCCTTTGTCAGCCAACAAGGGATAGATAGGATTCGTCAGCACGAAAGAGAATTGCTGGTACAGCTCATTGACGGATTGCAGCAAATCAAGGGCATTCGCCTGTATGGACCGCTTGACCCGCAGCGCCAGACAGCCGTATTGGCTTTTAATGTCGAGGGTTTGGACTGCGGGGAATTAAGCAGCCAGCTTGACTATGAATATGGCATTATCACCAGAGCAGGCATGCATTGTGCTCCCTTGGCCCACCAAACCATTGGCAGCGACATAAGCGGCAGTTGCCGTCTCAGCCCGGGTTATTTTAATACTCGTGCGGAGATTGACCATGTCCTGCAGGCGATAGAAAAGCTGAGTGGCAGCAATGAAGCAGGTTGATTTAAGATTTCTCAAGAGCTTTTGCCAAGCTCTTTTTTTTTTGGAGATTAATGTTGTGGTAATATTAAGAAAATTAAAAAAATATGCTTAAATGCACCAGGAAATACAGCTTGGCTGGGGCAGCATAAAAAAGATTGGAGGAGGGCAAGAAATGAATATTCAAGGGGCCGTAGCGTTGGTGACAGGAGGCGCCTCCGGGTTGGGGGCGGCAGCAGTGGAAATGCTGATTGAAAAAGGGGCTCAAGTTGTGGTCGCGGATATCAATGCAGAAAAGGGCCGCGAATTTGTGGCCGGACTTGGAGACAATGCGATCTATGTTCAGGACAATGTGACTTCAACTGCGGATAACCAAGCGGCGGTAGAGGCCGCCATTGCTACCTATGGAAAAATTAATATTTTGCTCAATGCCGCCGGGGTGGCCAGCGCGGCAAAAATCATCGGCAAAGACGGACCAACTCCGCTGGAATGGTTCAAGCTGGTCATTGATATCAATCTGGCCGGTGCGTTTGATGTGATGAGACTGGCCGCTTGGGCAATGAGCAAGAATCCTCCCGATGATAAAGGAGAAAAAGGTGTCATTATCAATGTAGCCTCCGTTGCTGCCTTTGAAGGTCAGATGGGGCAGGCGGCCTATTCTGCCTCCAAAGCCGGAGTTGTAGGCATGACGCTGCCGATTGCCCGCGATCTTTCCCGGGATGGGATTAGAGTGAATACCATCGCGCCCGGCCTTTTTGATACTCCGATGATGGCTGCACTGCAGCAGGCAGCACGTGATTCGCTGGGTGCCCAGGTGCCTTTCCCCAAACGGCTGGGAGAGCCGGCAGAATTTGCCCGGCTGGTTTGCCATATGATTGAAAACGGTTATCTCAATGGGGAGACGATTCGTTTGGATGGCGGAATCCGGATGGGCATCAAGTAAGAAAAGAAATTAAAACAACATGGACATGGCCGGTCAGGGCGGATGAACCCTGACCGGTTATTCTTTTTCAGCAGAATGCAATCCGGGCTACGCAATGCCGGTTGATCGTGTTAAAATACCTTTATATATAAATAAAAGTCAGTTGTCAACGGTTCTGAGTAAGGAGGCAATAAAAATTAACAAAATTAATCGCAATGATCTCTGTTGGTGCGGAAGTCAAAAGAAATACAAGAAATGCCATCTGGAAATGGACGAAAGGCTGGCCAGGCTGGAAGAGGAAGGCCTGGAAGTCCCGGGCCGGGAGCTGATTAAAACAGAAAGCCAAATCGAAGGGATCAGAAGGGCATGTCAGCTAAGCAGAGAAATTCTGGATTATCTGGAAGACAAGATTGTGCCGGGTCTTCGCACTGATACAATCGATCAATGGGTCTACGATTATACCATGGAGCACGGCGCCTACCCTGCTCCACTTAATTATCGGGGCTACCCCTGCAGTGTCTGTACCTCGATCAACGAGGTCATCTGCCATGGGATTCCATCGGCACGTGAATTGCGGGATGGAGATATTGTAAATATTGATGTTACCAGTATTCTGGACGGCTATTACGGGGATACCAGCCGCATGTACCTGGTGGGTGATCCTTCGCCGCAAGCCCGCAAATTGGTCGAAGTTGCCCGTGAATGTCTTTATCTGGGGATTGAACAGGTCAAGCCGTTCAACCGGATTGGTGATATTGCCTACGCTATTGAACAACATGCCAAGGCGCATGGTTTTTCCGTTGTCCGGGATTATGGAGGGCATGGAGTCGGGCTGCAATTCCATGAAGAACCCTTTGTCCATCATTATGGTGCCAGAGAATCGGGCATGGTTTTGGTCCCCAACATGGTTTTTACCGTCGAACCAATGATTAATGCGGGCACGTACAAGTGCCGTACGCTGGAAGACGGGTGGACCACTTTAACCGCTGACGGGTCACTTTCAGCGCAATGGGAACACACTGTGCGCGTGACCGATGATGGAGTCGAAATATTAAGCTGAGCAATGTTTTTACTGTAAATATTTAGGGAGGATTAATCAATGAAAGCGATAAAAAAAGTGATGGCGCTGGTGATAGCCATGGCCGTGTCTTGTTTGTTTTGCTTTGCTCCGCTGGCAGTGGCAGCCGGTTCCGCAAACGATTCTTTGACTGGTGAGTACCTGCAGCAATTAATGAATTTGGCCCAAGAGCAATACAACTATGACATAACCGAATCAGAACTGACCCAGGGAGCCCTCAAGGGCATCTTCAGCAGTATGGATGACTATACCGAATTCTTTACCATCGAAGAAGCCCGACAGTTTATGGAAACAGTCGGCGGAACCTACAGCGGAGTTGGGGTCGTATTAAGCCAGACGGAAAGCTATGTGGTAGTAACCAGGGTGTTTTCCTTGTCGCCAGCGGAAAAGAGCGGGATCATGATCGGTGACAAGATTGCTACGATCGACGGCAAAGATGTGCTCGGATCTTCGGTCGATGAGGTCAGCAGCCTCATTCGCGGAGAAGAAGATACCCAGGTATATGTCGGAATTCTGCGCGACAAGAGCCTGCACAACTATACACTGACGCGCAAATCGATTAAGATTAATCCGATTAATTACGAAATCCGTGACGGGATTGCCTATATATCGATTGACACATTTAATTCCAATACCTATGATTATTGGGCTGAAGCCCAAAACGCAGCTGATGAAGCCGGGGTTGACCGGATCATTCTTGATTTAAGAAACAATGTTGGCGGAGAAGTGGATCAGGCCATTGCGGTTGCCCGGCAACTGGTGCCGGCAGGAATCATCAGCACCCTGGAATTCAGGAATCCGGAGCTCCGTGATACGGTTTACAAATCCTACTTGGAAAAATCACCGTATAAACTGGTGGTGCTGGTCAACGGCATGACCGCAAGTGCTTCGGAAATACTGGCGGGTGCCATCCAAGATACCAATACGGGAACCCTGGTGGGGACCAAAACCTTTGGCAAAGCCAGAGTACAGTCCGTCATGCCGGTGCTCAGCCCGGAAGGCTATGGAAAATATGGACAGAAAGCAGATGTGGTGAATGTCTATGACCTGAAGCTGGCGGAGCAGATGAAACTGGGCGATGAGGACGTTGTGGGACTGGTTAAAATAACTACAGGTACTTATTTAACAGCGGCCGGCCGGATGATCGACGGGGCAGGGCTCACCCCCGATGAAACGGTGGCAGATCCGGAAGTGAAAAACGGTATTTATGTCAACAGCATCGCCAAACTCAGTCAGACCGTCAAACCGGGTCTCAACGATGAAAATTTGGATGTTTACAATGCAGAAAAAATATTAAAGATCATCGGCTATGAGATTGACACGCCAGATATGACACTTGACAGCAAAACCTTTGCGGCCATTCAAAAATTCCAGGCAGACCAGGGCTTGTATGCATACGGAGTTTTGGATTATACTACCCAGCAAGCGCTTAACCGTCAGTATTATCAAGTACTGCCGCAAGTTGACCAGCAATATGGCCGGGCTTTGGAAATTCTGCAGGCGCGGTAAGATACAAAAATCAGTTGCTTTTGATAAAATAATAAAGGACCAAGAACGATCTGATTGAATAATGGAGGTTTGAACCGTGCATAAAAAATTGTTTATTCCCGGCCCGGTGGAAGTGAGTGCGGATGTTCTGGCAAAAATGGCTACGCCCATGATCGGCCACAGAAGTAAAAATGCCTCGGAATTACAACACCGTATCAGTGATAAATTAAGACAGGTATTTTATACCCAGGAAGAAATCCTGCTTTCGACTAGTTCCGGCAGTGGCCTGATGGAAGGCGCGGTGCGCTCCTGTACCTTAAAAAAAGCGGCTGTGTTCTCCATTGGTGCATTTGGCAACCGCTGGCACGAAATGGCGGTTGCCAATCAAGTGCCGGCCGATCTTTTTGAAGTGGAATGGGGCCAGGCGACAACACCCGACATGGTTGACCAGGCACTGGCGACGGGTCAATATGACGTGCTGACCATTACCCATAATGAGACTTCGACCGGTTTGATGAATCCGGTTGAAGCAATCGCTGCAGTCGTGAAAAAGTACCCCGAAATCGTCTTTTGTATGGATGCCGTAAGTTCCCTGGGAGGTACCAAAATCGAAGTCGACAAACTGGGCGTTGACATTTGCATTACTTCCACCCAGAAGGCCTTGGGCCTGCCCCCCGGGTTGTCGATCTGTTCCTTTTCCGCCAAGGCGATTGACAGAGCCAGGCAGGTTCCTTATCGCGGTTATTATTTGGACTTGCTTGCCTTGTATGAGTACATTCAGAAAAAAGACTATCAGTATCCTTCGACTCCGTCGCTTTCGCATATGTTTGCATTGGATTATCAACTGGACAAAATATTGGCGGAAGGTTTGGAAAACCGCTTCCGTCGCCACATCGAAATGGCGGAAATGACCCGTGCCTGGGCACGCCGGTATTTTGAACTGTTTGCCGACGAAAAGTATTTGTCCAATACCCTGACCAATATAAAAAACACTCGCGGCATAGATGTTGCCGATCTAAATAAAAAATTGGGCGAGCGCGGTTTTCAAATTTCCAACGGTTACGGCAAATTAAAGGACAAGACCTTCCGCATTGCCCACATGGCTGAATGTACCAGGGAGGAACTGCAGGAACTGCTGGAGCAGATCAATGATATCCTGAAACTATAATAAAAACAGGAGGAAATACCATGTCCACAATCAGACCATTTCAGGCAATTCGTCCCCCGGCAAGTCTGGCCGCGCGGGTTGCCGCTCTGCCCTATGACGTCATGAGCAGCGAAGAAGCCAGGCAGATGGTAACCGGCAATCCCTATTCGTTTCTGCATGTAGATAAAGCCGAGATCGATTTGCCGTCAGACGTCGATCTCTATGACGAGAGAGTCTATCAAAAAGCCCGCCAGAACCTGGATGGCATGATCGCAGAAGGGATTTTGCAGCAGGACGGACAGGCATGTTTTTATATTTACCGCCAGATTATGAATGGCCGCAGTCAAACCGGGATCGTGGCCTGCTGCTCAATGGATGAGTATCTGGACAATAAGATTAAGAAACATGAATTTACACGGGCTGACAAGGAGCAGGACAGGATTAACCATGTGAATGTTTGCGATGCCAATACCGGACCGATCTTTTTAACCTATCGGAATCGTACGGATATTAATTCGATCATTGCCCAATGGTGCACGCAAGCCCCAGTCTATGAATTTCAGTCGGAAGACGGCATCGGGCATGTCGTATGGGTGATTGATGACCTGCAGGTCATGGCGGACTTGCAGCATTGCTTCAGGCAGGTTGAGGAACTATATATCGCTGATGGACATCACCGCTGCGCATCCGGGGTACGAGTTGGTCAGATGAGACGCCAGCAGTACCCCAATTATACTGGAGAAGAAGAGTTTAATTATTTTCTGGCAGTTTTATTTCCGGATCAGGAACTGCAGATCATGGACTATAATCGGGTGATCAAGGACTTGAACGGTTTGTCCCGGGCGGCATTTTTGGCTGCGGTTGAGGATAAATTCTCAATTACTGCCACCGGCGCGAGCATCCCTTACAAGCCGCAGAGCAGACATCATTTTGGGATGTATCTCGATGAGCAATGGTATGAATTGACGGCCCGGGAAGGCACTATTGCGGAAGATGATCCGGTTGCCCGTTTGGATGTTTCCATCCTGCAAAACAATCTGCTGGGTCCGGTGCTGGGCATTGCCGATCCCCGTACCGACAGACGAATCGATTTTATTGGCGGGATTCGCGGTTTGGAGGAACTGGAAAAAAGGGTCAAGGAAGGCATGGCGGTGGCCTTTTCTCTCTATCCGGTCACCATTCTGGATTTGATGGATATTGCTGATGCCGGACAGGTGATGCCGCCCAAGTCGACCTGGTTCGAACCCAAACTGCGCAGCGGGTTGTTTATCCATAAATTGACTTAAACCGTGCAGATAAAAATAAAAAAAACCTGGACGGTCCAAGACCGCCCAGGTTTTTTTGTTTCCAGGGCTTATTTTTCCGGCCACAAATCTTGCAGGGTTTGGGCCGGGCGGATGAGTCGGACTGTACCGTCTGACTGGATCAGAACTTCCGCCGGAAGCGGCCGGGAATTATAGGTGCTGGCCATGGCAAAACCGTAAGCCCCGGCATCATGAACGATGAGAGCATCGCCTTCACGACAGACCGGCAGAGTTCGGTCATGGGCCAGGATATCACCGCTTTCACAGATTTGTCCCACCAGATAGACGGCTCCGTCATATTCTGCGTACGCCCGGGAATGGGCGGGCACGACGGAAATTTCATGGTAGCTGTCATACATGGTTGGACGGATTAACGTATTGAATCCAATATCACAGCCAATAAAGTCGGTGTGATAATTATGTTTGACAGCTGTCACTGTGCCCAAGATCGCACCGCATTCCGCCACCACATAGCGCCCCGGTTCGATTCGGACGGTGATGGGGCGATTGTTTTTTACCCAGGTTTGGATAATCTCATCCAGTTCACGGCCCAGTTTTTCCAAGTCAAGCCTTGGTTCTGAGGTGTGCTGATAAGGAATGCCCATCCCGCCGCCGAAGTCCAGCATCTTCACTTGAGGCAGGGAAGATGCGATTGTCAGCAACTGGGCAGCCGCAGCTACATATTCCTCCGTTTCCAGGAACAATGAACCGATATGCTGATTTAGCCCGGTGATCGTCAACTGGTAACGCTCAGCGATTTCCTGGGCTTGCTGCAGATCTTCAATGGCGATGCCAAATTTGGCTTTTTTGCCGCCGGTGATGACTTTGTCATGATGACCGGCGCCGATGACAGGATTCAAGCGCAGACAAACCTCGCCGCCGGGATTGACTTCGCCCAACAGGGCCAGCTGGGACAAAGAATCCACCGAAACGTAGATGCCGCGGTCAACCGCAAATTGCATTTCCTGCCGGGAGACATTGTTGCCGATAAACATAATCCGGTCTGGCGTAAAGCCGGCTTTCATTTCCAGGTACATTTCCCCGGGGGACATGGCGTCAACGTCAAGGTCTTCCTCACGAATGATTTTCAGCAATTCCACATTGGTGTTGGCTTTGGCCGAATAGTTCACCCGGAAAGAAGGGTATCGCAATAGGTTCATTAATTCCCGGCATCTGTGTCGTAAAATCTCTTCGTCGTAGACATATAAAGGACTGCCGTATTCCTTGAGCAGATCAAACACATCTGCTTTGCCAAAAACTTTTTCCACATATGCCAAGATCAAACACTCCTCCTTAAAAAAGGCCCCCAAAACAGCCTATAATTACTCTATTGTAAAGTTTGTTGGGGAAAATGACAAGACATGCAATATGTATACATAATTATGCAAGCTCAGAATGATTCTTTTGGCGGATTGGGATAAAAGTCGCCAGCCACAAATTGACCACCGCCAAGCAGGCGGCTACCAGAAATACCGAGATATAGCCATACCTGGCCCAGAGAATGCCGCCGCCCAAAGGAATTAACATAGAGACGGCATGGTCCATGCTGAGCCCCATGGAAAGGGTAGCGCCGAGGTCATCAGGGGTTTCGACGATTTTATGGAGATAGGTGGTGCGGGCAATACGGACGGAAAAGAGCAGCTGGTCGGTAATATAGCAGGCCATGATGATGATGACTGCGATTCGAGCCGGAAACCACATTTCCGCAAATGCATAAAGCCCACAAATGATGATCAACGTAAGTGATTCCAACATGATGATGGTCCTCTCTCCCCAGGCATCAATCACCCTGCCCAACCAGGGGCGGAAAACCAGGTTTAAAACCGTGCCAATAAAGCCCAGCACGGCAAAGGTTGCTACATCCGCCTGATAAACCTTGATCAGAACCCAAGGGGCGAAGGTCATAAAGATTTGTTTGCGCGCGCCGAAGACAATATTCAGCAGATAAAAGAGGGTGTATCTTTTTTTAATGACCAAATGGCGGGAGGGTTTACGGATTGGCTGCGGTTTAATAAGAAAAAGACCGATGCTGGCAATTAAAGCACAGGTACCGGATATGGCAAAGATAGTCGCGAAGGAAAAATGAAAACGAGATGCCCCCCAATACACGATGACAATTCCCAACAAAGTTCCCAGGGACTCCAGCGAACCCAACTGTCCCAACCGACGACCTTCTTCTCCGCTGGTTGACAAGCGCAGGCCGATGGCAGGGGAGACGCTCATAAAAAGATGAGCACCGGTGCTCCAGATCAGCATCCAGACAACAACCGCCGCCATGTTGGGGGCGAGAAACCCTTGTCCCCACAAGGCCAGACTGACCAGCAAAGCGGAAAAGGCTGCGATTCTGGTGTCGGCCAGGAAAACCAAGGCCGTAAACAAAAAGACCACCAGAAATCCCGGCAGTTCACGGGGAAATTCCAGTCCTCCCCGGGCGACTTCGCTGACATTGTGCACATGAGCCAGATAGTTGTTGAAGGAAGGATCATATAAGCCTGCATACATTCCCATCATCAAAGAGGATAGTCCAAACAGCAGGAGAGGGGTGAACGATTTTTTTAAAGTGGTCATAAACGTAAACCTCAATGAATTATTATTATCTTGTTTATTCTAAACTTGTTGAACAGAGATGGAAAGAGGTTTTATCCATTGGCAATCGTTGTAAAGGAGAACAGGTATTGACTAATGGGAGCATGGAGGGGTTCAGTGCAAATGCTTGCCAATGTTTGAAAAGGCAAGGCAAAATCAACTGATGCTTTTGATCTCCGCCTGTTTGGCAACTTTTATCGTGCCATCCTGCACCAGTTTAATAAATAGATTGGCCATGGCCGGGTCAAACTGGGTGCCCAGATTATTCTTGATTTCGGCCAGCGCGCTGTTGATTGTCAGACCTGCCCGATACGGGCGATTGGAGGTTAACGCGTCAAAGGCATCAGCAATGGCCAGACATCTGGCGGAAAAAGGAATATTCTCTCCTTTCAGCCCGCGCGGATATCCTTTGCCGTCCCATCTTTCGTGATGCCCGATAACCGCTGGGATGACATGGTTCAGCGTCGGCAGATGTTTGATGATGGTGATGGACATTTCTACATGCTTTTTGATAATCTCGAATTCTTCCTCGGTAAGCCTGCCAGCTTTGGTAAGGATGTTTTCGGGTATGCCCAGCTTGCCGATATCATGCAGCAATGCCGCTTCCTGCAACACTTCAATGTGCGCTTTGTCCAGCGACATTTCGTTGGCGAGAATGGTAACATAGTTTGCTACTCGCTGTGAATGACCAAAGGTATAATGATCCTTGGCATCAATCGCTGCTGCAAGAGCATAGATGGTGGAAGTATAGTTGGGCTGGAATAAATCCTCTGTATCACAGGAGGAAACGTTTTGCTTGGTAATGATGCGCGGTGTATAGATAACCGTTTGGTTTTTCCCCTGGTTTTTGGCAGTATACATAGCCAGATCAGCACGTTTCAAGAGCTCTTCGGTATTTGGTGCGGCTTGGGGATAGGTACAGATGCCGATACTGGCAGTTAGGAAACGCTGGGTTACATCATTCACATTGAAAAAGCTGGCTTCGATTTCGGTACGGATTTTTTCCGCCAGTTCATACGCTTTTCTAGCGTCATGATACGGTAGAATGACGGTAAATTCTTCGCCCCCGTAGCGGCAGATGGTTCCTTTGTCGCCGATGATTCGCTTCAGAATGTTTGCTACCATTTCCAATGCGCGATCACCTTCGAAATGACCGTAAAGATCGTTGTACAGTTTAAACAAATCCAAATCGATCATCAACAAGGAAACTTCTGATGCACCGATCTTGTCAACGCTTTCAGGCAGTGCCTGGCAAAAATATCTGTGATTGTATAGTTTGGTCAGACTGTCGGTAATGGCATCGGATTGGGAGCGTGAATACAAACGAGCATTTTCAAAGGCGACCGCGGATGACGCACCCAGGTAAGTGAGCAAGTCCAGATCATCCAACGTATAGGCGACATTGTTTTTCCGGTTGGTCAGCATTAGCAAGGCAATAATATTGTCCCTGACTTTGATCGGGATGATGAGTTCGATCCCGGTGTTGTGCAGTTTGCTTTTTTCTTGTTCCCACATGGATTTAAAAAAAGGCTGGTAATACAATTGATCTCTGTTAAGACCGGAGTTATTTTTGTTCATCCATTTTATAACGGGATTATCGAAGGAGATTTCCAGATCCGGCTGGAATAGTTGGGATGAAGTCGCAAACACTCGATAGGTTTTATGTTCATCATTTTTTTGCAGGAGCAAAACATGCGAAGCATTCAAAGCCAGTTGTACAGCTTCAATCAATTCTCTGGCGATGCTGTTTAAATCCAAATTATTGGAAATGCGGTTGCTGAATTGTCTCAAAGCCTGCCGTTGGGTATATTCAGCTTTATAAAACAATTTGTCGACCAGTCGGGATGACAACCGGTACAGGGGTTGCAGAGTAATGGCAACAGCCAACGCGACCAGCGTGGTAAAATAGGGAATGATTTTTTCGTAGCGGGTCAGCATATGGTTTTCGATGAAAAATACGATAAAAATATAAGCGATCGTAAGTGAAACAACAAAAGCTGAATATACCAATCCTCGGGTGATCATGAAACGCAGTTCCACCATACGATATTTGTAAATGGCAATCATAAGCATAAAAGCGTTGATAAAACAAGCCAGAAGATCAATCGGAAACTGCCCCAGGACAGGAATTAAGTTACATACGTTGCCTATAAACATGATAGCGATACCGTTGTTGATTAACCGGACGCTACCGGCAGAAGGAGAATTTTTTATGTGACTTACGCTGCGCTTGGCTTTCAAAAGAGTTGAGACAATCATTGCCAATGCAAATATATAGATAAACGGCGCCAAGGTGCCAATCGAATAAGTGAATTTTCTGACTTCAAATTCCCGACCCCATAACATAACGGTATTAGTTATGACTCCGGCATCAGCAACGATATACCCTTTTAGGTTAATAATGATAAAGGCAAACGTCCCTATTCCCCAGAATATGGTCGGTAGTATACGCAACGAATTGGTGAAAACTGAGACAAAGTAATAAAGCAGATAGGTTACCATGACAGCACCAATAATCATAACTCTATCCCAGAAAAGCACACCGGGATAGAGTTTGATGGACATGAATACGGCTGAAACAGTCCATAAGATCATTGCTCCCAATACAGGTATAAATGCACGGATCAAACGATCCTTCTGGGCGATGCAGAAGAAGAACATCAACAAGCAGTAGCTGCAAAGTGCTACAAGCGGTATATATGTAAAAAACAATTCAACAAATGTCATTTTACACCCCTGTTATGTTTGAACCGCGAGCAATTTTCATGAGTTCAAGCATCTCAAAATGAGAAGGATTCATGCGCTGCGGCCTTTTCCCAAACAACTCCTGGTATCGGTCAATTGTGCCAGTGGGGAGGATGGTAATTTGCAAGGGCTCAATTCCCAGCAACGATTTCAGATCCTTGTAATCACTGTCGATATAACGGAAATAAATGGCCAAATGTTCAGTGATAATGTCCCGGGTCAAACCGTAGTGAATACCCTCCGGACTGACTTCGACATACAGATGCATAAAAGCTGTGTTACTTTCATCAAATTGCTTCAAGGCACACCAATCATGGATATCCAGCTTGGACAAGGTTAGGGCCTCATTTATTGTCGCTTCGGAAATGCGGGTAAAACCGGCAATATCGATCAGATTCGGCTCTCGATCAAGATAAACAAATTGGGGTAAACGCAAATCATCCTGTTCGTTATACAGAGAAATGCATTTAAATATATCTCCGACCCGGTATCGGGCAAAGGCTCCTCCTTTTAAGTTGGAGATGACCAGTTCGTATTTCATTCCTTCCTGCAGTTCATCCATCAAATAAGTGCGCGGGACATAATCTGGGTCTTCCAGGTTTTTTTCCACCTCCGGCCAGGGGATGAATTCATAAAAACAAACATCAGGAAAAAAAACCAGGCCATTTTTGCTCCAGGTTTCAGTCGCCATACAGGTGGTTTCGGTGCCGCCGAATATTTCCAGAGGCCGAATGCCCCAGTTTGCTTCGATTTTGGCTTTATAACCGGCTGAATCCGTTCCGGCGCAGATGAGCCCTTTCAGATTCCAAATATCTTTGGGTCGAATTGGTACTTTCTCCTCGAGACGGTTGGTCCATGCCTTGAGCATGCGGTAATTCATTTTTAGAGAATTGTTCAGCGGATTAATCTTGTCACCGGTACCGCCCCCGGAAGCAAACTGTTCGCCGATTTTTGCGATTACGCTGCTGAGTCCGAAGAAAAGGTCCACTCCTTGTTGCATGCCCAGTTTAAATCCTAGTTTGTTTCTGCCGCTGAAACTCAAGGAAACAGCTTCTTTTTCCGATGGCAACCAATTAACCGATATTTCATCCTGCATTATCAACGGGGCCAGTCCTGTAAGATAAGGCAACGGCGCCATGCCATAGAGAAAATTTTCCCCGCCGCGCAGACTAAATTGTCCTTTTTGCGTGCTGGTAGAGAGTATTAAACAAGTAATGAAACTGCTTTTATGGCATTTGATCATACTTTCGGTATAAGGAGCTACCTTGATGGGATTTTTTGCTCCTTCCCAGGTGGTTTCGATCCACAGCAAAGGTTTGGCAGGAAGGACAGACGCTGCACGCAACAATAACAGATCAGCATAATCCTCATAGCGAGTCAACGGTACTACCTGTCGATATTCATCAATACTGGATGGTTTGGCACCTTTCATGATCCGTCTGCCCAGTTCGCAGCGGGAATACATTTCGATCTGTTCCAGCATCAGCCGGTTCTGGATGTCCATATACTCATCGATGGAAAAATCCAAAAAGCCGCAATACGTATGCCAGATTCTCTCGTATTGCTTATCTTTCAGAAGTTGATCTAAATTCATAGCCATTCTCCCTGACGTAGGGTATTTTGGTCCATTTATTGATACGATTCAGTGACGGCAGTAACAATAAAGTAGGTGCGGGCCACCAATTCCCAATCAATATGCTTAAATCCACTTGCATCCAGCATTTGTTCCATTTCCTCAGGTGAATATATCCTTACATCACCCTTCGTGTTGAAAGGTGATTGTAAATAATAGTTGATCGCCTGACGCAGCTTCTTTGGCCACCAAGGGTCGGCAATCACCAGTCGGCCGCCCGGTTTTAATACCCGGTACATTTCCTTCAAGGATTGTATGGGGTTGGGATAATGGTGAAAGGCCGCGTTGCAAACGGCCAGGTCAAATATGTCATCGTTCCAGGGCAGGTTATCAGCATCCCCGACCCGCAAATCAGCATTTGTTCCCAGCTTTATTTGGGCTTGCTTGATCATTTGCTCGGACAAATCAATTCCGCAAGCTTTCATATGGGGCTGTTCTTTTCCAAGTATTGCCAGCATAACTCCGGAGCCGCAGCCAACATCCAGCAGCGACTCAAAAGGCTGCTCGCTGATTTTTTCGAGAACCTGCGCATACATTTGCTGACAGTATTGACCGTCCCAGGTCAGCTCATAGTTAAACGCAGATTTATCAAAATAGCGCCTGCTTTTTTCTTTATGTTTTTGTTGTGCCAAATTCATTTAATCACCTTTTCCCAGCAAAGACGCCAGACTATGTTGAAGACTGGTAAGGTTCGGTATTATAAAGGGTACTTGCTGTTGATAAATGTGGTAGTCTTCCAGTATAATGGGAAAAATCCAGCGATCCTGAATATAAACATAAACGATATCAAGCAGCGTCCATATTATGGCAGCAATCAACAATAGTTGGTTATTAAAGGCCAATCCGCTCAGGCAATAAAAGAGGAAAAACCATAATACTCCCGGATGTCTGCAAAGAGCGTACATTCCTGTGGTAACAACGGTATTCCCCTTTTGCGTTTCCAGGTAGGTCTTTTTAAATGAGACTGCACCAAAAATTGTATAAATCATCAATAGCAAAACCAGGATGGCCAAAATCAGCGCCAACCATTGCCATAATGTCGAAATCCGTATGCTGTGAGGGCTAATGATGATTGCCATGGTTGAAAATGCCAGGATGAAACTTCCCAGTACAACCAGAATATTCATGTTTTTGCTGATGAATCTGATTTTGTTAAGATCAAATATGGCAAAACAGATAAAGGCCAGACTACCGGCAAAAATAAAAGACACCATTAAGCACCTATGTTACAATATTCTGTAAATTACAGCATATTATATCTTGTTGCAAATTACAAGTAATATCGTCAATTTCTTAAATAAAAACATTGTTTATTTTGGCTGTTATTAAGATACATCAAGACAGACTGTCGTATTTGAAAGAATTGTACTTTTTTACGTTGCAGGAACAATTCCTTGATGCAGTACTTCACCATAAATCTAATATTTCCTGCTTTTATATTGTTTTAAATGAAACATTCATGGATAAATCGGCTTATATTCAACCCATGATCCGTAGAATCCAGATTTGAAAAGCACTCCTGGATTCTCAATCGAGCATCAGCCCGTTGCCGAATTGAAAATATTGCCATCCGTTTCTGCTGCGCTTGCCAGTGCCCAGGCAATTTCTGCTTTGACAATTCCTGAGGCATCCTGTGCAAATTGTCGCAGCGCTGCAATAGATGAGGCACCGCCAAGTTTGCCAAGTGCCCAGACAATCATGGCTTGCACGCGCTCATCATCGTTTTCCGGGTAAGCGCTGATCAGAGCGGATACATATTGCCGATCACAACTGTTACCCATCACCCGGGCAACATTCATCTTCCAGCGCCAAATGTCGCGCGATGACATATAAAACATATGGGGTTGAATGTTTTGCTTAAAGTATTCCTTGTCCATGTGCAGCAGGCGAGGCAATTCAAACCAGACGGATTTTTGAAGGACTCTTTCATTTTTCGGCAGTTCCTGGGCCAACCACGGTTCATTGCGCGGACAAACGCTTTGACAGCGGTCACAGCCGTATACCCACATCCCCATGGGTTCGCGAAGTTCACGAGGGGTAAGCTCCTCGCCGTAATAGGTTAGATAAGAGATGCAGCGCTGCGGATCAATTTTATTGGGACCCAATATAGCGCCGGTAGGGCAGGAAGCAATGCAAGCGTTGCGGCACCATTGGGGACAGGTAACCGCAATACTTGGTTCATCGGGGGCGAATTCCCCGTCGGTCAAGATTGCCACAGCAACCACCCATGAGCTTTGGCGGGCTGTCCGGCTTGCATAGAAGAAATTGTTCTTGCCGAAGGTACCCAGACCGGCACGTGCTGCTGCCAGCCTTTGCGGAAGGTCGTTGGCTACTTTGGATTGGATACCGTTTTCTCTTAAATAATTGCGCAATTGTTTGATTTTTATGGCCAATCGATCCTTGGTTATTCGGTCATCGTCCAGATAACAACGCCCGAATTTACCGACCATGGAAGCAGGGAAAGAACCTTGGTAGTAGTTATCCAAAACCACAATCATGGATTTGGCTTCCGGCATGAGCAAGGAAGGAACCGTACCTTCGAGCAAATCCAGGCCTTTGTCTGATGTCCAACGGTAGTATTCGGCTCTTTCCTGCAAGAGTTGCTGTTGGGAAGAGAAAGGGTCAATTCCCGTGAAGCCGATGTCGGCAAAGCCAATCTCTCTTGCCGCAGCAGCGACCGCCCTTTTTAACGGCATCATTTTGCCTCCTCTGCGCTTGTTAAGAACATTGTAACAAGTTGATCGACATATGCATAGAGATGTCATCTTGCCAAGAACCCCCGTCACTTTATCAGTAACCGGGGGTTTTAAGGAGAGGAGTATTTAAAAATTTTTATATGATATGTTCCAAACCTTGCCGTTTTAGTCCTGTTGCGAACGGCTGAGGTCATTTTAATTGATTTGCTTGTTTCGATTCTCAATACAGATCGGACAGACGCCCTTAAAGTAAACCCGACTTTCGTTGACTTCAAAACCATCCAGCCCGGATATTCCAAGCTGGGTCACTTCAATATGAATGTCATAGATTTTGCTGCAATGGGCACATTGAAAATGAGCGTGCAAAGAAATATCGGCATCATACCGATTTTCGTTTTCCTCCAGGTTGAGCATATTGATTATACCTCTTTCTACAAACAAATTCAGTGTATTATACAACGTGGTTTTCGATAGTGTAGGAATCTCGTCCAACAGTTCGCGATAGATCATATCCACGGTAGGATGATTCTTGTGTTCCGTTAAATACCTCAAAATTCTAAGGCGATGATGCGACGGTTTAATGTTGTGCATTGTCAATATTCGTTCCAGATTTTTTAAATCCACTGCCATTGCGTCTGCCATCCTTTTGATATGGTTTTAAATATGTAATCATTACAGATGATTGTAATTTTTGCAGCCAAGCTTGTCAAGACGGATTCATGCGATTACTAAAATAACCTGCTTGCTGCCTGTGGTAAAATGTCTACAAGGAAGCTTACACAGACGATTCGATTCTTCAAGGAGTAAATTTACATGAAAGACTGGCCCGAATATATACGATTTATTTTTGATAAACTGTTGGCTCACGGATACGAAGTTTTTGCCGTGGGTGGCTGTGTCCGGGATATGATAGCGGGTATCAAACCTCAGGACTATGATATGGTTTGTTCAGCCTCGCTTGAACAGATCAGCCAAATCTTTAGCCGTACGCTGACGGTTGGTGCCAGATATGGAACCGTGATCGTGCTGATTGATCGTCACCCGGTGGAACTGAGCACATATCGGAAAGTTGAGTTAAACCAGAAGGTTACGGCTTTGGAAATGGATCTGGCTGGACGGGACTTTAGCATCAATGCCATGGCTATGGATGTAAACGGAATAATATATGATCCCTGGGGAGGCCAGGCTGATTTAAAAGCTGGCTTGATCAGGGCGACTGGTGATCGGGCGGAGGTGTTGTTTGCCGATGATCCGCTGCGCATGATGCGGGCCATTCGCTTTTCGGTGACGTACGACTATCAGATTGCGGAGTCGACGTGTGCGGCCTTATTAAAACTGAATCATCTTTTGGCAGGGATTGCTTGGGAACGGATTAGGGAAGAATTGAACCGCATCCTTACCTCTGACCGGCCGGCGCAAGGAATCAGAAAATTGCAGACCGGTGGACTTATGGCTTATATTATTCCGGAATTGGAAGTCATGGTGGGTTTTGACCAGAGGAATTTCCGCCACAACAAGGATTTATTTGAACACAGTCTGGCTGTACTGGAAGGTGTGCCTGGCCAAATTGATGTTCGTCTGGCAGCGCTTTTACATGACATTGGCAAACCGGCTTGTTTTACGATTGACGAGAATGGCGTTGGACATTTTTACAATCATCATCAGGCCGGGATGGAGATGACCCGGAGGATCCTTGAACGGCTAAAATATGACCAGCAGACTATCACCAATGTCTCCCTTTTGGTGGGTTCGCACATGACCCGTTATGCAAAGCTGAGAAACTCTTCGTTGAAACAATTAATCAAGCAAGTCGGAGAAGACAAGCTGGACAGCTTGTATACTTTGCAAAGAGCTGATATCATGGCGTCAGCTCCGCCGTTTGATTTTTCCGAATTGGACAAAATGCAGCAGGCAATCGATTTTATTCTAGATACGAACCAGCCGCTGTCGATCAAAGATTTGGCCGTCAGCGGGACGGATTTGCTGACCATCGGTTACGCTCCCGGCCCCTTTTTGGGGGAAACACTGCAAAGACTTTTGGAGTTCGTGTTGGAAGATCCAAGCCAAAATCAGCGTGAATTACTGCTGCATATGGCAAGCGTCTGGAAAGATCAACAACTATAGTAAAAGTTTTTTCGTTGGCCTGGGCCGGGCCGGGTTACTCGTCGAAACCGGGAATGGTATGCAAATCGATTTTGCTCTTCATAAAATCGCCCCGGCCGAGCGCAATCAACTGGCCTTTCTCATTATACAGGCTCGATTCGCCGATAAATAAATTGCTGGAGCTGTGTTTGACTTTACCCAGGGCGGTTATGATTCCGCTCTGCACCGGTCGCAGAAACTGTGTGTTAAAAGAAACAGTATAAACCATGGCATCAGTAACGGTTGAATTGACGGCAAAAAAAGCAGCATCATCCAACAATCTGAAATAGCCTGAGCCATGTAGTGCTCCTGCCCCGTGATGATGGCGCGGGCTAACCCGGGTAGAGATCTCTGCCCGTCCTTCGCTGATTCGAATGGTGGTTTCGTCGTAAAGGGCGACATTATAGGGCGCACATAAATAGATATGTTCCAGTCTCCTGTAATGGTCGTTCATTTTGGTTTGCTCCCTTGCTTAAGGTGTTATTGGTATTATCTGTAGTTTACCATTTATTGCTGCACAAAATCAGGGTCAAATCTTTTTGTGAAAAATTCCTCAACGATCAGCCCGGGGCTTTATCGAAAAAACTGTTTTGGTTTTGCGGTTTTCCCGGTGAATACATGCTAAAATAAGGAATAAAAACGTAGGAAAAAATGTGCTGGAAGTATCGGTCAGCAACCCGATAAAGCCAAAAGGAGTCAGGGAGGTTATAGGATGGCAGAGGATAGACAATTTGTAGTGTTCAAGTTAGTCCATGATGATCAGGTTTCAGAATATGCCGTTCCGATCTCCAACGTGCAGGAGATCATTCCCCTGCCGGAGCCGATTCGATTGCCGCAGGTCCCGGACTTTATTGAAGGAATTATCAATCTGCGTGGCACGATCATACCGATCATCGATTTAAAAAAGAGATTCGAACTGGGAAATTCAGTGGAAGTCAAGGATAAACGCAGCATTATCATTGATTTGGCCGGACAGATCGTCGGCATTATTGTTGATGAGGTCAATGAGGTGTTGCGATTGTCGGAAGACAAAATTGAAGCCCCACCGGCTGTCATCAGCGGCATTGCGTCGGAATACTTGATTGGAGTGGGGAAGCTGGCGGACAGACTGTTGATTATTCTTGACGTGGAAAAGGTTTTTAATGAATGGGAAAAAGATGTTTTAAAGAGTGCCTGCTCAGCTTGAGATAAAAATCCCCCCCTGAAATCACCCATGGTTTCAGGGATTTCTCTTTCATGAACGAGGTGATGTTTTGCGAATCGGAATTGATATCGTTGATATTGACAGGGTGGAAGCAGCGGTGAAGAGAACGCCGCGTTTCCTCAGCCGGGTATTTACAGTTGGTGAATTGGATTATTGCCTGGCCAAACGGAATCCCTACCCATCACTAGCGGTTCGGTTTGCGGCCAAAGAAGCTTTCCGTAAAATAGATCAGTACTTTTGCCAGGGAATACGTTTTCAGGATGTGGAAGTCGCTGTTCGGGAAGGTGGACGGCCCGAACTGGTTTTGCATGCCCAGGCGCTGGCCCGCACAAAAGAAATCGGGATTGACCGCTGGGAAATGTCGCTGGCGCATTCACGCAATCAGGCAATCGCAGCCATTATTGCTTACGGGGAGTGAGTATATGAAATTAATAACAGCGGATGAAATGAAAGCGATTGATCGTCGGGCCAGTAAGGATTATCTGATTCCCAGCATTGTTTTAATGGAAAATGCAGGGATGCGTACCACGGAAAAAATTGTGGAACTGCTGGACGGTGTGCAAGAGCGGTGTATTATCATTTTGGTGGGTCGCGGCAACAACGGCGGTGATGGTCTGGTCATCGCCCGCCATTTGCTCAATGCTGGTGCCCAGGTGGATGTATTTATGTGTGCTGAAGCCGATCAGTTGAGTGGGGATGCCGCCATCAATTATGCTATTTTGGACCGGATGAAGGGCAGGATTCATCCTTTGCGCCAAGAAGCAGACCGGGAACGCTTCATCATGGCTTTGCTGCAGGCTGACATGGTCGTCGATGCGTTGTACGGTATCGGTTTTAGAGGCAGTTTGAGCGAGTTTGAAGCAGAAATTGCCAGACTGGTCAATCAAAGTCAAAGCATGGTTCTGGCAGTTGATATTCCCTCCGGTCTGGAAGCCGATACCGGGCAGGTGAACGGGATCGCCTTTAAGGCTGACTACACGGTGACGTTTGCCTTGCCCAAACGAGGGATGATCCTGGGCAGAGATCGGCAACATGTAGGGCAGCTAACGGTGGCCGATATATCCATCCCGGGTGCCTTGCTCAAGGACGAAGCACTGCAACTGCAGATTATTACAAAAGAGATGGTCAGCCCATATTTCAAGCCCCGAAATTCCAATACCCACAAAGGCAGTTACGGCCATACGCTGGTCATTGGTGGTTCCATGGGAATGAGCGGAGCAGTCGTCATGACTGCCTGGGCAGCACTGCGCTGCGGTGCAGGTTTGGCAACCTTGGCCTTGCCGGACAAAATTGTAAGTGCCGCCGGGCTGGTACCTGAAATTATGAGCAGGGGATTGCCTTCCACGTCGCAAGGAGCCATTGCCGCGGAGGCTTGTCCTATCCTTGAGAATCTCTTGGGGACTGTTTCGGTATGTGCGCTGGGACCGGGAATGTCCCGTTATGGAGAGGGACATGCGGTTGTAAAGACAGTGTTGGAAAAAGCCGGTATTCCAGTGCTAATCGATGCGGATGGTCTAAATGCCCTGCAAGGAGACACGGAGATTTTAAGAGATCGACAGGTACCCATCGTCATTACTCCGCATCCAGGTGAAATGGCGCGTTTGACCGGGAGATCGGTAGAAGAAATTCAGAACCAACGGATCGATATTAGCCGGGATTATGCAAGCGAATGGGGAGTTACGATTGTTCTCAAGGGACATCATACTATTGTGGCACATCCCTCCGGACAGGTTTTTATAAATGTGAACGGGAATCCTGGCATGGCAACTGCCGGCAGCGGAGATGTCTTAAGCGGGATCATTGCCGGCCTCATGGCCCAGGGAATGAAACCGACTGAAGCCGCTGTAGCCGGTGTTTACTTGCACGGCTGGGCAGGTGATGAAGCCGCCCGGCATCAGGGACAAAGATCTTTAACGGCCACTGATCTGATTCACCGGATGAGTGATGTGATCAATTCCTTGGAAAACAACGGATAGAGCATACAGTGTTTGCAATATGAATAATGGGAGGTAGGATAAATGCTGGCCAAAGACATTATGACCAGAGATGTGATTACCGTCAGAGCAGAAGAAGAGGTGGAAAAAGTCGCCCAGCTTTTGTTGGACAACAAGATCAGCGGGGTGCCGGTGGTTGATGAAAATTACCACCTGGTGGGGATGGTTACGGAAAAAGACCTGATGGTCAAAGCCACGGAACTAAGAGTACCTTTTTATATAACATTATTTGACAGTATTATTTTTCTGGAAAACCCCATACGTTTTAAAAACGATCTCAAAAAATACACTGCCTCACAAGTAAAGGATGCCATGACCAAGAAGGTATACTGGGTTGAGGAAGATACCCCGGTTGCCGAGGTGGCGGCATTGATGCAAAAAGAAAACATCAATCGAGTGCCGGTTCTGAGACATAAAAAAGTGATGGGAATCATAACCCGTAATGATTTACTAAAAACCTTGGTGAAAAAGTAATGGATAATCGCAGCACAAGCTGGGCAGAAATAGATTTAGGAGCGCTCAGAAGAAATATTTCCGCCATTAGGGCGTTGTTGCAACCGGATACGAGGTTGATGGCAGTGGTTAAAGCCAATGCCTACGGGCACGGAGTGCTGCAAGTGGCTCGGGTCTGTATGGAGAACGGTGCGGATTATCTCGCAGTTGCAAACGTACAGGAAGCCATGGAACTTCGTCAGGCCAATATCCATGCGCCGATTTTGGTGTTGGGCATGGTACCCGAAGAACAGGCTGCCTTGATGAGCCGCCACGATATCGAGGCGGCGGTTGCTGATCTGGAAAGTGCCCAAGGCTATTCGCGCCAGGCCAGTACCGTTCCTCCGCTTCGATTGCATGTCAAACTGGATACCGGCATGGGTAGAATTGGATTTCAAACCGATGAAAAAACAGTCGGTGAAATTAAAACCATCCAGCAACTGCCTAATGTAACCTTGCAGGGTGTTTTTAGCCATTTTGCTGCAGCTGATGCCGCCGACAAGGAGTACAGCCGTCGGCAAACAAGCGACTTTGAGGCTTTTATCGAGTGCTTGCAAGCCAACAACATTCATATCCCTGTCAAACATTTGGCCAACAGTGCAGCGATTATTGATTTGCCTGAAACCCAATACAATATGGTGCGCAGCGGGATTATTATGTACGGACTTTATCCTTCTGACCAGGTCAAGCGAGAAAAACTTCCCCTGGAACCCGTGATGCGCTTAAAGACCCGGATTGCTTTCCTAAAAACCCTGTCGCCCGGCAGATCGGTATCCTATTGCCGAACCTTTGTTGCTCCCCAGGATACACTGGTGGCGACGGTACCCATCGGTTATGCAGACGGATACAGCCGGCTTTTGTCCAATCGGGCCTGGGCGGTGGTACGGGGGCAAAAAGTACCTTTGATCGGCAATGTTTGCATGGATCAATGCATGTTTGATGTGACCGGCGTCGAGGGTGTGGAAAAAGGCGATGAAATGATTCTTTTTGGCCGCCCGGAAGATGGCGTTACCGCTGATGATCTGGCTCACATCACCGGCACGATCAATTACGAGATTGTCTGTACGCTAGGGCAGCGTATCCCCCGTGTCTATGTGGGCCAGGGAGGATAAACAATTATTGGATTTGCGGGAAAAAGTGCATGTCTATATAATAAACGTATGCAATATGACATTTACTATATGGGGGTGTACTTCTTGCCAGACTCCAAAAGAATCTCTATCACCATACCTGTAGACCTCCTTGGAGAACTCGATACTTTATGCCACCTTGAGCATAAAAATCGCAGTGAAATCGTCAGGCAAGCAATCGTTGACTACTTGGAGGAACGCAGAAAGAATGCAATGATCGAACAAATGAAGAAGGGGTATCTGGAGATGGCAGCAATTAACCTTGGCATTGCCGGTGAAGACAAACAAAACTGAAAATGCAGGGTTTAAAGCAAAAAGTGCTGGAGTGATTAACATTATGATTAAAAGAGGTGAAATCTACTTTGCCCAGCTAAACCCGGTAATCGGGTCTGAGCAGGGTGGATTAAGACCGGTGCTGGTGGTCCAAAATGATATTGGCAATCAGTATAGCCCTACGACAATCGTGCTGGCCATTACCTCGCAGATAAACAAAGCCAAGCTGCCCACCCATGTCGAATTAAAAGCGGAAACCTATGGTCTGGAAAGAGATTCCGTGGTGCTCACCGAGCAAATCAGGACCATTGACAAAAAACGCCTGAAACAGCGGGTGGCCGTGTTGAATGATGAGACCATGGAGAAAGTTGACCAGGCGCTGGGCATCAGTATTGAATTAGCCAATCGAATTAATACATAAAGCAGCAAATACTGCAAGTGATTCCAAGCAGGTTCTTCTAGGACCTGCTTTGCTTATGCAAGCACGTAAGGACTTGGAGACGAATATGATAGACAAAATGGCCAAACCTGACTTTGGACTGAAAAAAGCTGTGCATCAATCAGGGGGAATGAATTTTGCGTCCAGTGATTGGAATCACTTGTAATTATGTGCAGACTGCCAATTTGTTAAGTTTGCGTGATGCTTATGCGGAATCCATTTATATGGCCGGAGGGCTGCCGCTGATTCTGCCGGTAGCCAGTCAACAAGATCTGTGCCGGCAGTATTTTGATCTATGCGACGGGTTTTTGTTTTCAGGCGGGGGAGATGCCGATCCGTATTGGTTTGGACAGACTGCCGACAGAGATTTGGGAGAAGTAAGTCCCCTGCGGGATGCTTTTGAAATACAATTGGCTCGTATGGCGCTAGCTACCGGCAAACCAGCGTTGGGAATCTGCCGGGGGTGTCAGATCCTAAGTATTGCTGACGGGGGCACGATCTTACAAGATATAAAAAGCAAGCAACTGCACGATCAAAAAGCTCCCCGGGACTATCCAATTCATGATATATTGATCGAGAGCGGCAGTTTGTTGGCAAGTATCGTACAGTCTGACTGCATCCGGGTCAACAGTTTCCATCACCAGGCCATCGACAAGGCAGGGGATAACCTGATCATAAGCGCCTGGGCCCGGGACGGTATTGCTGAAGCGGTGGAAGGACGAAACGGATTCTTTTACCTGGGGGTGCAATGGCATCCGGAATGCCTGCAGGATATCTGTTCGCAGCGTTTGTTTGCGGCTTTGACAGAGCAATCCAAATACTTTTAAACTGAGGATAATGGAAGACAGTCATTCGAACCGCGGCTGTCAATTGATCATAGAATGTAGAACAGGGGAGGCAATGAACAAGATGTATGCGATTCGAGGCGGAAAAATTTTAACCATGGCTCAACCAGGGACTGTCGATGATGCCATGATTCTGATCGAGGGCGAGCGGATCAGACAGATTAATTACAACCTGCAGCCGCCGGATGGTTATAAAGTGATTGAGGCACAGGGCAAGTATATTTGTCCGGGCTTCATCGATTCACATACCCATCTGGGTTTGGAAGAAGAGATTTATCGCATCGAAGGCGATGATGTCAATGAAATGACCCATCCGGTGACCCCTCAGTTGCAGGCAGTTGACGGGATCAACTACTTTGATCTGGGTTTTGAGGATGCGCTGCGCGGCGGCATCACCAGGGCTATGGTCATGCCGGGCAGTGCCAATATACTGGGAGGGCAGGCCGCTTTCCTGAAAACACTGGCTTCCAGACCTGCAGAAATGATTTACAAGAACCCTTGGGGATTGAAAGCGGCGCTGGGTGAGAATCCCAAGCGAGTCTATGGGGCTGACAAGAAATCTCCGCAAACCCGCATGGCCAGCGCCAGTCTGTTGCGAGAGGCTTTTTTCAAAGCCGCCCGGGTGATTGACAAGTTGGATCTTGAGGGAGGCGAAGCTTATGCCCAAGAGCCTATCTTCAAGGTGCTGCGTCGGGAGATGCCGCTGCTGCTGCATGTTCACCGGGCGGATGACATTCTCACAGCACTGCGGATCATGGACGAATTTCACTTTGATCTTCTCATTCAACATGGGACAGAAGCCCATTTGGTGGCAGACGAACTGTGCGAGCGCAAGGTAGGTGTTTTTCTCGGTCCGCTCCTGGTCAATCGGGCCAAGGTTGAAATGAAGTCAGTTGCTTTTAAAAATGCCCGCCTGCTGGCAGAAAGAGGCGTAAAATTTTCATTGATCACAGATCACCCGGTGGTTCCGATCGAACATCTCAGGGTGTGTGCCGCCTTGGCCGTACGGGAAGGATTGAGTGAAGACACAGCGCTGCAAGCCCTCACGGTTGAGCCTGCTTCTTTCTTGGGGGTGGAGGAGGAACTGGGCAGTATAAAAGTTGGGAAAAGAGCTGATCTGGTTATCTTCAACGGACATCCGCTTGATTTCCGCTCGGTTGTGGAGGAAGTTTTCGTAGATGGTCTGCTTTGGAGGAATCGTATTGAATAGAGGAGATTTATTTACTGTATACATGGAGGGGGCTATGATGACCGTTTGTGTAATTGCTTCCTATCAGGAAGAATACAGTGGAGAGGAAATGGTGATCCTGGCGGTTATCAACCCGGATAACCTGGTGCATGTTTCCAGGGAAGAGCTGGATTACCTTTTTCCCCGCAGCAAGTTATTAAACTGATATCAGTGGTCTGCAAAATCTCTATCGATCAATTGCAAGCATATGTCAACCACTTCGGGATCATACAGAATACCCCGATTGTCAGTGATTTCCTTGATGGCTTCCTCCAGACCACGCGTCGGGCGATAAGGTCGATGGGCAGACATGGCTTCCACCACATCGGCAACGGTAATAATGCGTGCCTCCAGCATGATCTCCTGACCGCGCAATCCATTGGGATAACCGGAACCATCGATTTTTTCATGATGCTGCAGGACGATATCAGCAACCGGCCAGGGAAATTCAATTTCTTTCAGGATCTCGTAACCGACCTGGGAGTGACTCTTTACGATTGCCAATTCCGGTTCAGAGAGTATTCCCGGTTTACTCAGAATTTCGATCGGTACGGTTATTTTGCCAATATCATGAAGACTTGCTGCTGCATACAAGCCCGCCAGCTGTTCATCCGACAGGCCCATCTCCCTTGCAATAGCCACCGCCATGGCAGCTACGTTGCTTTGGTGCCCGGCTGTATAAGGGTCCCTTTTTTCGATTACCGCACCCAGGGCATTGGCTGCCTGTCTCATTAGTACCCGCATTTTTTCCACATACAATTGCGTTTTGCGCAACGTCTGGCTGTGCGACTGGCGAGTGCGCAGGGTGATAATGGCATAATCCAGGTTGTCTGCCATTTCTTTGAGCAGATTTTGTTCCTCGCCATTAAATATGCCGGTTTCATCAGCATAAATACACAAAGCGCCAAAAGGTTTGTTTTGATTCAAGAGGGGGATGCTCATGGATGATTTAAAGCCTTGCTGAAGAGCACTCTTCAGCCATGGCCGGTCCTTTTCGTTTTTTATATCCCGGACAATTACGGGTTTCCCAGTGATGATCGACATGCCGGTAGGACCTGCTCGCCGTCGCTTGTCAGTCAAACTAATTTTAAGGTTTTCCACATAATTTTCTGCTTTGCCCGCCCAGGCTACGGGAAGGACGGTTTGCTTTGCATCTTCCTGCAGATACCCAACCCAGCACATGCTGTAGTCGCCTATGTCTACAATCGTCTGGCAGATATCATGCAGCAGCTCTTTTTCAGTCTGGGCATGGAGCATGATTTGATTGCATGCGCTGATCGCCTTCAAAGAACGGTCAATCCGGTTGAAGTCGGTGAGGTCGATAAAAGTTGCTACGGAAGTTTTAGTGCCGGGGATCAATTCCACGGCCATCAATCCTTCGCGAGGTTGGTTTTGTTTATTGATCATTCTGGTTTTGTATTTAAATGGTGCTGCATTTGGTAATGCCCGGCGTAATTGATGAAATTGTTTCATCTGTTCAACGAAGTCCGGGTGGATAATTTGCGGCCACTTCATACTGGTGAGTTCCTCGTTGGTGTAACCGATAATCCGTTCACATTCGCGGTTGACCCGGGAAATGGACATATCTTCTTCCAAAAGCAGAGTTGCAGTCCCGGTGGTATCGAAAATCGTCTGGTAGTAGTTCTCACTGGCTTTGACTTTGGCTTCTGCCTGGCGCTGTTCTGTGATATTTTGCATCGAGGCCAGAGTGTATTTACTCTCAGGTATGAGTGAAACATTTAATAATAAATATTGAACGTTGTCATTCTTATCAATAATCACGATTTCGTATTTGGAGGGCACAGAGCAAGGATCCAACATGCGTTGCGCATGATATTTCGTTAGCAACTGTTTGTTTTCCGGAAGTTTAATGATATCAAGGATATTTTTGCCGATCAGTTCTTGACGGGAATACCCCACCAGTATTTCATACTGCAAATTCACAACAATGATGTCAAGATTTTCGTCAGCCACCAGGATGGGCACATTCAGATTTTCAAAAATACCTTGAAAATCATTGAAAAAAGTTAAATCCGTCGCCGATGTTTTCGGGTCATTTGATTTTGGTTTCATATTCGGCAGGATCATTTCCTCACCTCCCACGACCACCGGAAAAAAATAGAACTATGATAAGCTTATCATAACATTTTTCCCCTTGCTTTCTAATCCCTGCTGAAAGTAAATTCTCAATTTTCTGACATGAGTTCTAAATTGCCAACATTTTCATCAAGGGTTTTCTGACGGGGTTAAGAATTTAAACAATACAGATTTAGTTATTGGAGTTGAAGTGATGAAGCGGTTTTATCTTATTTGTTGTTTGGCTATGGCATTTTGGCTGGCAGGTGCTGTGCCGTTGTCAGCTGGCATTGGTCCGATCATAAAAATAAATGGACAGACAAGAACCTATGAGCCTCCTTGCCAAATTGTTGCGGGACGAACCATGATTCCGATCCGTTATGTGATTGAAGATCCTGCTTTGCGAGGCGCGGTGGATTGGAATGAGACAAAAGCCGAGGTCAGCGTCTGGTGCCGGGACAAGCATTTTGTTTTCCGGATTGGCAGCCATACCGCCAGCGTCGATAATCAAAACCTGGTTCTGGATGTAGCCCCATACATATATCAAAATCGTACCTATATTCCCCTGCGTTTTCTGGCGGAACAACTGTCTGCCCGAGTGGAGTGGAACGCTTCTGCCCGGGAAGTGAGCGTCCATTTCGCTACGCAAAAAGACCGGGTGTTTGCCTACTATTATTACCACTCCTTTGATGAATTCAAGCACAATGCCGAATCGATAACGGATGTAGCCCTGCGCTGGTTTGAAACCAATGCGGAGGGAGATCTTTTCTATGAATACCAGGATGATTATGAGCAAATTTTGCAGTTTGCCCGGGAGAAAAGCATCAAAACCCATGCCAGCGTAGTCTTTATGGACAAGGATGGCTTGCATGCACTGCTTTCCGATTCTGTCAAACGGAAATATTTGATTGCCCAGTTGCTTGAAGAGGTTAAACGAAACAACTACGACGGGGTAAACATTGATTTTGAATTCCTGGGGCAGGCTGATCGCGACTCTTTTGTGCAGTTCTTGCGGGATCTTAAACAGGGTTTGGGCAGAGACAAAGAGTTGTCGGTGGCCCTTTTTGCCTGCACCAAGCCGCAGAGTTGGCTGGCGGGTTACGATTATGCCGCTATCGGCGGGATTGCTGACCAGGTTGTCGTGATGGCCTATGATTACCATTACAAAACCAGTCCGGCCGGACCGGTTGCCCCCCTGTGGTGGGTGGAAGACGTGGTTTCCTATCTAAAAACCATTATTCCGGCGGAAAAATTATTGCTGGGACTGCCTACCTATGGTTATGACTGGGGTGAGGGGATCGACGGAACCACCATCACTGCTGCCAAATTGTATAGCCTGCAGGGCAAATACAAGTTGACCGAATCATTCGATAAAGCCAGTATGAGTCCTAGCTACAGTTATATTGACAACAACGGTGTGCGTCATCAGATCTGGCTGGAAAACAAGGCGAGTTTGCAGGCCAAGCTGCAAGTTGCCCAGGAATACAAGCTGGCAGGGGTTTCTTTTTGGCGGATCGGCAACGGGTTTACGGAATTGTATGAACTGCTGGAGGAATGGCAGTAAGGTGGTTAACCGGCTTATTGCCAGGCCAGGGCAATAATGCAGGAAACTGAACCGGCCTAACCCAAGGGGATGATTTCCCCTTTGAAATGGGTATTTACCAAATCCAGCAGAGCTGTGAGGGCGGGTGACATCCACTTGTTTTTATGACAGACAATTTGGGTATACATTTCGATTTTTGGCTGGCGTAATCGCAAGTCGACCATGTTGCCGGCAGCCAGTTCTTTTTCTACGGCAGCATAGGGCAGCAACGCAATTCCCAGGCCGCTTAGAACAAATTGCTTGATCGCTTCGATGCTGTCAAACTCGTAGGAAGACAGAGGCTGGATTTTAGATTCGGCCAAATGCTTTTCGATGACCGAACGATAACTGCAATCACGTTCGGTAAAGATGAATGATTCTGTGCCGATATCAGCCAGTGCAAAATCTCCTTGGGCAGCCCGCGGATGTTCACGATTGGCCACAATGATCATCGGTTCTTCACACAGGATGCGTACCAGCAACGCTTCATCCCGGATAATACTGTCCAGGGAAAAGGCTACATCAATGGTGTTGTCACACAGCCAGCGTTGAAAATCCAGCGGGGTTCCCTGACGGATGACCAGTTTGACCTGAGGATAAAGCCGGCTGTATTCCTTGAGCAAGGCCGGCAGTTTAAAAATGCACAGGGATTCGGCGATGCCGATGTTTAATATGCCGTTGGGCGCAGGGCTTGAGGTTAATGTGTCCTTGATTTCATCAGCGTATTGTAGCAGTTTTTTAGCGTGCAAAAGCAAAGTCTCGCCATCGGCCGTTAGGGCAATTCGCTTGCCCAGACGTTCAAACAGCTTGGTGTTGAACTCCTCTTCCAGCAAACGGACCTGGGTCGTCAGGTTGGACTGGGCATATCCCATCTTTTGTGCGGCGCGGGTAAAACTACCTTCTTCAGCCACCATAACGAATATTTTCAACTGGCGTAACTCCATGCCGCCCCCCTATAGTTATCAATAATAATGATTGATATTATCAAATCAATCTATTTTACTGGATAATAAATAGATGATACGGTAAATTTGTTAAAAGGACCAGCACATTTTTATTTGTTTCTTCTTTGAGGATTACTGCTGTTTGCATGAGAGGAAGGGTGTCCATGGGAAAACCGCTTTTGTTTGCCGGATCTGCTGTAGCCATCATTACCCCTTTTAAAGATGAGCTGATTGATTATGAGAAACTGGCAGAGCTGATTGAGTTTCAAATTGAAAACAATTCAGATGCCATCGTGATTTGCGGGACAACCGGAGAAGCCAGTACCATCCCTGATCAAGACCACATTGCCGCGATTCAGTTCACGGTCGAGAGGGTGAAAAAAAGATTGCCGGTTATTGCGGGTACGGGCAGCAACCATACCAGTCACGGCATGGATTTGTCCCGGGCAGCAGAGGCGGCCGGGGCAGATGCCATCCTGTCCGTAACCCCTTATTACAACAAGACCACGCAAAACGGTTTGTATGCCCATTTCAAGGCCATTGCCGACAGCATTCGCATTCCCGTTATCCTTTACAATGTACCGACCAGGACCAATCTGAATCTGAATCCGGAGACGGTGCGCGAGCTTTCCTTGATCGACAATATTGTTGCCATAAAAGAATGCAATATGGCTCAGGCCGGCGATGTCATAAACCTGTGCGGGGAAGATTTTACCCTTTATTCCGGCGACGACAACATGGTGGTGCCAATGCTTTCTCTGGGCGGAAAAGGGGTCATTTCAACAACCGCCAACCTGATTCCGGCCGATTTTCATCAGATGGTGAGTCTGTATCTGCAAGGTGATGTGGAAGGGGCCAGAAAGATCCAACTACAGACGTTAAACTTGATCAAGGCTTTGTTTATTGAGGTAAGCCCTATTCCCATTAAAGCAGCTTTAAATATGTTGGGCATGAAAGTAGGCAACTGTCGCATGCCGCTGGTGGAAATGAGCGAAGCCAATCGGGCGATCCTGGAACAGGAAATGAAAAGTTATGGATTGCTGAAATAACCAATGCTTTGGTAAAAATATTTTGACCGGGAATTGGATGATCCCTGTTGCCCCAAAATGTTTCGGACTCTTATCAATGCCTAACGCATTGCGGAGTCCGACTGTTTTTCTGGATTCGTCAAAATCAAGCAAATCATATATAATGTTGATGGATATATCGCGTCTGACGTTCGGTGATGGGGTCAGCACACGATTAAAACAGCAGGAGAGGGGAAAAAATGATGATTGAACAGCAAGGACTGTTTGGAGAGGAAGAACCGGCTGAAAAGCAGGCAGGGAACCCTGTTGTCCAAGAATCTCTAGCGGATATTCCCTTCCTGCCGGGGATTAAGTTCGAGGAAGCCTATCCGGATGTAAAAGATTTGGACATGCTTGGAAAGAAAGCCTTGGGATGCCGGGGATGCCGCCTGCGGGAGACCTGCCAGCAAGTAGTCTTCAGCGCCGGCAGTGCCGATGCCAAAATCATCTTTATCGGGGAAGGGCCCGGCAGCGATGAAGATGAGCAGGGTGTACCCTTTGTAGGAAGGGCCGGTCAGTTGTTAAATCAGATCTTGGCGGCGGCTGAATTGAAAAGAGAAGAAGTTTATATAACCAATGTCGTTAAGTGCAGACCACCCGGCAATCGTTTGCCAAATCCAGATGAAGTCAAGGTGTGCCGCAGTTATCTTGAGGCTGAGATTAGAATCATCAAGCCGCACATCATTGTCTGCCTGGGAGCGATGGCCACCCAGACAGTCGTTGATCCCAAAGCCCGAATCGGTCAGTTGCGGGGAAGATGGCTGCAGAGGAATGGTATCCGGATAATGCCAACGTACCATCCGGCCGCCTTGCTGAGAAATCCCAGCTACAAACGTCCGGTTTGGGAAGATTTCAAGCTGATTCGGGATGTCTACAAGACGTTAACATAAAGGGAACCATCTTTGAGGTGAAGACATGGAACTAATTATCAACAATGAAGAAGAAATGCTGGTGCTGGGCAAGAAGATTGCCGCGCAGCTGGAACCCGATGATGTAATCTACCTCACCGGCGAACTCGGGGTAGGCAAGACTACCCTGGTGAGAGGCATTGCTCGTGCCCGGGGATATAATGGGCGGGTAACCAGCCCCACCTTTACCCTGATGAATATCTATGCAACCGATCCGCCGCTTTACCATTTTGATTTTTATCGTTTGGAATCGGGCGATACTGTCGATCTGGGACTGGAAGATTATCTTGAGAAACAAGGCATATCGCTGATTGAATGGCCTAATCTGACGGATAGCTCGCTGCCTGATGAAGCGTTGCTAATTACCATAACGCTTTTGTATGATGATTACGAACTGGCTCGTAAAGTGGAAATCGCAGCCCGGGGGGGCAAATACGAAAAAAAAATAAAAGGATTGATGGCAAGTGTACATCCTGGCCATAGATAGCGCTACCCCGGTAGCTGGTCTGGCGCTGCTGAATGATGAAAAGGTTATCCGCGAGGATTTTATTAATTTTAAAAAAACCCACTCCGAGACGTTGATGCCTGGGGTTGATCGAATCATGCATGATTGTGAGCTGACGCTGGATCAACTGGGAGCAATTGCAGTGACAATCGGCCCCGGCTCTTTTACCGGCTTGCGGATTGGCCTGGCTGCCGCCAAGGGATTAAGCATGTCCAGCGGGAAACCTTTAATCGGCATTTCAACTCTGGATGTACTGGCCGGCAATCTTGTTTTCAGTGACAATCTGGTTTGTCCGTTGCTCAATGCTCGCAAACAAGAAGTGTATACGGCTTTTTATGAAGCCGGTGGCGCATATCCCCGGCGATTAACGCAAGACATGGCCTGTTCCCCGCAGGAAGCAGCTGCACGGGCAAGGGAACTGGCTCATCGCCTTGGCAAACCAAACATCACCCTGTTGGGGGATGGCTTTTATCCATATGAAGAATACTATCGGGAATACTTCAGGGAAGATTTGCAGATCGTTCCCGGACCGCTGATGCTGCCCCGGGCTGCAGTCTTGGGAAGCCTGGCCTGGCAAAGGGCCAGGCAAAATGATTTTGATGATACCTTCGCCCTGCGCCCGGTTTATGTAAGATTGTCGGAAGCAGAGTACAGGTTGGGCAAAGGAGCGTTATAGTTGCTGAATACCAGATACATGATTCGAAAAATGGCTGAAAACGATCTGGACAAGGTGATGATTATTGAACAGGAATCATTCAGCCTGCCCTGGTCCAGGGAATCCTATCTGGGGGAACTGAAAAATGATTTTGCCAATTACCTGGTTTGCGATGATGGTGGAGAAATAGCTGCCTACGGAGGTGTCTGGGTGGTTTTTGAGGAAGCCCATATCACCAATGTGGCCGTGGCCATTCGGTACCGCGGACAGGGGGTGGGCAGTGATTTAATGAAGGAACTGGAAAAAATCGCCCGCTCCAAACATGCTACTCGCATCCTGCTGGAAGTCAGGCCCAGCAACCAGGTTGCTCTGGCTATGTATGACAAGCTGGGCTTTATCCAAACCGGGGTAAGAAAAGCATACTATTCGGATAATGGAGAAGACGCACTGATAATGACCAAGTATTTATTCTAATGAAGTTGGTGGCACACATGAAAGAAACATTGATCCTTGGAATTGAAAGCTCGTGCGATGAAACGGCTGCAGCCATCGTAAAAAATGGCCGGGAAGTCCTGGCCAGCGTGATCAATTCACAGATCAGTATTCATCAGCAATTTGGCGGTGTGGTTCCCGAGGTGGCCTCCCGCAAGCACATTGAAAATATCGCTTCCGTGGTGGAAACTGCTTTTCTGGAAGCCGGCCTCAGACATGACGAAATTGACGCAGTGGCCGTAACCAATCGGCCTGGCTTGATTGGCGCCTTGCTGGTGGGCTTGTCTTTTGCCAAGGCGTTTGCCTATGGCTTGGGCAAACCTTTGATTGCTGTTGACCATCTGCAGGGACATATCTGGGCTAATTTTCTCGAACATCCTGATATTAGCTTTCCCGCCATTTGTCTGGTCGTTTCCGGCGGGCACACCAGTCTGCTGCTTATGGAGGGACCCGGACAAAGCCGCCTGCTGGGCGAGACCCGTGATGACGCTGCCGGCGAAGCGTTTGACAAAGTGGCACGTTTTCTGGGGCTTGGCTACCCGGGCGGTCCGGCCATACAAAAAGCGGCGCAGCAGGGAACAGCAGGGATTTATAACCTGCCCAGGGTCTTCCTGGACCGGGAGGATTATGAATTTAGCTTCAGCGGCTTAAAGACCGCCGCCATGAATCTCTGGATAAAACAATCAAGAAAAGGGGAAGCCCGGGTTGAAGATATGGCCGCGGAGTTTCAGGCGGCGCTTGTCGAAGTCTTGGTGGAAAAGACGATACGTGCTGCAAAAGAATATAAAGCCCCCTCTATTCTCATGGCGGGAGGGGTTGCAGCCAATCAGTTGCTTCGACAATTAATGACAATAAGGGCGCAGCAAGAAGGTCGGCAATTGTTTTATCCATCGCTTGGCTTATGTACTGACAATGCCGCCATGATTGCTGGAAAAGCCTATTTAGACTATGTTGCAGATAATTTTGCTCCCCTCCATGTGAATGCACACCCGGGCCAAAATTCCTTGTGATTTCGCCTGTGGATAATGTGCATAAGTCTGTTGATAACTGTTATTTCTTGATTTCTAAGCTTTTGCAAAACGGATTGAAAAACCGAGGGGCGATAAATTGGTAAGCAAACTTGTGGATAATTTCCGAAGAGAGGATTGATGCGGGTGCATCCGGTGTTACTAGAATTTGGGAGAATAAAGATATATTCCTGGGGATTTATGTTAGCGATAGCAGTAATTGTTTCGATCATTGGCCTGACCAAAATGTTCAAACGTGAAGGCTATGATCCGGATTCAGTGATTGATTCGGTTATTATCCTGGTACTGGGGGGGATACTGGGCTCACGTCTATTATATATATTTGCTTATCAATGGCAGGAACTGCTGACCGATCCAGCAGCAGTGCTGTCTTTGAAAGATGGAATCCAAGGTCTGGTATGGTATGGAGCGGTAATATTGGATGTCCCGTTGTTTATTTGGTATCTGCGTCGTAAAAAATATCCTTTATGGAACATTCTGGACATGTTTGCTCCTTTTGTCGCGTTGGGCTATGCCATCGTCAGGGTTGGATGTTTCCTGAATGGCTGTTGCTACGGTGAAGTTACCAGCTCGGTTTGTGGGGTGGTCTTTCCTTATGTGGACAGTTTTACCCGGTATCCGACCCAGTTGTTCAGTACTTTTATGAACTTGCTTTTATTCGGCTTGCTGTTGTGGTATTATCCCCGCCGCAAGTATGATGGAGAAGTCTTTGTATTCTATTTTATGGGCTATTCAATCTATCGTTTCCTGATCGAGTTCATGCGCGTAAGTCAAATCAATTTCGGGCCGTTTACCATGAGTCAAATCATTAGTATGGCGATTTTCATAATAGCATTGCTGCTCCATATCTATAAGATTAAACAGGTCGCGGCACAAAAAGAATAAATCATGTGAGGATAATCAAATGCATATCAATCTGCAAGGTTCCAAAGCTGCGTTGCGCAGTGAAATGAAAGCCCAACGCGGCTTGCTCGATATGAAACAAATCGAGCAAGCCAGTCTGGCTATTGCCAGGCGTCTCAACGACTTGCTGCCGGTGCAAAAAGCCAAAACCATCATGGGATATGCTGCAATGAAAAAGGAAGTCAATCTGGATGCCTTTTATGAACAACAGCTGCAGTTGGGAAAAACGATCTTTCTGCCGCGGGTAGAGGGAGATCAAATCAAGCCCGTCAAGTGGAACGGGTGGAAGGATATCAAGGTTAGTTCTTTTGGGGTTCGCGAACCGCTGGGGGAAGAATTTCCAGCAGCCGAGATAGATGTGGTGCTGGTACCGGGGCTGGCTTTTGATCCAGGTGGTTTCCGCGTCGGATACGGGCGGGGCTATTATGATCGTTTCCTGCCGGGGTTGCGTTCTGATGCATTTAAATGCGGTATCTGTTACGAATTTCAAGTGGTGGATTCAACTTTTCCCCATGACCGGGATGTTCCCGTACACTGGATTGTAACTGAAAAGTCGGAACTGGTTGTCAATTGGGATTTTTTCTAAAATCGGCAGACATAAAAATGCCGGGCAGGTTGATCTTTCGCTTGCCCGGCATCATTATTTGTTGGAAATTCTTATTGCTGTTCTTCCGGTTTATCGAGCACCACTTCTTTTAAGGCTGCAAATACGCCGCCCACTCCGGCTAGATCAGCCGGGATAATTAATTTGGTGGCTTGCCCTTCGCCCAATTGTTTGATGGCTTCAAGCGACTTTATAGCCAGTACTTTGTCGTCTGCACCGGCATCCTTGATCATGGTCAGGCTGTCCGCAAAGGCTCTCTGAACATTTAAAATCGCCTGGGCCTCACCTTCTGCTTCCAGAATTTTCGCCTGACGAGATCCTTCGGCGGTACGAACAGCAGCTTCTTTTACTGCTTCCGCTCTCAAAATAGCTGATTGCTTTTCGCCCTCGGCCTCTAAAATGGTGGCTGTTTTTTGTCCCTCCGCCAGCAAGATGGCTTGGCGTTTCTCTCGTTCAGCCCGCATTTGTTTTTCCATGGCAGTCTGAATGTCTTGAGGAGGCAGGATGTTTTTTAATTCCACCCGGTTGACTTTGATGCCCCATTTATCTGTAGCCTCGTCTAAAATGGTGCGCAGCTTGGTGTTGACCAGATCTCTTGAGGTCAGAGTTTGATCCAGTTCCAGATCACCCACGATGTTACGCAGGGTGGTTGCCGAGAGATTGTCGATGGCCATGATCGGATTGGCGATTTCGTAGGTATAACGGAATGGATCCGTTACCTGATAATAGACGATCGTATCAATCATCATGGTTACATTATCTTTGGTGATGACCGGTTGGGGGGCAAAACTAACCACCTGTTCACGCATGTCGACAATAGCACGGAAACGGTCAATAAAGGGAATGATCACATTAATCCCCTGTTCCGCCGTTTTGTGATATTTCCCCAGCCTTTCAACGATGCCTACGGTAGCCTGGCGAATGATTTTGATGGCGGAAACAGCGATGATGATCACAAACAAAACCAAAATAAAATTCGTTATATAATCCATATCAATACCCCTTTCTAATGTTTGCTTCAGATTTCAATAAATTCCTACTCTTGCTCGGTCGGCCGGACAATCAATTTGACGCCGTCGATATCGGTCACTTCAATTCTGCGGTCGGCTTCGATCTCACTGTCCGAGATGGCCGTCCAGATTTCCCCGTTTACTTTTACCTGTCCGTACTGCAGCGGCCTCAGCGCAGTAGTGCTGATGCCGTGTTGTCCGACCAAAGCCTTGACATTACTGACGGTATCTTTGGTTTTAAAGAGTTTTACCGCCAGGGGGCGAGTAAAAATGATAAAAACCAAGGTAAAGAATGCAAACAACAGCAATTGCCATTGTAATGTTGTCAGCCATTCCAAACGAACGCCAATGGCCACCAGCAAAGCTGCTAAAGCCAGCCAGAGGAACCACAAACCCATGGTGAAAATTTCAATGGATCCGCATACCACAGCAACAATAACCCATTGAGCAGTTGTCATGATTTTCACCTCCTCAGTAGACTATAATGTAGTACGAATAAAAGATTTCGCAGCTATCATAACCATCTTACCATAATCTATACCATTAATCGCATCTTGCTTATAGATTCCAATATTATATGCATTGTTGCGCCAGTCTAAATTGGTATATAATGAGGCATGAAACAATTGGAGCCTCCCTTTGGTTGATGGGCGGTTCGAATGTGTTCAAAGCTTATGGCGGACTACTGTTTAGTTTGGAGGAATGAATAATGGAAACCAAAGAAATCATTGAAAAAATCAAAGAACTGGCTCCTCAGGGAAAAATCAGCTGTGCTGATGCACGACAGCTGGCAGAGAAAACAAATATTGAATACGGGCAGATCGGGAAACTCTGTGATGAGGCTGGGGTTAAGATTTACGGATGCGCTTTGGGCTGTTTTTAATTTTTATCATAAAATGAACGTGCCCAACACTTATTTATGGTGGGGGGAGGAATAATATGCAGGACGGATATGGAAGAGAAATCAATTATTTGCGTATTTCCGTTACAGATCGCTGCAATCTGCGCTGTCAGTATTGCATGCCGGAAACCGGGATCAACCATGTTGGACATGAGGACATTCTTTCGTTAGAAGAAATTTCCAGGATCGTCAGGGTGGCTGCTTCCATCGGCATCCGCAAGGTCAGGTTGACTGGAGGAGAGCCATTGGTTCGCAGAAACCTCAGCCAACTGGTTCACTATATTCATGAGATCAAAGAGATTGATGACATTGCGCTTACTACCAATGGCGTTTTGTTTGCCGCCCTGGGGGACGAGCTGAAAACAGCCGGCTTGAATCGAATTAACTTTAGTTTGGATTCTTTGGTGGCCGAAAAGTTTCGGTTTATAACCCGGTCAGGGAATCTGCCGATTGTTCTTCAAGGCATTGAAAAGGCTCTGGACTTGGGATTACATCCCATAAAAATTAATACCGTACTCATTAAAGGTTTCAATGATGATGAAATTATGGATTTTGTAGCGCTGGCGTTAAAATATCCCCTGCATGTCAGATTCATTGAGTTTATGCCCATCGGCGACCTGTTGTTTTGGCGTCCGGATCGACTTATGACCAGTCATGAAATCAGACAGCGGATAGAGAAAGAGTATGTTTTGGAAGAAACCTACAAAGTTCCTGGTAGTGGGCCGGCCAGCTACTATAAAATACAAGGCGGATTGGGTTCGATAGGGTTTATTTCTCCCATGAGCAACCATTTTTGTGCGCGCTGCAATCGTCTCAGAATGACGGCTGATGGAAAGCTGCGGGCGTGTTTGTATGAACAGGGGGAAACCGATTTGCGCGATGCCCTCAAACGTAGTTCAGACGATGAAGAACTCAGACAATTATTTCTGGCGACACTCCGCTCCAAACCCCAGCGGCACCATATGCAGAGCGGTTGGGGGGATGACAATCGCCGCAAGATGTATCAGATTGGAGGATAATCGGATGGGCTTAAGCCATATTAATGAAAAAGGGTATGCCCGCATGGTTGATGTCAGTGACAAGCAGGATACGGTCCGCGTGGCACGGGCGCAGGCGATTGTATGTATGCAACCGGAAACCTTGGCCATGATCCGGGAGGGGACCATTAAAAAAGGTGACGTTCTGTCAGTTGCTCAAGTCGCAGGAATTATGGGGGCCAAGCAGACTGCACAGATCATCCCCATGTGTCATCCTATTTTTCTAAGCGGGGTTGATCTTGATTTTTGCATGGATGAAGTCCGGTGCAGCATAATCATTACTTCGCAGGCGAAAACAACAGGGAAAACCGGGGTGGAAATGGAAGCCCTCACAGCTGTTACCGTGGCAGCCTTGACGATTTATGACATGTGCAAAGCATTGGATCGCTGGATGGAAATCAACGACATCAGGTTGCTGGAAAAATCGGGCGGTAAAAGCGGACACTTGATCAATAGCAAAGCTGAATAAGTCTTGGGTGAGGGGGAAGAGCATTGATACAGGGTCGTTTATATTCGATTTGTATCTCGTCTGAGCGCGGTCAGTTGAAGAATGAAGTTGACGAAGCACAGCTGGTTCAAGGTTATGGCATCGAAAATGACAGTCATGCCGGTGACTGGGGCCGCCAGGTAACCTGCCTGGCAAAGGAAAGCGTTGAGAAAGTAAACCAGGAAAAAAATCTGCAAATCGGTCCGGGTCAGTTTGCCGAAAATTTATTAATCGAAGGTTTGGATTTTCCCTCGGTGGGGGTGGGCGGAAAGCTCAAAATCGGGGCGGAGGCCATACTGGAAGTCAGCCAGATCGGCAAAGAGGATCATCCTAGCATCGTGACCGAAACTTTTGGAGTTTCGCTGCTGCCATACGAAGGTTTGTTTTGCCGGGTGATTCAAGGCGGTCCTATAAAAAAAGGCGATGAGGTTGAGGTGCTGCAAAATGTATAATTGCGGGATACTGGTTTTGAGTGACAAAGGGTCACAAGGAGAACGGGAAGACCTGAGCGGCATGGAGATCAAGAAAACAATGTCGGGAAAGGATTACGTTTTTACCTATTATGAGATCATTCCGGATGACGAAGAAATGATCAGGGAAAAACTGATCCTGGCCTGCGATGATTTAAAGCTTGATTTGCTGCTTACTTCGGGTGGTACAGGTTTTTCCAAACGGGATGTGACCCCCGAGGCTACCTTGAGCGTGATTGAAAAACGAGTCCCCGGAATCCCTGAAGCCATTCGTTATCATGGTCTGCAAAATACCCCCAAGGCTATGCTGTCACGTGCAGTGGCAGGTATCAGAGGCAATACCCTGATTATTAATCTGCCGGGCAGTGTGAAAGGCGTACGCGAATCTCTGGAAGCAATTCTGCCTGCCTTGGATCATGGGTTGGATATTTTGATCGGATCGGCGGCAGAATGCGGACAGGGCTAACGGCAAAAAACGCTGCGGCGGATGAATAAAAAGCCCGCGGCGGATACATACTAATGTTGATATCAGGTAGGTTTGATTGAGTTTTTTACATTTGTGTACTTGACATATCCTGCCTATTATTATTAAATAATATTAGCACTCGCAATTAACGAGTGCTAACAACAAATTTATGAGGAGGTATACCCCGTGAAGATTCAACCATTGGGAGATCGCGTGGTCGTCAAAGTTGCTGAAGTAAAAGAAGAAAAAACCAAAAGTGGGCTGTATGTGCCTGACACAGCAAAAGAAAAGCCCCAGGAAGCGGAAGTAATGGCTGTAGGTCCCGGCGCATTGAATGATAAGGGCGAAAGAGTATCAATTGATCTTGCCGTGGGCGACAAAATCATCTTCTCCAAATACGGCGGCATGGAAATCAAAGTGGATGGAGAAGACTATCTTATTCTTTCCGCGGAAAGAGACGTACTGGCAAAATTGGTGTAATTACGTTTTAAATATGAAACTAAGGAGGCTACATAAATGATATCCAAGGAAATTAAATTTGGCGAGGAAGCCAGAAGAGCGCTTGAGAAAGGCGTAGATACGCTGGCCAATACGGTTAAAGTAACGCTGGGACCGAAGGGCAGAAACGTAGTTTTGGACAGAAAATTCGGTTCCCCCACCATTACCAATGACGGTGTAACCATTGCCCGTGACATTGATCTGGATGATCCTTGGGAAAACCTGGGCTGCCAACTGGTGAAAGAAGTTGCCATCAAGACCAATGATGTTGCTGGTGACGGAACCACCACCGCTACCGTTCTTGCCCAGGCCATGATCAAAGAAGGCCTGAAAAACGTTGCCGCAGGTGCCAATCCCATGATCATGAGAAGAGGCATCGAAAAAGCCGTTCAGGCTGCCATTAAAGAAATTCATGCTATCAGCCAACCTGTTGAAACCAAGGAATCGATTGCCCAGGTAGCATCCATTTCTGCCAGCGATCCCGATATCGGCAGTCTGATTGCCGATGCCATGGAAAAAGTTGGCCGTGATGGAGTTATTACAGTAGAAGAATCACAAACCATGGGAACCCAACTGGAAGTTGTAGAAGGCATGAGCTTTGACCGCGGCTATATTTCACCTTATATGGTAACCGATTCAGAGAAAATGCAGGCGGTTTTGGATGATCCCTTTGTTCTGCTGACGGACAAGAAAATTTCCGCAATCAGTGAAATCCTGCCGGTACTCGAAAAGGTTGTTCAGACCGGTAAACCGTTACTGATTATCGCTGAAGAAATTGAAGGCGAAGCCTTGGCGACACTGGTTGTCAATAAATTAAGAGGCACCTTTACTTGTGTAGCTGTTAAAGCTCCGGCATTTGGAGAAAGAAGAAAAGCCATGCTGGAAGATATCGCCATCCTGACCAACGGCAGAGTTGTATCCGAAGAAACCGGCAGCAAAATGGAAAATGTTGATCTGACCATGCTGGGCAAGGCTGCCAAGATCGTTGTCAAGAAAGAAGAAACCATCATTGTTGACGGAGCTGGTTCCGAAGCGGATGTCAAAGGCCGCATCGGTATCATCAAAAAACAGCTGGAAGAGACCGAATCCGAATATGATAAAGAAAAACTGCAGGAAAGAATGGCCAAATTATCTGGCGGCGTAGCTGTCATTCAGGTGGGTGCAGCAACCGAGACGGAATTAAAAGAAAAGAAACACCGCATCGAAGACGCGCTGGCGGCAACCAAAGCTGCCGTTGAAGAAGGGATTGTATCCGGGGGCGGGACGGCTCTGATCAATGCCATGGTTGCCATTGATGACGTGCTGGCGGAAGCCGATGAACTGACCGGCGTAAAACTGGTCAAAAAAGCCTTGGAAGAACCGCTTCGTCAGATTGCCAACAATGCCGGTGTGGAAGGATCTGTCGTAGTTGAGAAGGTAAAGGCAGCAGAACATGGCATTGGCTTTAATGCACTGACCAATGTTTATGAAAACATGATTGCCGCCGGAATCATCGACCCGGCCAAAGTTACCCGTTCTGCCATTCAGAATGCTGCCAGTATTGCAGCTATGGTGCTGACTACAGAAGCAATTGTTTCTGAGAAACCCAATCCGAACGAAAATGCTGCCATGGGCGGCGGAATGGGCGGAATGGGCGGAATGGGCGGCATGATGTAAGATAACGCCCAGTTGCTTAACATTTAGAACGCAAAGTTACTGTTTGCTTAAACACAAAACCAAAGACCTCCCGATTGCTTCTGCAACCGGGAGGTCTTTGCATTACAGCAGATTTAAAAAAGCCAGGAGCATTGACTCCTGGCTTTTTTAAAAACTATAAATCGTAGTACAATTCAAATTCCATAGGATGAGGAATTTCATTTACTTTGCGGGCTTCTTTGCGTTTGTTCTCGATCCAGATATCGATCAAACGTTGGGGAAAAACATCTCCTGCCAGCAGGAAGTCATGATCTTTTTCCAATGCATCCAGTGCTTCGTCCAATGATTTGGGCAACGATTTGATCTTGGCCTGTTCTTCCTTGGGCAGATTGTACAGGTTGACATCGTAGGGGCCAAAACCTTCGGCAGTCGGGTCGATTTTTTCCTTGATTCCGTCCAGCCCTGCCATCAGGATGGCGGAAAATGCCAGATAGGGGTTGCAGGTCGCGTCCGAGGAACGGAATTCAAAGCGTTTTTGATAAGGACTCTTGGCATAGGCCGGGACCCTGATGACCGCACTGCGATTGGCCGTCGCAAAACAAAGATTTACCGGAGCTTCATAGCCGGGAACAAGTCTTTTGTAAGAATTGGTGCTGGGATTGGTAAATGCCAATACCGCCGGGGCATGTTTTAAGAGTCCGCCGATAAAGTACAGCGCGGTCTTGCTTAATTGGGAATAGCCGTTGGCATCATAGAATAATGGTTCACCGTCTTTAAAAAGATGCATGTGTACATGCATACCGTTGCCCGCTTCCGCGAAGAGAGGTTTGGGCATAAAGGTGACGGTTTTGCCTTCCTGGAAGGCCAGGTTTTTGATCAGGTATTTGGCCAGCATGGTCTTGTCAGCCATTTCCCGCATGCCGGCAAATTCAACCTCGATTTCAATCTGTCCGGGACCGCCCACTTCATGATGGTGATATTTGACCGGGATATTGTTTTCTTCCATCAGAACACACATGCGTGACCTTAAATCATAAAGGATATCCTGAGGAGGAGCAATGTGATAACCACCTTTGTGAGGTATTTTGTAACCCTGATTCTGGAATTCATTGTCACCGCTGTTCCAGATGGCTTGCTCAGCATCAATGGTAAAACCGGTATGGTTGGGACTGCATTCATAGCTTACGTGATCAAAAACATGAAATTCATATTCCGGTCCGATTCGCATTTCATCAGCGATACCGGTTGATTTCATATATTCTTCAGCTTTGAAAGCAATCGAACGGGGATCCTGGTCAAAGCGACGATTTTCCGGTTGGGTAATAATAAAAACATCGCCGATCATGCTGAGGGTAGGAACATCGGTGAAAGGCTCATGGACAGCTGTGCTCACATCAGGGATAAATACCATATCACTGTTTTCTACTGGTGCAAACCCATAATTGGAACCATCAAAGCCAATGCCGTAAACTAGTGTATCAGGTTTGAACCGGGCCGTCGGAATACTCAGATGACGCCATCTACCCATGAGGTCGATCATCTTAAAATCGATCATCTGAATAGAATTTTCTGCGCAGTACTCCATTACTTCGTTGTAACTGGTAAACACACGCATTGCCTCCTTAATTATTTAATTACGGTGCAAATTATATCAGAAGCCGGGATACATAGTAAAGAATATAATATACGGAATATTGTATACTTCATGTTTTTGGAATAATCTTCTGTTTTTCTCAAGTTATATAATGGATTGCACTTTAATAAAAATGTAATAACTTTTTCATGAAGGAAAACAGATTTGACCAATACATTTGGTAAGTTGCATTGGTGATGTGGGGGGAGAGTGAGGAGGATTAAAAAAACCTATTGGTTGTCGGGGATTGCTGTTATATTGCTGCTTGCTCTGGTTGCCAGTGCCGGCCAGATTATGGATTATTACGAAAAATCAAAACTGCAACCCGATGTTGAGCTTCAGTCGGCTTTAAAAAAAATGCCGCAGCTTAACAGTTTCCGATACAGACTGCAGTCTGGATTCACGGTTGATAACCGGGAGGAGGTGATAAGCAGGGTCGAAGGCGAGACAACAGATGGCAATACGCATATAAAGGGGGAGATGGTCAACACACCCATTGATATCTATTATATTGACCGCACCATTTACAACTGGGATTCCTTTTCCCAAAAGTGGCTGGTCATTGAAAGCGGCACCAGCAACTCCGGGGAATTACTAATATCAGAGCTGAATCCCTTGTCCAATTTTCAATATAAAAACGTGCAGGACATAAAAAAAATTGGATTTACCAAAGTAGATGGTGAGGAATGTCTGGTAGTGGGATGCAAACCGTCGTTACAAAATCAACTGCTGGAAAGTTTGTGGAAAAATTTCGAATACCGGTTATGGATCGATTTCCATAATCGGGTAATCAAAAAGGCAGTGCTGACAGCGGTGAACCAACGCAATGAACAAACCCGCCTCAAAATTGAAGCTGAGTTTTTTGATATCAACAAAAAAATTACGATCAAACCACCGGAACGTACTGCCCGGGATAAAAAATAAAATAGAAATGAGCTAAAAAGACCGCCCCGCTGTCTGAAAAAACAGGCAGCGGGGTTTATCATTGCGCGTATCTGTTTTGCACCCGATGGTCAGGTGAGAATGGAGTATAAACCTTACGTAGTTGTGGAAAATTACCTATTGATGTGCGATTTTGATATTGCCGGTTGGCAGGAAACAACGTAAAGTGATTACAAGGTTTGACAATGCGAGGAGGTAAAACATGATATTTGCATTTGAACCCCTGGAGGGCGGTTATTCTATACCGATGCGGGTGGTTGGAGCCAATATCCCCTATGAATGGCTGATTTATATTTTGATGTTTATCCCGATTGGCTTTTTCATTTATGGCTTTTATCAGCGGATCAAAGTATGGAAACTGGCTCAAGGTGAGGAACATCGCAATGACCAGCTGGGCAGACGCTTTTTTTCCTGGTTGGTCAACAGCATGGGGCAACTGCAGCTGGTGAGAAAACCGCTGGCGGGCTGGATGCACTTCATGCTCTTCTGGGGCTTTATGTTTCTTTTGCTTGCCACCGCCACATTTGCTTCCTGGTCAAAGATTGGTTTTCCCGACATGACTGGTTTTTTATATACATTGATTTCGTGGCTGGCTGATGTCGGCGGTTTCTTTGCTCTGTTGGGGATTATCGTGTTGTTTGGGATCAGATATTGGCGCAAACCGGACCGTCTCAATGATACCCGATCCTCGGACGGCTGGATGCTGCTGCTGATTTTTCTGATCCTGCTGGGCGGATATGTTCTGGAAGGCATGTGGCTGGCAGCGCAAATGCAGCTATCCACCACCATCGCCCAGTTGGATTACGAACGCGTGGCTTCTCCGGTTGGCTGGATGTTTGCGGGTTTATTTCAAGGAATGACCTTGGACAATGTGCTGCTTTGGCATCGAATCAATTGGTGGTTGCATATGGTGCTGGCCTTTCTGTTTATTGGTCTGGTTCCGTATACCAAACTCTGGCACATTTTTACCGGGATGATCGGTTATTTTAGCCGCGACTTTAAACCCAGTGCCAATCGCATGGTCTATCATCTTGAAGAGGCTGAACACTTCGGGGTGGAAAACATAGAGGAATTTACCTGGAAAGACTTGTTGGATCTGGACGCCTGTATCCGCTGTGGTCGTTGCCAGGAAAATTGTCCAGCTTATTATACCGGCAAAACCCTTAATCCTAAAATTACCCTTATTCAGGCCATGAAAAAACATCTTGACGACAAAGTGCCGCAATTAATGCTTAAAGAGCCGGTTCACGATGAGTTGGCCATGACTTCGGCAGCAGAAGCAAAAGTCGTCGATGCGGCCGAGGCCAGTCTGATTTATGATGTGGTCACGCCGGAGGTTCTATGGGCTTGCACCAATTGCCGGGCCTGTATGGAGCACTGTCCGATGTTTATTGAACATTTAAACAAGATTACAGACATGCGCCGCAATCTGGTCATGTGGCAGGGAGACATGCCGGGAGAGGCCCAGAGCGCTTTTACCAATATGGAGAGAAACTACAATCCCTGGGGGGTAGGCTGGGCTTCGCGGGCTGACTGGATGGGGGAACGTGGAGTGCGGGACAAAATCAATCTCTTGCCGGAAGACGGCCGTGATTTTGAATATCTGCTTTTTGCCGGTTGTGCCGTGGCTTTCGATGATCGTTACAAACGCGTAGGCGAAGCGCTGGTCAAACTGCTGGACAAGGCCGGCGTAAGCTTTGGCTATTTGGGAACGGAGGAGTGGTGCTGCGGTGATTCAGCCCGCCGTTTGGGCAATGAGTATTTATATCAGTCCCTGGCAGCCCACAATATTGAAACCTTCAACCAATATGGGGTGAAGAAAATTATCTGCATTTGTCCGCATGGCTACAATTGTTTAAAAAATGAGTATCCGCAGATGGACGGGGTCTATGAAGTCTATCATGCGACAGAATTCCTGGCCGGGCTGATTGTTGCCGGCAAGCTCAAGCCGCAGCGCATGAACAATATACGAATGAGTTATCACGATTCCTGTTTTCTGGGCAGACACAACGGGATTTACGATGAGCCGCGCAAGATTTTGCAGGCGGTGGGGGCAAATGTACAGGAAATCGATAAATCACGTCGCTTTGGATTCTGCTGTGGGGCCGGAGGGGGACGCATGTGGCTGGAGGAAGAGGCTGTCGCTGGCTTCAAACGTATCAATCAAAGTCGTACCGAGCAACTCCTGCAGACGGCACCGCAGACCATTGCCAGCAACTGTCCGTTCTGTTTAACCATGATCTCCGATGGGGTCAAGGAAGCCGGGCAGGAGGAACAGGTAAAGGTGCTGGATCTGTGCGAAATCCTCTGGAACAGTGTGGAATAATCCTCATTTTTCTTCCACCAGTTCGATTCTCTCGCCGTTCGGGCCGTGCAAAAAGATAATTCTTTTATGGCTGGACAGCGTTTTAGGGGCAACGTTTTCAAACACTGCCCCTAATTTGCTTAACCGTTCAATTGTATCTGCCAGGTCATCGACATGAAAAGCCAAATGATTGATTACTCCTGGGGATGTGCATGACTGGGAGGGATTGGTATATTCCAGCAACTCAATCAACAAGCTGTCGCATTGCAGATTGACAGCTTTGATTTCATCGTTCTGCCAGCGACTGACAGGAATACAACCCAAAGCTTCGCTATAAAAGCGCTCTGATTGGTCGCAATCGCTGACAACGATGCCCAGATGATCGAGTTTCATGATCTGCACACCTCCGGAATATCAGTGGTTTACCAGGCTTCCGGGAAAGCCATGTTGGTATAGATGTCTTCCAGTTGAACCTTGTGACCTTTTTCCATGTTGGCCAGATTCATGAACAATTTTTTCTGCGCCGCATCAGCACTGCTGTTGGCCAGGTCCGTGTACATTTTCATGGCATCTTCTTCGTTTTTCATGGCCAGGGCGATTGCATCCACCGGTTTCATCTGCATTGAAAGTTTGGGTTTATCAACTGTTTCTGAAACTTTGTAGTCCGGAAGAGCTCCAAAGTTCAAGGGACGCACATTGCTATTGAGATAGGATGACAACAAATCCCGGTGACCTAATTCCTGTTCAGCCAACTCCTTGAATATCGATTTGATATTCGGATCTTCAACTTTTTGAGATACCCCGAGATAAAACTCATAGGCTTCGACTTCATTTTCAATGGCCATGGAAAGTATGCTTATATAATCTTTTGAATTCCCCATTTGTTTTCCGCTCCTCCTTGCTAAAATTTTCTTTAAGTTTAAAGCATTCAAACGTTTTTGGCAATCAATGCATTATTATAAAATCGTATCCAAATAGTATTGGTATTATGCAAGGTTATGTTTTTTCTTGCGGTTAGTGGTTAGAATATGGTTGTAGGAGTTAACAAATCGTTGAACAGGAGGAATAAATTTGGCTGAACAATCTACCAGAAAAAGAAATGAGATCGATGAAAAATATAAATGGGATCTGGCAAAAATTTATGTGAATGAGACGTTGTGGGAAGAGGACTTTCAAACCTTACAGCAAAAAATCAAGGCGATTGCTGCCCTGCAGGGGACCATCCCCAATTCGGCCGAAGCATTGCTGAAAGTGTTGCAGACTTCAGACGAGATGGGAAGAATTACTGAAAAACTGTATGTTTACGCTCGTATGCGCCGAGATGAAAACAATGCCGATCAAAACTATCAGGCGCTTTTCGACCGTGCAGAGCGATTGAGTGTTGAAGCCAGCAGTGCGGCTGCCTATATTGTGCCTGAAATATTGGCGATTCCTGAGGCAGACCTAAAAAACTATCTGCAGCAAAACAAAGGCTTGGCTGTATATCGACATGCCCTGGACGAGATCACCCGCCAGAAGGAGCATATCCTTTCTGTGCCGGAAGAACGTTTGCTGGCCATGGCGGCAGATCTCTCCACGGCATCCTCGCATATATTTACCATGCTCAACAATGCGGACCTCAAGTTTCCGGTAATCAAGGACGAGGAAGGGCATGAAGTGGAACTAACCAAAGGTCGATACGGCAGTTTTATGGAGAGCGGCAACCGCCAGGTGCGGGAAGATGCTTTTAAGGGCATGTACAGTACGTATCGCAAGTTTATGAATACCTTGGGGGCCAGTTTAAACGCCAGCATCAAAAAGGATATTTTTTATGCCCGGACTCGCAAATATCCGTCTGCTCTTACGGCAGCCCTGGATGGCGACAATGTGGGCGTAGACGTCTATGATCGTCTGATTGAAGCTGTCCATAATAATCTGGAACCAATGTATCGCTATATGAAAATCAGGAAACAACAGTTGGGCGTAGATGAACTACATATGTATGATATTTATGTCCCGCTGGCGAAAGATTACAAGATGACCATTCCCTATGAAGAAGCCTGTGAGAAAATGCTCCAATCCCTGCAACCGCTGGGGCAGGAATATCTTGGCCAGGTTCAGGCAGGTTTGCAGGAAGGCTGGATCGATGTTTACGAAAACGAGGGCAAGACCAGCGGAGCTTATTCCTGGGGCACTTATGATACCCAGCCTTATATACTGATGAACTATGACAACAAACTGGATGACTTGTTTACCCTGGCGCATGAAATGGGCCATTCCATGCATTCATATTACTCCAATCATAATCAGCCTTACATTTATGCCCAGTATTCGATATTTGTTGCCGAAGTTGCCTCGACCGTCAATGAATCGCTGTTGATCGACTACCTGCTGCAACACAGCCATGACAAACAAGAAAAGATCTATCTGCTGAATCATTACCTGGAACAATTTCGAGGGACTGTATACCGTCAAACCATGTTTGCGGAATTTGAAAAGATTATTCATGCCAAGGCTGAACAGGGGGAAGCCATTACGCCTGAATTGATGAATACAGTTTACCGGGATTTGAATAAACTGTATTACGGCCCGGAAGTCGTCCTGGATGAAGAAATCAATATCGAATGGGCTCGTATTCCTCATTTTTATTCCGCATTCTATGTATACAAATATGCCACCGGGTTTTCCGCTGCTACTGCCATCAAGGAAGCCATCCGCCGTGAAGGAGAAGTCGCGGTAGAAAAGTACTTGGGATTTTTAAAATCGGGTGGCTCGGATTATCCGATTATTTTGCTGCAAAAGGCCGGAGTCGACCTCACTACGCCTGAACCAGTCGATAGTGCATTAAAATATTTTGCCCGGCTGGTAGATGAATTTGAAAGCTTGTTGTAAGAATATGTATTGATAAATCCGGGCAAGGTAATCGAAAACGTTTGCATAGTTTTTAAGGAGGGGTATCGGGATTGACGAACAGCAAACGGGAAAGCATTTTCGATGAGCAAATTGATCTGATCTTGCCGCAGTTGGAGAGCTATAACAATTTTGATCTACTGATCGGGATTCCTTTCTACGGGAACAATTGTGGTTTGCATCAGGTACTGCAATCCGTGGACCAGGTTCTGCAGAATTGGATCGGCAGACGGCAGTTGATTGTCTGTATAGGCGATGCCAATGCAGCAGAGATGATGCATACCATTGAAAATCTTCAATTGTATCATCCGTATCTGGCCTTTATCCTGCCGCCTGAGGCCAGCGGGCGGGGCATGAGCATCCGTGCCCTGCTGCAAATCGCCCGGAAAATGGAAGTCGATCTGCTGGTCTTTGATGCCCCTATGGGAACCAGTCATGGTCCGGGTATCAACATCGATTGGCTGGAAGGCTTGCTTACGCCTATTCAGGGACAATATGACCTGGTTGTCAGCAGCCGGAAGAGGCATGGCGGCATAACCAGCATTGCCTCCCTGCTGGCCATGCCGTTCCTGGAAACCTTCTATGGCAGTCGTCTGAGCGAGCCTCTGGGCGGAATATATGCCATTTCTCATGATTTTGTAGAGGAACTGGTGACAGAAGCCAAGTTCTGGACGGATACCATAGCCGGTTCCGGCATCGACTTCTGGCTGATTACCCGTGCGTTGTGCTGGAATAAGCAAATCTGCGAATTGTATTTGAACGAGAATCCTCAATCTTGTAGCCTGGAACGCAACAGTGCAGTGTTTATAGATGTTTTAAAAACGATTTTTGCCTGTCTGGGGCGTGACCATGCTCTTTGGCTGCCGGAGCGGCTGGTCACCAAAGTAGTCGATATCCTGAACTATAAAAAAATGCCCGTGGTTGAGTCGGCCGGAGTCGATTGGGATGAACTGCGCCAGGAATTAAAAAAGCATTACCAAAGATCCGAGGATACGATCAGGTTAATTTTGCCGGAAGAGAACGAGCAACAGTTGCGTCAGTTGATGACAGCAGCAACCGGAGATTATCACCTAAGCAATTCTGCCTGGGTGAGCAACATCTACAAAATCTTCTTGTATTACACGTTTAGCGAAGAAGTCAGTCAGAAGGATTTGTTGCATGCCGCTGCGGCATTGTTCAATGCGAAAATTGCCAGTTGTGTCCTGGAATTGAATCAGTTCGGTGCCGGTCTCAAGGCCGCGGATGAATTCGAAAAAGATGAACTGGTCAGTCACAAACTGGAATTGACCCGCCAGCAATTACTGGTGGAATTCCACAAGCAAAAGCCGCTGCTCAGCAAACAATGGCTGGGAAGATCTGAACAAACCGCACCGCCGCTGGTCCCCTTTGGTTATATGGAATACATCCCGGGTCGTCCCATTGTTGTGCCTAAAAGAATCAGCGGCAAGGATAAACATGTCGTCAATACGGATGAACTGTTTAAAAAACTGCGCAAACTATACGAAGACCGGTTTAACCATTTCCTGGCGGAAGGACTCGGGCTTCCAGCCCACGCAGAACCTGATCGGATCATTGCCGCAATGGAAAAGTTTATGGCTGCTGCCGAGCGCACGGTAGATGAAATGTTTCCCGGGAATTTGAACGATCCTGACGGGATGGAGCAGTTTGTGACCGGGCTTTTTGCTATGGTCCCACATCAGCAGATGTTCACCATCAATACGGATCTTTTAAAGGAGATGCTGATCAGATTTCCGCCGGTCAATCTGATGATCCCGCTGGGATTCTACAGCCCGGCGGAGTTGCTTGCAAACATCGATCCCCGGGATGCGGTGACGTATGCCAATCTGGTTGACAGCTGGAGTTACAATGACCGTGACTTGGTGTGGCTGACCGAGCAACTGAAACCGGAAAGCTTTGGTTGGGCACAGATCAAACCATTGATCGTCAACAAGTCCTTGCCGGAAGGGTTGTGGTCGCATACCAAGATTTCCAATCTGAATCGCTTAACGGCTCGTATCACCATCAAAGCCATGGAACCGGGCAAAGGAGGGAAATATCCCAAGCTGCGTTATTTCACTTCTCTCATTCGGCGGATTTGTTTGGCAGAGCATTATTCGCTGTTGTTTCAACAGAACGTCAAGGAACGCAAAAACGTGGGCGGCAAGGCCCGTAATTCGATGACCGCCATGGAAAAGGGTGATGACTTCTCCGCCCAGCGGATCTTTGAAAACAGCAACCACCGGGCCCTGGTTGAAAAAATTGGTGCCATGGCTTTGGCTTTGCAGCAGCGGGGCATGAACGAACCTGCCCGGATTTTTCAAATGATGGCAGACGGCTATGGGCTAAGCCAGGTTCTGGAGGATGGAGCATTTTTAACTTGTACCGTGTGGAGTTGGGCCAGTTACAAGGGGGGCTTAAACCTACCAACCCCGATGACGACCAGTATTGAAAACCGTTGGTTCAACCATGAATTTCTGGAACTTTTGTACAAGGAACTGGGCTACGACAAGGAAGAGATTTTGCAAACAGCATTTCGCTATCTACAGTCCGGCAAGAGCGGACATAGTCTGCTGGATGCTCTGCTCCCAGCCCGACCCAAGGATATTCAGGTGGTGGTGCAGGAAACTACTAACGAACCCAGTAAAACACTGGTTCGCTATGAGGGTAATCCCTTGCTGGAGCCCATCAAGGAACATGACTGGGAGTGCAAATACGTCCTCAATCCGGGCGCGATTCGCATCAAAGACAAAGTCTACCTTTTCTATCGTGCCGTCGGCGAAGACAATGTTTCCCATATCGGTCTGGCCATAACGGATGGCTACAGGGTATTGGAAAGATTGGACACACCCATCTTTTCACCGGCTACGCCCGAGGAAAAAATGGGCTGCGAGGACCCGCGCCTGATCCAGATCGGAGAACGTATCTGGATGCTCTATACTGCGTATGACGGGAATATTGCCCAGATCGCCGCGGCCTCGATCAGTTTGCAGGATTTTCTAGCGCGCAGATTTACCTCATGGAAACGGGAAGGTCTGGCATTTAAAAACATCTGGGATAAGGATGCGATCCTCTTCCCTGAAAAAATCAAGGATAGATACATTCTCTACCATCGCATCGAGCCGAGCATGTGGATTACGTATATGAAAGATCTGGTCTTTCCCAGTCGTGAAAAACATGCTATCATAATTGGTCCCCGGCCGGGACGGATGTGGGATTCATTAAAGATTGGTGCCGGCGCCCAGCCGATTAAGACCCGCTACGGATGGTTGCTGATCTATCACGGTGTGGATCATAATTACGTATATCGTTTGGGCGTTATCCTGGTGGACCTGGAGAATCCGCAGCGCGTTATTTACCGCTCTCCCAACCCTGTTCTGGAGCCGATTGAAGACTATGAACTGGGTCTGTCGGGTGCCTGGGTGCCGAATGTGGTCTTTACCTGCGGAGCGGTGGCTGGTACAGAGAAAGAAGTCCTGGAAGACGAGGATGAGATTCTGGTTTATTACGGTGCGGCAGATACCAGTATCGGCATGGCCAAGGCTACCCTGGCAGAAATGATTCCGGAAAAATTTCGCTGCCGCTAAATAGAGCTTCACGCCGAAGACTTTTTCGTGCTAAGATAAGCAGCAAAAGAGCGAAGAGACGAGGCGATTCCAGTGAAATCTTTGGTACTGGCTGAAAAGCCCAGCGTTGCCCGGGAAATCGCCCGGGTCCTCAAGTGCGTAAACAAACAAAAAGGCTATATGGAAGGCAGTCAATATGTGGTAACCTGGGCGCTGGGTCATCTGGTGACCTTGGCGGAACCGGATGATTATGACGCCAAATATAAACAATGGCGGTTGGAAGATCTGCCCATGCTGCCGGAAAAAATGAAATTAAAGGTGATCAAACCGACAGCCCATCAGTATCAGGTGGTAAAAAGTCTGATGAACCGGGCGGATATAAATGAGCTTGTAATTGCCACGGATGCAGGACGGGAAGGAGAACTGGTCGCCCGGTGGATTATGGAACAGGCGCGCTGGAAAAAGCCTTTCAAGCGCCTATGGATTTCTTCCCAGACCGATGCCGCGATCCAGCAAGGATTTCGCCAACTAAAGCCAGGCCGGGAGTATGACAATCTTTATGTTGCCGCGGTATGCAGGGCTGAAGCGGATTGGCTGATTGGCCTTAATGTGACCCGGGCCCTGTCCTGCAAATACAATGCCCAGCTGACCGCCGGACGGGTGCAAACCCCTACCCTGGCCATGATTGTGAACAGAGAAAATGAGATCCAAGATTTTCAGTCCGTTGACTATTGGACCATCCGGGCAGATTTTGGTGATTATTATGGAGATTGGCGCGATCGCCACAACCAGGGGCGTATTTTTGAAGCCGGTCGGGCCGAGTCCATCGTAGCCAAAGTCAAGGGACAAACCGGGACGATAAAGGACATGAAAAAAGAAACCAAAGCAGAACCGCCTCCGTTGGCCTATGACTTGACTGAACTGCAGAGGGACGGCAATCGCCGCTTGGGTTGGTCTGCCCAGAAGACCCTTTCCATCCTGCAGAGTTTGTATGAAGTGCACAAAGTGGTGACCTATCCCCGCACCGACAGCCGTTATATTACGCGAGATATCGTGCCCACCCTGCCGGCACGTTTGCAGGCAATGCAGACCGGACCCTATGTCGATTTTATCAGACCCTTGCTCAGCCAAAAAATTCAGCCCGGCAAACGATTTGTGGATGACAGCAAAGTCACCGACCACCACGCCATTATTCCCACCGAGCAGAAGCTCAATTTAAACGCTTTAAGTGTGGATGAAAAGAAACTCTATGATATCATTGCCAGACGTTTCCTGGCGGTGCTCTATCCGTCCTATAAATATGAACAGACGACCATTACCACGGTGGTTGCTGAAGAAATCTTCCTGTCTCGCGGCAAGGTGGTTAAGGAAGCCGGTTGGCGCGCGCTGCAGGCGCAGATATCGGAAAAAGAAGAGAATAAAGAGGAACACCTGCCGGAGCAGCTGCTGCAGGAAAGGCATCAGGGAGAAACCCGGAAAGTTGGGAATTGCCGTTTAAACAAGGCCAAGACCAAGCCGCCGGCGCGCTATACCGAAGCCACCTTGCTGACGGCTATGGAAAGCCCCGGAAAATATATAGAAGATGAAGAACTGCGCGAAGCCATGAAAGGCAGTGGTTTGGGAACACCGGCGACCCGGGCGGAAATTATTGAGAAACTGTTTAATACCTTCTATATCGAAAGACAGGGAAAGGAAATTCTGCCAACCGCCAAAGGCAGCCAACTGATCGGCTTGGCACCGCCCTCCCTGCGTTCACCTGAGCTGACGGCCCAATGGGAACAGCAACTGACAGACATTGCCCGCGGCAAGAGCAGCAAAGGTCAAATGATCACGGCCATCCGGGAGGATGCGCGGCAGATGGTAAGTGCCGTAGCTCAATCCAGCGACGAATACAAACCCACCAATGTCAGCAAAAGCAAATGTCCCGCATGTGGAAAGAACATGTTGCTGGTCAACACCCGGCAGGGAAAAATGCTGGTCTGCCCAGACCGCACCTGCGGTCATCGCCAGCCGGAAAAACAGGCGGATACAGACGTTTTCAGCCGAAAAAAGCAGGGAGAACGGGTTAATCCCAGGCTGTTGGCCCGTTACAGTGATCAAAAAGACCTTGGTCAAAGTCTGGGTGACAAACTCAAGGAAGCTCTGCAGAATAAAGAAAAAAAACAATAAAAAAGCGAACAAGATAAAATAATTTGTACCCAGGGAGTCGTTATTCATCGGCTCCTTGTTTTTATTGCAGATTTTACACGCAATATCACGGAATACAATTGCTTCCAAAGGCAGGAAAGACGGCGGAATTTGAAGAAACAAATAATAACTGAGAAAGAGCGGATATGGAATCCAAGGAAATAAATTACAATCAGTCAAACATGCTGCAAAATTGAGGATGTTCGCTTGTTTTTGCGCATGATGCAGGCTGTTTTGTGCCTTATTTGGTGACAACCCAATTGGTGCAATCTGTTGACAAGGGACAGAATGCGGATCATTGACTGTTGGTTCGATGTAGGGAGAACAGAGGGGGTACTGAGGAATGCTGATTACCAATACAGAAACCCATATTATGAAACAATTACGCGGGATAAAAGTGCATGACAAGTGCTGCTTTATTTATGAAACAGAAGAAGAATGGGAATTCTATATGATCCCTTTTCTCAAACAGGGTCTGATGAATGGAGAAAAGTGTCTTTATCATGTTCAGCGCAGGGACGAGGACTACCTGTTGCGTTGTTTTGCCAAGCATGGGATTGAGGTTGAAGCATGCTTGGCATCCGGTCAATTGGAGATTTTAAAACCGTCCTTCACCTTGCCTATACTCCAAACCAGCAATATGGATGAAATCATCCAAACATTTAAGTCGGAATTAGACCAATATTGCGCGCAAGGCTTTAAAAACCTTCGGCTTACCAGTGAATCGATTTCCAAACTTATGGATGCCGAAGAAGCGACAAGTCGTTTTCTGGAGTTGCAGCTAAGGCTAAACCGGGATGTTTTCCCATATTATGCGATAAGATCAATAACCCAGTTTCATCGCCATGAAGACAGCCCGATGGTTTTAAAAGACGCGATCATTTCTCATCCGTGTATATTCATTGGTGGTCAAATTTATCGAAATCCTGCCACGATTTCTCCGGAGATTTATTTCCAGCACAAGGATAAAGCCTGGGAAGCGGAATACTGGCTGCGTACCCAGGAAGCGCTGATTGATTCAGAAAAAAAATATCGCTTGATATTTGAACATTCCAAGGATATGACTACAATCATTGATGCCAAAACCTATGATATTGTCTTGATTAGCCCGGTGCATTCCAAACTCCTTGGCTATACTCCTGAGGAAATGATTGGGAAAAACTGCCTGGAATTTATCCATCCCGACCAGCGGGAAACGATGGTGAAAGAATTCAAATCATCCCATACTGCCGGCAAGGGAATTTATGCAATACGCAAGCAGGACGGCTCTTATCTCTGGACGGAAGGAAAAGGCGATATCATTCATAATGTCAACGGCCATGACCAAATTATTTTGTTCACACGCGATATTCATGATAAGAAGCTGGCCGAAGATGCTTTGCATAGAAGTGAACAGAATTGCCGCTATCAATTGCGATATCTAAATACATTAATAAATACCATGAATGAATTGTGTCTGACCTATGATAGCGATAGTTGTCTTACCTTTGTCAACCAGCGGTTGGTGGAAAAGCTTGGGTACAGTGCCGAGGAGATGTTGGGCAAACCTTTGCTGGATTATGTTGTGGATGATCACAAACAAGCCGTGGCAGAGCAATTGCAGCTGCGTTTGCAGGGGGAATTTGGCAGCCATGAACACAAGTTTATCTGCAAAGATGGCAGTGAATTGCTGGTGGAATTGAAAGGTTCACCAATTTATGAAGACGAGGAAATTACCGGCGGACTGGTGCTGGCCGATGATATTACTTCGCAGCGGCAGATGGAAATGGATATGGCCCGTCTCGGTCAAATGCATCTGGTAGGAGAAATGGCTGTCAGCATCGGTCATGAAATTCGCAACCCCATGACTACGGTACAGGGTTTCCTGCAGATCTTGAGTCAAAATCATGAGTTTAACGAACACCGTGAGTATTTCGACTTGATGCTGGATGAACTTAAACGGGCCAACCTGATCATCAGTGAATTCATTTCCCTGGCCAAGAACAAGGTGGCCAATTTACAATCCCATAATCTGAATTCCATCATTCAGGCACTGGCACCATTGCTGATGGCGGATGCGCTGAACGGTGACAAGAATATCAAATTTGAATTAAGCAAGCTGCCCAATATTTTGCTGGATGAAAACGAAATTCGTCAACTGATTCTTAATCTGGTCCGCAACGGCTTGGAAGCGATGCAGAATGGCGGCAATGTAACGGTTAAAACCTGGCAGGAAAAAAACAAAGTTATGTTATCCGTCATGGACGAGGGCGATGGAATAAAGGAAGAGATTCTTGAAAAATTGGGAACCCCCTTCGTCAGCACCAAAGAAAACGGCACTGGTCTGGGATTGGCGGTTTGCTACAGTATTATCTCCCGGCATCAGGCCATACTGCAGGTTAAATCCAGTCAGACCGGAAGCAGTTTTACGGTAGCATTTAACTGTGTTTAATCTTGGGGGAGAAGCTTTCAACAGTTGGCAATTGGCTATAGTGATTGTGCCTGAGGCAGATCGTCGCTGCAATATCCGGTCAGCAGCAGGTCGCTTGCCAGCAAAGATAAAGCTGCTTCGGCTCCTTGATTAAGGTTTACACCTTGACGGGTGAGGGCATCAAAACAGCCGCCGCTTTCAACATCATACAAGGGCAGGCCGTTGAGATTGGCGCCGCGATACCATTGATAGGCCAACCGCAGCAAGGTTTTATATTCATTTCGACCGGTGACCTGATAGGCTTCATGACAGGCAAAAACAATCGAGGCAGCGTCCACCGGCTGCTGATCCCACAACGGCATCTTGCCTCCCCGGACATACCAGCCTTCATTGCCGACGATATTTAAATAGCCTTTGGCAAACAAATGATGATTGAGAAAGCCGAGTGATGCATGGGCGATTTTCAGATATTTGCGGTTGCCGATGCTGGCATAAACCGCAAACAGGGCATGGGGCATGATGCCGTTGCAGTAGGTGATTTTGTCCTCAAACCAAAGCCAATCGGGACTGTGTTCATTATGATAAAGAGCCAGCAGACGATCTGCCAGCATATGAATAAGATTGTTGATGGATTTGGCATTGATAAAGGGAAATTGCCCTTTGCAAAGACCGATCAGACAATAAGCCAGGCCACGGGCAGAGTTTAGAAAAGGCAAGCAGGGGACTGCCCGTTCCAGCATGTTGGTACAGCTTCCTGCGATCAGCGGCCACTTTGAACGGCTGCCTGCACTGCAAGCCCAAAAAGCCCGTCCAAAACTGTCTTCAGAATTCAAGTCTGACAAGTAATCGCCGTGCAGCAACAGGTTGCACCAGGTATTGTTCGCCTGCCAGCTGTGCTCGAGATAATGGGTATAAGTCAGAGCCAGAGGATAGCCTTCATCCCCCATGGCTAAAGCCACCAGCAAGGCCCGAGCATTGTCATCCAGCGTATAACCACTGTCCGGATCAGGATGATGACATTTGGAGAATTGCAGGATCCCCGTTGTGGTGGTCATGTTATACAAGTGTTTATAGTTTGGCAAGAATCTTTTCCTCCCCCAGTCGGTTCAAATGCAGAACCTGTTCAAAGAAAACAAGGTATTCTCTCCCAACGTTTGACCAGGTCCAGGTTTTGCCCAGTTCCCAAGCCTTTTCCTGCAGGCTTTTCTGCAGTTCCTGCGATTCCAGTATTTTTTTCAGCCCTTGCGCCAGTAAATGCGGTTCGGCATTGGGCACAAGCAGACCGCGTCCGCCTTTTAGAACTTCCTTGGCATAGGCATAGGCAGTTGAAACGATGGCCCTTCCGCACCCTATCGCAAAAGCCATGGTGCCGCTCACCGCCTGGTCAAGATTGGGATAGGGACTGAGGTAGATATCGGTCATGTAAAGATATTTCCCCAATTCTTCGTCGGACAGGAATTTATTGATGAACAGGACATTGCGCTGCAAGCCGAGCGCTTCCATCAATTCAACCAGCATTTGGCGATATTTTTCACCTTCCTGCTGCAACAGCATGGGATGGGTCTGTCCCAGAATGAGGTAGATTACGTCAGGATGATCGGTTACCACTTCAGCTATCGCTTTGAGGCCTATTTCCAGGCCCTTGCCCGGCCCTATCAAACCAAATGTGCTGATCAAGCGGTGGTTTTGCAACCCATGCTGATGCTTGAGTTCTGGCTGGGCATAAGGAACGAAATCGGGAACCCCATGGGCTATGACTTTTACGATTTCTGCCGGTGCTTCATAAAGATCAATCAGTAAGTTGCGCGAACGCTGTGTCATGCACACGATACCGGCTGCCCGGTGACAGGCCTCATTTAGGATTTGTTTTTGCTTTTTGGATGGACGGGGCAGTACGGTATGAGTGATTAGAATATATGGTTTGTGCAGCAGTTTGATCAGCTGTAAAACATATTCTCCGTCCTGTCCCCCAAAGATTCCGTACTCATGCTGCAGGATGACCAGATCTGCTGCAGCAGCGTTGATGAAGGCAGCCGCTTTTAAATAATCCTGGCGCTGGTTTTGCCGGATATTGAATATGACCTGATTGCTGTAATGATAGTTGCAGCCATGGTCGGAAATGGCGACAATATTGAGATTGTGCCCCTCAGCGGTGAGACTGCTGCATAAATCTGAGGAAAATGTTGCAATGCCGCACTGTTTGGGGAGGTAGGTGCCGATATTTATGATATTCATGATTGTTTCTCCTTCTTTTTCAAGCTGTCGATTAAGTTCCTGTAAGTATTCTGGCATCATTTGCAGTGGACTATACCTGCTGGATGGATTCTTTAAAATGCTGCTTGCGGTATTTTTAAGCCCAAGGAGCCTAGATAACCAAATACCATACTGGTTATATTTTCCAATACCTCAGGAGAGTCCCCTTCACAGCGGCAAATAATTTCCGGACCGGTATTGGAAGCCCGTACCAGTCCCCAACCATGGGGAAAGATAATCCGCGCTCCATCAATATCAATGACTTCATGATCTTTTGTAAAATGCTGCCGGACCTGTTCCACCAACTGAAATTTGCTCTTATCATCGCTGGGGAGACGAATTTCCGGGGTGGCATAATACTTGGCGGTATCACTCAGCATTTCGCTGATGGTCTGCTTGCTGTTGGATAAGAGCAACAGCAAGCGGGCGGCCGCATAAAGCGCATCATCGAACCCATAATAGTCGTCAGCGAAAAACATATGTCCCGACATTTCTCCGGTAAAAATAGCCCCCGTTTCTTTCATTTTGGCTTTTATCAAGGAATGACCGGTTTTATAGAGCAACGGCGTGCCGCCCAGTCGTCTAATCTCGTCGATGAGACTTTGCGAGCATTTAACTTCCACAATGCTCGGCAGATGAGGATAGCGCGGCAGGATATCACGCCAGAAAAGGATCATCAGCTGATCACCCCAGATCATGTTGCCATCCCGATCCACCACCCCCAAACGATCGCCGTCTCCGTCAATGCCAATGCCGATGTCTGCCTGGGTTTGCTTGACGAGATGAATCAGATCCAGCAGGTTTTCAGGTTTGACCGGATCGGGATGATGATGGGGAAAAGTTGGATCAGATTCACAATACAAGGCAATGGTTTCGCAACCCAAACGTGTAAACAATTGGGGGGCAAAAGGAGATGCCGAACCGTTTCCGCAATCGACCACGACTTTTGGTTTATAGGGACCCAGTTTTATTTTTTCGGTGATCATTTGCATATACGCTGTGCGGATGTCGTGGTTGTTTAAACTGCCGCGTGACTGTGCGGGGAAATCCTTCTTTTCAGCCAATTGCTTGATTGCCGTAATTTGATCGCCATAAATGGTTGATTCCCCCAGCAACAGCTTACAGCCATTGTATTCCCCGGGATTGTGACTGGCGGTGATCATAATGCCTGCCCCGATCTCCAGATGACGGGATGCATAATAAAACATGGGGGTGATCACCATCCCCAGATCGGTCACCTCACAGCCGCTTTGCAGCAAAGCTTCCGTTAGCAGATCGCGGTAATGAGGAGAGGAAATACGGTTGTCCCGCCCCAACAGGATTTTCCGGTAACCGTGCTGGCGGGCGTAAAGTGCAAATGCACGACCGATGTTAAACATAACTTCATCTGTCAGTTCCTGACCAACGATGCCGCGTATATCATATTGCCGATAAATATTTGAACTGCTCATTTTTTCCTCCCCTGCGATTCTTAAAGCAAGTCATGGCGCTCAAGGGTTTCGATCTGCCTTACCAGCTGACTGATATCCTGGCTGCGATGGCGGTCGGCAACCAGAATAACATCATCGGTTTCCACGACCATTACATCTTCCACGCCAAAGAGAACTACAGTTTTGGTGTTTTGTTTGACCAGACAGTTTTTGCTGTCCACAAACAAGATATCCTGGCCTAATAAATAATTCTGTTGCTGGTCATAGGGGAACAGCTCTGCCAGCGCATTCCAATTGCCGATATCGGACCAGCCGAACCGACCCGGCACGACGGTAACGCGCTGGCTTTTTTCAGCGATACCGTAGTCGATGCTGATATTGGGCAATGCACTGTAATGGCGCAAGTAATGTTCGTGGCCGGACTGCAGATGCATAAATATATCCGGCAGAAAACGAGCGAATTCCTCTGCCAGGATTCCTACTTTGCCTACATAGATGCCTGAATTCCATAAATACCGCCCGCTATCCAGATACATGGCAGCTGTTTTGGCATCAGGCTTTTCACGAAAAGAAAGGACATCAAACACATCTTCTAAATCATTGCACTGGCGGTCCGATTTCTCAATGTAACCGTAGCCGGTCTCGGCATGATCGGGTTCAATGCCAATGGTAACAAGATGGTTTTGTTCCGCAGCCTGTACAGCGCGGTGCAGCGTTTGACAAAACGAAGAGATGTCAAAAACATGATGATCTGCAGGAAAAATTGCCAGTACTTCGTCCGCCAGGGCAGGATAGAAGCGTGACAGCGACAAACCGATTGCCGGCGCAGTATTTCTTCCCTCCGGTTCACTGAGAATTTCGATTTTATCCGCATCCGGGCGCTGTTGGATGATACTCTTAATATCCGCCATTAAATTATCATTGGTAATGATCAGAAGCTGATCAACTCCGCTGGTTTCCAGGCGATCCAGAGTCTCGTCCAGCATCGATTTGCTGCCGGTCAATTTACATAGTTGTTTGGGTTGTTTATAACGGCTTTCAGGCCATAAGCGCAAGCCACGTCCTCCCGCCAAGACTACGGCAATCATTTACAATACCTCCGTGCATGAACCAGTCGGGACTCTGAAGAACATCGTCGAAAGAATTTGCTCAATCAATTATATTAGCGTTCCTGTCAACCCGCTAATATGATAACGGTAAACAGCGGCTGCAATAATTACTGGTCGCGGATTTCACTCGAGCGAATGCAATTCTAGATTATTATGGACAAACAAGCACAGAAATATAAGTGAAACCCAAAAATCTGCCGAAATACACAGACGGTTTTTTTTCACGATGCTGTATTATATTTCCCAGTCAAGAAAAATATGCTGCAGATTATTGCTCGGAAAGGGCGAACGGACCCTGTAGTTGTTCCGGTTTGGGGCCGAAAAACTGAAAATAATTACACTGGATTCGACCATTGTACAGCTTGCGCTTTTTATGGGCCTTGCGCTGGAAGAGTTCTTCAAAGCGGGGGTGGGAGCAAATGATATAGATTGACCAAGTATCAAGACGGGAGAATACCTTACCCATGATCCGGTAAAGCGCTTCCGCTTCATTTTGATCTGCCAGCCGTTCACCATATGGAGGATTGGTGATCAGATAGCCGTATTTGTATTTGGAGCTTAGCTGACTGACGTCCCGTTGCTGAAAGGACAGCAGATTTTGCAGACCGGCCTGTTTGGCATGAAAACGGGCCAAATCAAGGACAGAAACGTCCTGATCGTAACCCATAATCCCCAACGGCTGATGGCGAAGGATCGCATCCTCAGCTTCTTCCCGAGCCTGACGCCACATCACAGCCGGCAATTGAGGCCAGTTTTCAGCGGCAAAGTCCCGGCCCAGGCCCGGCGCCATGTTTCTGCCAATTAAGGCCGCTTCAATCGGAATTGTACCCGAACCGCACATGGGATCGATCAAAGCCCGGTCGGCTTTCCAACGGCTGAGACTGACCAAGGCCGCGGCCAGCGTTTCCTTGAGCGGAGCTTCAGCGGAGAGCTTGCGATAACCACGTTTATGCAAACCGGCTCCGCTGGTATCAATGGTTAGGGTAACCCGGTCTTTCAACAGGGCAACCTGGATTTTATACTTGGCACCGTCTTCGGAAAACCATTGACGAGGGTAACGCTGTTTCATTTTTTCAACCACAGCTTTTTTTACAATGGCCTGGCAATCCGGGACGCTGAATAGTTTGGATTGAATTGATTTGCCTTCTACAGGAATCGCGGCATTTTCGGGCAGCCATTCATCCCAGGGCAGGGCTTTAGTCTGCTCGAATAATTCTTCAAAGCTTAAGGCTTTGAATTCTCCGGCTTTTATTAGCAAGCGATCAGCTGAGCGCAGCCAGAGATTGCAGCGGGGGATGGCCTCAAGTCCGGCTTCGAAATCAACCCTTCCGTTTTCAACTTTTTGGTTGGCATAGCCTAATTTCTTTAGTTCATTGGCTACAATGGACTCCAGTCCAAAGGCAGCGGTGGCAATCAGATTTATGTTTTGCATTATACTCGTCTTTCATTTCAGCCAGGGTGGTTCATATCCGTACCCTGCGCAGCATTTGTCATCTATATTACATTATTTTTCCCGTAAGACCAAATGGGTTGCATGTATAATTATTTATGGTCATGATGAAAAACCCTTGACATGAGAAAAATCCTTTCCTAAAATAATTCTAGAATACCAAATATAAATTAGGGCAAAGCCATCGAAAGAGGGTGACGCAAAGCTAAAGGGGCTAAGGTGGAATGATCTGCTATGCCAGCCAGTTGCAAACAGATAATTCCTCCGCAAGTTTAAACAGTTTACAACAAACCCAACTGAACAAAGGCAAAGCCTTCGAAAGAAGGTGACGCAAAGCTAAAGGGGCTAAGGTGGTCATCCCGCTATGCCAGCCAGTTGCCGAGGAGGGATTTATCTATGGAGGATGAATGACGTTTCGACGTCATTTTCAAACCACTCGTCAATGGTGCGAGTGGTTTTTTGCATGCTATGGGGAAGAACAGATTTTGCATCCATGAATAATTATGAAGAAAGAAGGAAAGAAAAATGAATTTAATGATGAGATTGGTTAAAGAAGAAGATGGCCAGGGAATGACTGAATATGCTTTGATTATTGGTTTCGTAGCGGTGGCTTTGATTGTTACCATGATTGCGTTTAAAGATAAAATCGCTGATTTCTTTGATAGCCTTAGTTTCACTGCTCCGGCGGCATAAAAGAAATGAAAAATTAGTTCATTATATCCTTGTTACAGAAAATTTAGCAAGTCATTTTTATGGACGCTGGATCCAAGAACAGACCCTGCTCCTATATCAGGCAGGGTCTGTTCAACAAAGGAGGACTGGATTTGCAGGACATCGTTTTGGCATTCATGCTTTTGGTTTGCCTGTTCACAGATTGGCGGGAAAGAAAAATTTACAATTTGATCCTAATACCAGTGTTTTGCTTTGGTCTGGCCTTCCATTTAGTCACTGCTGGCGGTCAGGGACTGGTCCATTCCCTGGCGGGCTTTCTGACCGGTTTAAGTATTCTGATCATCCCCTTCGCCCTGGGCGGTATGGGGGCTGGTGATGTCAAGCTGCTGGCAGTCATTGGCGCAGTCAAAGGCCCTGTGTTTGTTCTGTATACCGCTGCCGGCATGGCTCTGGCCGGCGCCATGATTGCCTTGGCGATCTTGCTTTATCAGCGTCGCTTGCTCAGCTTGATGGCAGGATTGGCAAGAGGGTTGCAAGTATTGCTGGTGACACGTTTTCAAGTAGTTGCCTTTAACCTCAACCGCGAAAAAATTATGTTTCCCTATGGACTGGCCATTGTTGCCGGCGCAGTTGGTGCCTTCTGGTGGGGGGGATGATTTGTTTGCGACGCAGATATACCAACCAACGTGGACAAGCTTTGGTGGAACTTGCCTTGATATTACCGGTATTGTTGCTGCTGGTTTTTGGGATTATTGAATTTGGGAGGATTTATGCCAGCAATCTTATGATCAGCAATGCCGCCCGGGAAGGTGCCCGGGCAGCATCGCTGGGTGTACCCGATGAAGATATTGTCATTATTGTTAAAGACAGATGTGCTTTTTTGGATGCCGCCAAGCTGGATATTGATATTACACCTGTGCCTCCGGAACGTGCTACCGGGAATCCGGTGAATATTGATGTGAATTACCCGCTGGAGATTAAAACCCCCATCATTTCAGTGATAACCGGGGATCCCTGCCCAATATCAGCCCGGGTATCCATGCGGATAGAGTAGTGATGATGAAGGAAATGAGAACTATGATTGGCAATGAAAAAGGCAGCGCCATTGTATTGATAACTGTTTTAATGACCGTTCTGGTGGCTATGGCAGCGATGGTTACAGATACCGGTGCAATTTTATTAACCCGGTCCCAACTGCAAAATGGTGTGGATGCAGCTGCGCTGGCGGCATTGCAGGATCTGCCGGGGGATGCTGCCCAAGCGGCAGCAACTGCTGTTAGTTATGCGACCGCTGACTGCCCGCCGCAGGCAGAAATTGATACCCCACAAATTCTCGATGCTAACCGCGCTGTTTTAGTATCAGCACGCAAAACAGTTCATTATGGCCTGGCCAGAATGATTGGACTCGATGCCAAAACGGTAGAAGCCCAAGCACTGGCTCGTTTGGAACCGATTACCGGGGTCAGCGGGGCGCTGCCCCTGGCCGTCATGAAAGATGTCTGGATTCCCGGGCAGACCGTTACTTTAAAAGGTGGTGCCCAAGACGCAATTTTCAGCGGCTGGCGCGGTGCCCTCGCGCTGGGGGGCAATGGGGCCAGTAATTATGAAGAGAATTTAAAAAACGGTTATACAAGTATTCTCCGTTTGGATGATTTGGTAGATGTAGAGGAAGGCAACATGAGCGGGCCAACGCAGTCCGGGACAGAGTATCGATTGGGCGGATGCCCCCATACCCCCGTTTGTACAATGGAACATTATCATACAAACTGCCCGCGTGTTGGCGTCATACCGGTGGTGGAGGAAGTATTGCTGACCAATAAAAAAGGAGAGCAGACCACATCCAGGAAACAGGTACGCATATGTGGGTTTGCACTCTTTCTGCTGTCCGATACACAAGGCAATGGCAGCGATGGCCAGATCACCGGACAGTTTATTCAGGGAATCATTCAAGGAGAGGCCGACCCCGACGGACCGGATTACGGTGTATACAGAGCCCGACTGGTCCAGTAGTAATTCCGAGGAGAGTTGCGGATGAAGAGCAAACTTGTATTTATACTGGCTTTGATTTTTGGGTTGATAGCCGCCTATCTGACCTTTAGCTATTTAAACCAGATGAAAGCGTCGATGGATAACCGTGAGTATATCCGGATCGCAGTTGCAGCCCGGGATATTCCCGCTGATACCACGATCAGCCCGGAAATGTTGCAGATGAAAGCCTTTCCCAGTGAATTTAGAAATAACCTGGAAATACTTGATGTCAACGAGGCTGTGGGGAGGGTCGCGTTGACCGACTTTCACCAGGGGGAAGCTATTCTTAACCATCATTTGATTAAGAGCGGCGAACGCAAATATGGCCTGGCTTATGCCATTAGCAGCGGGATGAGAGCGATGGCTGTGAACGTTGATGAAGCCAGTGGTGTAGCCGGACTGATTAAAGTAGGTGATCGGGTGGACATTATCGCCAAACTGAATAGCGAGGAAGGTTCAATGCTGCCCCGAACGGTTGTTGTACTGCAGGGGGTGGAAGTATTGGCAATCGGAAGCAGTCTGGAAAACGCCAAGTCCGACAACAAGGAAAAGGCCATTGTCAAGACAATTACCATGGCAGTGACACTGGAAGATTCGCTGCGGCTGAAGACTGCGGTGGAAGGCGGGAAAATAAGCTTGATCCTGCGCTCACCGTCTGACAAGGGTTTCAGCAATCCGGCAGCATTCAGTGCCATCGGTTTTCAGGTAGATGTTGCGCCCCTGGCTGGCAGTTGATAAATCAACCATATGCAACAGTTGCAACAGCAATTATGGGAGTAATGTTTTTATGCTTGTGGAAGGAGAGTCCAACGTGGACAAAATCAGAATTCTGATGGCCAGCAACAATCAAGCTTATAGAGAGGCGTTGACTTCCAATTTATCTCACGAAAACGATCTTCGAATTATCGGAGAAGTGCCGGATGGCATCCAGGCCATTAAAAAAACAGAACAGCTCTTGCCGGATATTGTAGTGATTGAAGTTGATTTGTCTTCAGGCCAAGAGATTACGGCAGTTGAAAAAATAACCCTGGCTCATCCTGAGGTAGGGGTCATCGTCATCGGCCTGGAAGACGACAGTGAATCTTTTCGCAAGGCGATGATGGCGGGGGCCAGAGATTATTTTGTCAAAGAACAGCTCAGTGCCGGCGAACTGGCGGAAGCGATTCGCAGAATATTTCTGACGGAAAAGACCCGATTGGCCAGCTATGCTTCCGTACGCAGAGCCGAGCAGCACAATAAAAACAAAGTTCCCCAGATCGTAACTGTTTTTGGGGCCAAAGGAGGAGCGGGCAAGACGACCCTGGCTGTTAATCTGGCGGTGATGATCGCCCAGCAAAGCAAAAAACGGGTAGCTTTGCTTGATCTGGATTTGCAGTTTGGCGATGTAGCCGTTTATTTGAATCTCAAGCCCCGACGTACGATGGCCGAACTGGTACAGGAACGCAATCAATGGGACATGCAGCTGTTAAGCAACTATCTTGTCCCTCACAGCTCAGGCATTAAAGTGATGGCATCCCCGCTTCGCCCCGAAGATGCAGACTTGATTGTACCGGAGCATGTGGAGAAAATTCTTTCCCTTCTGCGAGATCATTTTGATTATATTATTATTGATTCCCCGCCGTTTTTTTCAGATACCATTCTGGCTGCTTTGGACATGTCTACGCAGATCGTCTTGCTGATGTCCATGGATCTCCCTTCCGTAAAGAATCTCAAACTGAGTTTGAATCTGCTGGACAGCTTGCATCACAGCGGCAAAACCAAGTTGGTCATCAATCGTTCTTCCATGAATTTCGGCATTGATATTCACGATGTGGAAAAAACCATTGACTTTTTAGCTGCAAAAGAACTTCCCAGTGATGGTCAGACGGTAGTTGGTGCAGCCAATAAAGGCACACCTTTCGTTCTCTCCCATCCGCAGACGGAGGTCAGCAAAGCCCTGCTGCGAATCACTCGTATGATCATCGAAGATTATGGTTACCAAAAAGACCTGCGAGAAAGGAAACCAAAGTCATCCTTGTGGTCGAAGTTATTTGGATAGGAGTGGCGGCATGTCTCTCAGTCAGCGATTGCAGAATAAAAACGCATTAGGTGATCCGGAAAATATAACAGTGCCCGACAGCAAACATGTATGCGAAGAAAAGGCGGACAAGTATGCTGTGTTGAAACAGCGGATCCATAAAGAAGTAATTGAAAGAATCGATCGCGAGATAAAGCAAGCGGAACTGAGCGATGCTGTGCTTACCCAAAAAACCCGTGAAATGGTGAACAGCATTCTCGAACGGGAAGCTGGTTTTCTGCCGTATTCAGAGAGGCAGATGATTGCCGCCGTTGTGAGTGATGAAGTACTGGGCCTGGGGCCTCTCGAACCGCTTTTAAACGATAATGACATTACGGAAATCATGGTCAACGGCCCTAAACAAATTTATGTGGAACGCCAAGGGAGACTGGAATTGAGTGAAACCAGGTTTCGTGATGATGAACACGTTATGCATATCATTGACAAAATCGTTTCCCCCATTGGCCGGCGCATCGACGAAAGCCAGCCCATGGTGGATGCAAGGCTGCCAGACGGCTCACGGGTCAATGCCATCATACCACCGCTAGCCCTGAAGGGACCCAGCATAACGATTCGCAAGTTCTCCAGGACACCTTACAATATTCATGACCTGGTGCGCTTTGGCAGTCTGACCCTGCCCATGGCCAGATTTTTAGAGGCAGCTGTTAGAGGCCGGCTGAATATATTTATTTCCGGCGGTACAGGCAGCGGCAAGACCACCCTGTTGAATGTGCTGGCTTCCTTTATACCGGAAGATGAACGGATCATCACTGTGGAGGATGCGGCGGAATTACAGCTCAATCAGGCACACGTGGTCAGCCTGGAAACTCGTGCTGCCAATATCGAAGGCAAAGGAGCAGTGACCATCCGTGACCTGGTACGCAACTGTCTGCGAATGCGCCCTGACCGGATCGTGGTCGGAGAGGTGAGGGCCGGGGAAGCACTGGATATGCTGCAGGCCATGAATACCGGACATGATGGCTCGCTTACGACCGGTCACGCCAACTCCCCCCGTGACATGTTGGCCCGGGTGGAAACCATGGTGTTGATGGCAGGAATGGATCTGCCCATCAGAGCAATTCGCCAGCAAATAACTTCCGCGGTAGATCTGATTATTCAACAGACCCGCCTGCGCAATGGCCGTCGCGTCATCACCCATATTACTGAAATCCTGGGGATGGAAGGCGATACGATTCAAATGCAGGATATTTTTCTATATGAACAACGTGGGATAGATGCGAAGGGCGAGTTGTTGGGACATCATTTTGCGACCGGAATCACACCCCGACTCCTGAGCAAATTAGCCGCAGAGGGGATCACTTTGACGACCGATCTGTTTCGCCCGGAAAACTGAGGCAAAGGGGGGATATAAGTGGCAGCAGCAATCAGTGTGTTGGTTTTTCTATCGGGTTTTCTGTTCATTATGGGTATTTATCAATTCAGCACACGTCATCGTAACAATATAAAAAACCGGGTTCTGAGTCTTAATGAAAGAAGCAGCGATGCAATTGAGGCAACGTTTGTCAGCAAACAAAAGTGGGGCTACAAAAATTTGCTGCGCAGGATCGGAAGTGTTTTTACAGCTCGATCATGGGGCCGCAGATTGGAAGCGGAGTTGTCAAAAGCAGACATGATGCTGCGTGGAGAAGAGTTTGTTGGAATGAACATTCTGGTCACAATTGTTGGCGGTTTGTTAGGTTTCCTGTTGTTCGGCGGGATTAGTCAGGCGTTGTTAATTGGGGGGATTTGCATGTTATTCCCGGGGATGCTGGTCAAACATAAAAAGAAAACCCGTTTAAACAAGTTAAATGAGCAAATCAGCGATTCCCTGACCGTATTGACCAACTCTCTGCGCGCCGGTTACAGTTTTCAGCAGGCTCTTGAACTGGTTGGACGCGAGATGGACGGACCGTTGGCCCTTGAATTCAGAAGGACACTGCGGGAAATTCATCTCGGTAATACCACCGAACAGGCACTGATAAACCTAATCAAAAGAGCACAAAGCAGTGATTTGGAACTGATGCTGACCGCAGTCCTTATTCAGAGGCAAATCGGCGGTAATCTGGCCGAAATCTTTGACAATATCTCCAACAGTATAAAAGAAAGAATTCGCTTAAAAGGGGAAGTGAAAACGCTCACCGCTCAGGGAAGAATCTCCGGTTTGCTGATTGGCCTTTTACCGGTAGGCTTGTTTGCCATTCTGATTTTAGTCAGCCCCGATTATATAGGCGTTCTGGTGCGGGAGAACAGCGGTCGCATGATCCTGGGGGCGGCAGTGGTGTCCGAGGTGATCGGATTCTTAATGGTTCGTAAAGTTGTCGATATTGGTTTGTAGGGAGAAGCGTATATGTTAATGATTATGGCAGTGATTTTTCTAAGTGCCTTCTGTTTGACCTGGGCTGTTTTGGTACGCTTGTTGGCAACCCGCAACCTGATCAGCAGCAGATTGGAAGAATTAAATCGTTATACGCCTCAGGCTGATAGGGAGGATGAACTTCAAGTAGCCTTTCATGAAAGAGTACTTCTGCCCATGTTGAAGAAAACATCGTTGTTTACACAGAAGTACACTCCGCAGCGACAAAGAGAAAGCATCGAAACTAAACTGTTGGCAGCCGGACACCCTTTTCGTTGGACTGCTGCTGACTTTTTATCTGTGCAGTATTCGACCGCAGTCGTCCTGGCCATTATGGCAGTGCTGGCCAGCTATTTTTCACATGCAAGTTCAGGTGTACAATATCTGGCTACCATTGGCGGATTTGCAGTCGGTTATATGCTGTTGTCGCTGCTGTTAAATTCCATTATTGCCAAACGGCGGACCAATATGGAAAAGGAATTGCCGGATTTACTGGATCTCATGGTTATCAGTATCGAAGCGGGACTGGGGTTTGATGCAGCGCTGCAAAGGGTGGTTCAAAAGTCCAAAGGACCATTGTCGCAGGAGTTCAACCAGTGTCTACAGGAAATGCGTATGGGCAAGACCCGTAAAGAGGCGCTCAAAGATCTGGTCAGACGTAACGAGGAAGGCGATCTGTCAGCTTTCGTCGGAGCTATCATTCAGGCGGATCAATTGGGGGTCAGTGTTGGCAACGTACTGCGCACCCAAGCTGACCAACTGCGGGTCAAGAGGAAGCAGAAGATCGAGGAAAAGGCTATGAAAGCTCCAGTTAAAATGCTGATTCCCATGGTTTTGTTTATTTTCCCGACGATTTTCCTGATTCTGCTGGGACCGTCCGTTATCCAGATGATGGAGACTTTTAAATGAACGACAAACAGTGTTGCCGGGTTATAAACCATGAGAATAAAAGAATAATTGCGCCTGACATTGAAGTCGCCGGAAGCTTTTTTCCCCGCTTGCGCGGTTTATTGGGAAGGAAAACACTGTCCGCCGGGGAAGGCATGTTGTTGTGGCCTTGTAATGCTATCCATTGTTTTGGCATGCGCTTTCCCATCGATGCGATCTTCCTGGATCACCAATATCGGGTAACCCATATAAAGGAAAACCTGACACCATACTCCCTGGCTTCAGATCGGCAGGCAAGCGGAGTGTTGGAACTGAAGGCCGGGGAGAGCAGAAAGCATGGGCTCAATGTCGGGGATCAATTAATCATCTGTTTTGCAGCGGGTGCAGTTCCCGATAAAGAAGCAAGAGATAAAGAAAAATGCGGTCGTCGTTGACCGCATCTCTTCTGTACAACCCAGTATTAATCCCTGTTTTTACTGCGACTGCCGGAGGCTTTGTCGCGCTCACCCTTATCCAGGATGGTTTTGCGCAGACGCAATGATTTCGGGGTTACTTCCAGCAGTTCATCATCGCTGATAAACTCGAGACATTTCTCCAGCGACATGTTGACCGGGGTTATCAAACGCAGCGCATCATCTGCTCCGGATGAACGAGTGTTGGTCAGATGTTTGCGTTTGCAGACATTGACGGTAATGTCAACGTTGCGGGCATTTTCTCCAACAACCATGCCGGCATAGACTTCGGTTCCTGCATCAATAAAAAGTATGCCCCTTTCCTGGGCGTTATATAATCCGTAAGTGATCGCTGTGCCGGACTCTGAAGCAATCAGCGAGCCCCGACTGCGGGTGCTGATGTCTCCTTTATAAGGCTCATAATTATCAAAGGTATGGTTCAAGATCCCGTTGCCTCTGGTGTCAGTCATAAATTCACTGCGATACCCAATCAGGCCACGGGCAGGGATGAGAAATTCCAGCTTCATCACACTACCGGTACCGTTCAGCATGGTCATCAGTTCCCCTTTGCGTTTGCCGACCCCTTCAATGACCGTGCCCACAAACTCTTCGGGGACTTCAATAAACAACCTTTCCACCGGTTCATATACTTTGCCGTCCATGTTGCGCAAAATGACCTCGGGACGGGTGACGGCAAACTCATACCCTTCCCGGCGCATGGTTTCAATCAAAATGGAAAGATGCAGCTCGCCGCGGCCGGATACCTTAAAACAGTCCGGTGTTATCTCTTCAACCCGCAGCGAAACATTGGACAATAATTCTCTTTCAAGGCGCTCCCGCAGATGCCGACTGGTAACATAGCTGCCTTCCAGCCCCGCCATAGGGCTGGTATTGACCACAAAATTCATGGAGATGGTAGGTTCATCAATGTGTAAAAAAGCAATCGGTTCCATCGCATCAGGACTGCACAAGGTGTCGCCAATGGTGATTTCTTCAATTCCTGAAACAGCCACAATTTCACCGGCCTTGGCCGAAGTAGTCTCAACTTTTTTGAGCCCTTCATAAGAATAAAGGGTATTGATCTTAACACGGTCCTGTTTGCCTTCCGAATTGCACAAGATAGCTTCCTGGTTTTTATTGATCGTACCATTAAGAATTTTACCTACCCCGATGCGACCGACATAGGTATCATAATCAATAGAAGAGATAAAAAGCTGCAAAGGAGCTGCTCCGTCGCCTGCGGGGGCAGGAATTTCATCAATGATCATATCCAGCAATGGTTTCATATCTTCATTGGGATCATTCATATTAATCTTGGCAAAACCACCTTTGGCTGAAGCAAAAGCGACAGGAAATTCGAGTTGGGATTCATCTGCGCCAAGATCAATAAAGAGATCCAACAATTCATCCAAGACTTCATCAGGACGGCAATCCGGGCGGTCAATTTTATTGATCACCACAATTGGTTTCAGGCCAGCTTCGAGCGCTTTTTTTAGTACGAACCGAGTCTGGGGCATAGGGCCTTCAAAAGCATCGACCAGCAGCAAAACCCCGTCAACCATTCTGACGATTCGCTCAACCTCTCCGCCAAAATCAGCATGGCCAGGCGTGTCAACAATGTTTATTTTAACATCATTATAATAGATACTGGTGTTCTTGGAGAGAATGGTAATGCCACGTTCTCTTTCCAGATCATTGTTGTCCATTACCCGTTCCGGCACAAATTGACGATCCCGAAATGAACCGCTCTGCTTCAACAGTTTATCAACCAAGGTTGTTTTGCCATGATCAACATGGGCAATAATAGCGATATTTCTCAGTAACTTTTGAGACATTTTAAAAACCCTTTCCCAATTAAAATGATTAATTTGTTTAAAAGCAAAAACTACATTATATAGAAAAAACGAATTTCTGCTGCAGAACGGAAACATTTTCTTCCTACAAAAACAACATTCCTATTATAGCAAGGGGATTTAATCATTACAAATATTATAGAAGTAAAGATGAATCTTAATCAGTATTTCGTGACTGCCATATCGGACGAATATTTATATTCGGCAGTAAATCGTGTCAAAATAACGGTGAAATTTTTTCGAATAATGACTGACGAATGAATTGAAAGCAAGGAGCGGCATGCTGCGTATGCCTATAATCAGGACACGTAGCCTGGTGTACTAATTCAAAAAAACAACTAAATTACGTTGACAGTTGTCGAATAGGATGATAATATAACTCTTGCGCGGAACGAGAGGGAAGCGCGAGGATCTTGATAAAA
>ERZ795053.193-NODE-193-length-76004-cov-22.885897_pt1 | contig 76004 bp, 68 predicted proteins | sample MGYA00375137_ERZ795053 | MGnify/ENA primary metagenome ERZ795053 (study PRJEB30182, sample SAMN05720284) | activated sludge metagenome | isolation source: Anaerobic digester | place: Hong Kong | collected 2014-12-17 ...
AGGCTCTGACGATTGCCGAACTGTATAGAGAAAGATGGCAGATCGAATTGTTCTTCAAATGGATAAAGCAGCATCTTCATATAAAAACCTTCTATGGCACCTCCATGAATGCCGTTTTCACACAGATATGGATTGCCATCTGTGATTACCTGCTGTTGATCATAGCTAAGAAACTGTATATGTTGGAGCCAAGTCTTCATTCAATCTCAAATTCGATAGGGCAAATCCTCTTCAAAAGAGGCAATATCCGTGATATATTCAATCAACCTGCGTTCTCTGTTAATGTTCCGGGGGGAGAACTGGTTGGGCAACTTAATTTATGGTAAAATTTCTCCGGACAGCAATGATTCTGATTATGTAATAAGGATAACAAAAAAGTTAGTACCACAACTAAAAAGAATAAAACATAAAGATATAACCTTACCATATAAAACTCGAGATCCTGGAATTCAACAAATTATTGATTTGGGTTGTAGCGGAACTTGTGTTTTAAACGAGCAGAGAAAGAATCTGATACTAAAGGCCAAAGAACTCTATGAAAAGGGACATTCCAAATGTATGGTAGCAAAGATATTGAATTTGAATTTTCGTACTGTTCACAAATATATTGATAATGATCTGAATCAGATAAATACAGGGGCAAATCCCCGGATAGATTATTCAAGTTATCTGGAAGATTTGATAACCGGCTATAGTCAAGGAGAGAAGCTTAGTGTTGTATACAGGAAAATGGTAAAGAAAGGTTTTCAAGGATCTCAACGAGGTCTAAATGCCCGGTTTGGAAGGATCTATAAAGAAGGAAAACCAAACAACTCTGCTGTAACACTTGGGAATATGAAAAGGGAGTACCTCCCTCAAACAGTTTCTCCACGTAAATTAGCCATCTATCTGACGAACAAGAATTATGACAAAATTCTGACACATGCAGAAATCGAAACATTTGACATGTTCAGGGATAACAATCCCATATTGAAAGAACTGTGGAATATTTCAGTAAAATTCCGTGGCGTTTTTGAAAACAAATCAATAGTATTATTACAGGAATGGATAGACTTGGTAATGGATTCTTCATTCCAAAGTTTGAAATGTTTTGTCAAAGGAATAATCAGGGATTGGGAAGCCATTAAAGCGGCAATTCTGATTGTCGATAATAATGGGGTAACAGAAGGAAACGTAAACAGATTGAAAAATATTAAGCGACAAATGTATGGTAGAGCCGGTTTTGAATTACTTCGGAGGAAGGTTGTGTTATCAAATACCGGTTAATCGATCACCAAATGTGACGAAGAACCATTTTTGCTTCCTGGTAACAATTGTTTATGGATCTTCCGGTGTTTTTGATGTGCCCGTTGGTTATTGAAGAAATACAAGATCCCGGAAGACGAGTTGTTCATAAACTAAAATAGCCATGAAAAGAATTACTATCTATTTATGTTTTATTGTGCTAACAAGTTCCTTGTTTGCACAAAATTCAGATTTTATTGTATTAAATGCTCCTGATACCAATAGAGGATTACCTGTCATGAAGGCATTGTCTCTAAGAGCATCTGTAAAGGATTTTGATACTACCAGTATTAATCTTCAAGACATGTCCGATTTATTATGGGCAGCTAACGGAATTAATCGCCCGGAAAATGGAAAAAGGACAGCCCCATCGGCTCTGAATGCACAGGATATTGACATTTTTGTTTTTAACAAATCAGGTGTTTATTTATATAATGCCAATGAGCATATTTTAGAGACAATTATAAACGAGGATAACAGGCAAATATTTTCGAGACAAGAAAATGACCCTGTCCCGGCAATCATATGTTTGCTGGTATCGGATATTTCCCGTTTTAAGTTCGGGGAAGATTCTTTACGATTGGAATGGGCGGCGATGGATGCAGGTATAGTCACTCAAAATATTTTAATATTCTGTGCATCGGTTGATTTAGTGTCACGCCCCAGAGCAGGCATGAACAAAGAAAAAATCAAAGAACTGCTGAAGCTGAATGATACACAATACCCAATGTTAAATATTCCCGTATCATATAAGAAAGACTAATAAGAAATAAGATTTACTGGTTGATAGAATCAAATTCGCATCCATTGGGAAAGCAAATGAGCTTTTTATCCAAGAAGATGATTTTATATTCAAAACAAGGCTATCAATCTTCCGTCAGCTCATACCCCCAGTCAATTCCCTTTAGGGTGGCCGGAACGCCGCTTTTCATCCATACAGGCATGGGGGCGCCTTTCAGGTAGTGGTTAAAGAATTGTTCCAGGCGTATGCTCAGGTCTTTGGCATTGGCTCTTCTGCGCAGGTTATGCACTTCGTCGTTGTATTGAAGCAGCCAGGAGGGTTTTCCCAACCTGCGCAAAGCCGTGAAAAATTCTATGCCCTGGTACCAGGGAACCGCATCGTCCTTGTCGTTGTGCATGATGAGCACCGGGGTTTCCACCTTATGGGCAAAGAAAAGGGGAGAGTTTTCAATGTACAGGTCCAGACCGTCCCACAACGTTTTTCCAACTCGGCTTTGGCTGCCTTCATACTGGAATTGGCGCACCATTCCCGAACCCCAACGGATCCCGCCGTAAGCACTGGTCATGTTGGCTACCGGGGCACCGGCTCCTGCTGCTTTCCATTTAAACACCCCGGGTCGTGTGACCATGAAGGCCACCTGGTACCCGCCCCAGCTTTGTCCCTGTATGCCAATGTTTTCTGCATCAACCCATCTGTTCTCCCGAATAAGCTTTTCCACTCCCGGGACAATGCAATCCAGGGCACTTTCTCCGGGATGGCCTTCCCTGTAAATGATATCGGGTACAAAGACCAGGTACTCGTTGCTTACAAAGAAGGGAATATTTATTGTTGACCGGCTGGGAGCAGGCGATTTGTAAGTATGCAGCGTGTGTGAATTTCTTTCGTAGAAGTATACCAGCATGGGGTACTTTTTATTGGGATTAAAACTTTCCGGTTTGTAAAGGATACCTTCAAGGTCTTCTCCCTTAGCGGATTCCCAATGAACCAGCTCTGCCGTGCCCCAATTGTACAGCTTTTGCTGGGGATTGATGTCCGTGACCTTTTCCTGCGTTTTGAAATTGTCTTTGGTGATCCAGACATCGGGGGAATTTTCAAAATTGTGTTTGATGTAACAGAGCATTCCGCTTTCTTTTGACCGGATGAGGTCGTTAAAGGTCATTGGCTCTGTGATCCACGGCGTTACAGCGGAATTTTTCACGGATTTTCTGCGGGCGGTCTTCGTGAAAAAATAGCCGTTTTCTTTTGTCTTTTCATCAAAAGCCGAGAAATAGACAGTCGCCCCGGGCTTGATGGTTTCTTTTTCCAGCCGTCTGGTTCCCGGAGGATATACTACGTAATCCGGACGTGCTATGCGGAAGGTGATTTCTTCCTTGCGTCCCAAACCTTCTGTCAGGGCCGCCGGGGGTGTCTGCCCGGAAGGATCTATCTGCCACACATCGTACCTGTCGTTTATGTATACCGCTTTGTCTCCTTCCGCCCATGCGCTGTAGCCGTACGAGCGGGGCATGCTGGGCATGTCATGAAGTTCGTTGGCAAAAGAAACGGGCATGTTTGGGGTTATGCATACGATTTCCTTATTGGCCGCGTTATAGGAATACCATAGGGAATCCTGGTTGTTGTACCAAATCAGGTATTTGCCTTCGGGGGAAGGGCCAACGTTGGAAATGTAATGGCCCTCAAGCAGTTGTTCAGAGGTGCCGTCGTTGGTATTTATGATATACAAATCCATTCGGCTATCCGCATTCCACATGGATTCCAGCCGGTAGTTGCAGTCACTGACCGAGTAACCCCAGTCTGCATCATATTGGCACGGTACATGAACTGTCTGGTATTCTTCTGTGGCCAGTTGCCGGATCTTAGGTTCTTGTGACAGATCTGCCACACACAGGTAGGATCTTTCCAGTTCCCGTTTCAGGTTGATCACTTGTTGCGGCTGTACGTAATTGTCTTTGTAATGCCAAATATCCAGCCTGGCTATATCTGCTTCCAGAAGAGACGTGTCTTTGACCGGCCGTATGGGAGCCATGCTAAAAAATATCCGATGGCCGGATTTGCTGAAAACGGGTTTCCGGTGAACACTGATCTGCCATCCCTCCTTCAGGTGCCGGTTATCTATGAGCAATTCCGCCCGGGATAAACCTTCGGTGTAATAAAAGATGCTTGCCGAATCGTTGCCGGTTTTTGTGGAATCCGCTTTGACCAGGAAAGCCATGTGCCTGTTGTCCTGACTAATGACAGGTAATTTTACGGTTTGGCAGGAATCGGATGTATAAATAGTGGTCAGTTTCTTGTCTTTAGGTGTGTACATGTAAAGCCCTGCCTTGAGCAAAGAATCTTTTGCTCCGGGTTTTCTTACCACAAAAAGGGAATCTCCGCCCAGGCTGAAATCATAGTCAGTTACGGCTTGCAGGGTGTCTATTGTGCCGGAAATCAGGTGGTAAACCATCAAATCAGTTCCTGCTTTCTTGTCTTTTTTGGCAGGCTTCTTGCCGTTGGTTGTATCGGCGGGCATTTTGGTCTTATAAGCTACATAGCTGTTTCCGTATAACCCTTTCTTGAAAGACTCCAGGAAAGGGTATTTGACCAATTCCCCGGTATGACAATTATAAATGCCGAGTGTATCTTTGGGCATCTGGTCCGGTTTCATTTTTTTGCGTTGCGCATCTTTGGTTTGAGCAAAAAACGGCTTAATGGATGCGATCAGGTATTTTCCGTCGGGTGTCAGCACGGGCTGTTCGGCCCTTTGAACGGGCTTCTTTGCCAGTGTTTTGGTATTCAGGACTTCAACGTATCCGTCTCCTTCCTGTGCTCTCACCGTGTATGTGATGCATTTTCCGTCGTCGCTCATGGTAATATTGCCGACGCTTTTCCATGCGTCATAAACACTGTGATCCAGTGGCTTTTTCTGTGAGAAAGCAACCGTTGCAAAAAGAAGCAGAGATAATGTAACCGTAATGTTTTTCATTTGTTTTGAATTTTAATATGTGATTCCCGAACCTTTCGTACTGTTTTGCACAAGAAGTTGTAAGAGGCAATTCCCACGGCAACATTGGCTATGCATCCTGCCCACATAACACCCTGCAAACCAATTGTCGCGGATCCAATCCAGGCAAGCGGGACGAACAGCCCCAAGGTCCTTATGGCAATGAAGATGGTAGAGGGATACGGTTTGTTCAACCCGTTGTATGCAGCCGTGCTGAGCATGACCAATCCCTGGAAACCGTAACTGGCGCCTATGATGTAAAAATACTGGCGTGCAATGGCAATGACTTGCGTGTCCTTTGTGAAAGCCGAGGCTATGAATGCTCCGAACAGCAGCAGCAGGATAAGCACCAGCCCTCCCCACATGAGCGAAAAGCGGGAGGCATACCGCAATGACTGAAAGATCCTTGGAAAGGCATTCCGGCTGAGGTTCTGTCCAATGAAAATGATCAGAACCGAGCCTAAAGCCGAGATGACCATCAAGGCGAACATTTCCACCCTGGATGCTACTCCGAACGCGGCAACGGCCTCGGCTCCGAAAGACGAAACGATCTTGGTGATCACGGCCAGGGACAACGGAGTTATAAGTAATCCCAGGGTGGCAGGTCCTGCTATATAGAATACTTTTCTCCAGACCTCAAAGACCTTTTTCAGGGAGTCCAGGTGAACGGTTATGATCTTTTCCCGCCTGATCAAAATTATAAGAATAATCACCATACTAACGCTCCTGGCAATGACTGTTGCCACGGCTGCTCCGCGAATGCCCATTTGGGGAAAGGGGCCGTACCCGAAGATCAGCAACGGATCCAGGATGGTATTGATTACCGCGGAAGTCACCATGACCATTCCGGGAGTGAACGTGTCCCCGGTGGCCCTGACAATGTTGTTCCCGACCATGGGCAATACCACAAAGGGAACTCCCAGGTACCATACCGACATATACTCGTGGATATATTCCAGGACGTCACCTCTTGCTCCAAGCATAGTAAAAAGGGGCCTGATGGTGGAAATGCCCACGGCAACAAAAAAGACTACCAGCAACAATCCCATCAGGAGCGCACTGCTGGCCATGGTTTTCATTTTCTTCCTGTCTGCTGTGATCACATTCCTGGAGATCAGCGAGCTGGTGCCAATCCCGACACCTTGTGCAATACCGTTCAGAAACATGATGACCGGAAAAGTAAACCCAATGGCAGCCAATGGCTCAACACCCAGTTTTCCCAGAAAATAGGTATCTACCAGGTTGAATATGACCATCCCCAACATACCGAACAACATGGGCCACGTAAGGGAAAACAGTTGTCTGGCTACATTGCCTTCAGTAAGGTTGCGGTTCAGGTGTTCCATGGATGGTCCTTAGAATTTGAAGTTGCTAGTTACTCAAAATCCGTGAATGGACAAAACAAAAACTTTTCGTATATTGCATAAATTCTAAACTATAACTAAAAGAAAATAAATTTATGGGAAAAGAAGCAGTTAAAGTATCGTCAGTAGATGTTGAAAAACTCATTGAAATGTTGAACGCCGCCCTCTCTGAAGAATGGCTCGCTTATTACCAATACTGGATTGGGGCCAGGCTTATGGAAGGACCCATGAGGAGTGAAGTGGAACCTGAATTGCTGGTGCATGCAGATGAAGAACTGGGTCATGCCGTACTGGTGGTGGACCGGATCATTCAACTGGGGGGCACTCCCGTGATCAATCCAAAGGACTGGACAAAACTTGCCCGCTGTGCTTACGAGGAGCCTTCCGATCCCTATATTGAAAAGATTCTGGAACAAAACCTGGCAGGTGAAAGATGTGCCATCAAAAGGTACCAGGAAATTGCCGATTTCACAGCCGGGAAGGATCACTCCACACACCAGATGGCCGTGCAGATTCTGAACGATGAACTGGAGCATGAGGATGATATAGAATCCTGGATAACAGATTTGGAGCGTATGAAGGAAGAGTGGCGCAAGATAAAACTCTAAAAATTTGCCTTTTTCTTCAGGGATGGATTGACAGATAATTCTGTTAACTTTGTTTGTTATGTGTTTTCAAGCAGAGTTGTCTTTAACATACAAACAATTGGAGAACAGGTTCAATGCCTTGTTTCGTGAGGGTGCGGAATACAGACCGGGAAAGTATTCCGCGTTTGCCCACCCTCGTACTCCTGTTATAGCCAACCGGGATCCCGGTACCCTGGAAATGATGCAATGGGGGCTGATTCCCTTTTGGTCAAAAGACAAGGAGATCCAAAAATACACGTTAAATGCCCGCCTGGAAACATTACGCTCAAAACCGTCCTTCAGGGATTCTGTTTCCCAAAGGTGCCTGGTGGCAGCCAATGCGTTTTACGAATGGCAATGGCTGGATCCGAAAGGGAAAAACAAGAAGAAGTACGTTCTGACACTTCCGGAAGGAGAAGCATTCGGATTGGCAGGATTGTGGAATACATGGACAGACCGTCAAACGGGGGAGGTTATAGACACATATACAATCATAACTACAGAAGCCAATGAATTAATGTCGCGGATCCATAATTCCAAAAAGAGGATGCCCGTGATCATTGACAGGAAATATGAGACAAATTGGCTGGAAACAGGCGAAATGATAATGCAGAACGACCGGCTGCAGGCCATAAACGATCCCTTGCTGAACATTCCGGGAATTGGAAAAAGTATGGCAGAAGATTTGCGGGTCCTTGGAATTGAATCCGTGGCAGATTTAACCGGAAAAGATCCGCAACAGATGTACGACCGTTTGTGTGAGATACGGAATACGGTGCTGGACCGGTGTGTGTTGTACGTGTTCCGTTGTGCAGTGTATTATGCCGGGACAAACAATCCTGATCCGGAAAAAATAAAATGGTGGAATTGGAAAAATAATGAAAACGAACCAACAATTTTTAGAGAAGGCAATTGATCAGGCTTTTACAGGTATCCAAAACAATCAGGGAGGCCCTTTTGGAGCCGTTATTGTAAAAGACGGGAAGGTAATAGGAAAGGGGTGCAATCAGGTTACCTCTACCAACGATCCAACAGCACATGCAGAGATAGTGGCCATAAGGGAAGCCTGTCGTGTAACCGGCAGTTTTCACCTTGAGGATGCCGTAATATATACCAGTTGCGAGCCCTGTCCCATGTGCATGGCTGCCATTTACTGGGCAGGTATAAAAACCGTCTGGTACAGTTCCAATCGCGAAGATGCCGATAGTATAGGCTTCGGGGACAATTTCATTTACGAGGAACTGAAATTGCCGCCTGAAAGAAGAACCGTGGCCATGCACCGGCTGGAGGTCCCTCGGGCAAAGGAACTGTTTGACTCATGGGAAAATAAACAGGATAAAGTGCTTTATTGATTATGAAAATAGGTATTATTATTTGTGACAGGTACCGCAGTTGTGCGGGTGGAAAATGCCTGAGAGCCATGAGAAACCGGGAGGGGGCTTTTTCAATTTACCCTAAAGATGCACCCCTGGAAGTTGTCGGGTATACCAGTTGCGGGGGATGCCCGGGAGGCAATGTGGAATACGTTCCTGCCGAGATGATCAAAAACGGTGCGGAAGCCATTCACCTGGCTACCGGGATGCTGGTAGGTTATCCCCCTTGTCCCCGTGTAGGTTATTTTAAAAAATTTATAGAAGAAAAGTATAAAATACCTGTCATAACAGGCACGCATCCCATACCCATGAATTATTTCATTACCCACTCAAAACTGGGAACGTGGAGTAATCCGCACTGGAAAGAATTGTTGAAACCTGTTCTACAGGATGATGCCATGAAACTGGCCTACGACTGATAAAAAATCCGGCTATGTATAAACATATATTTGGTCCCGTACCTTCCAGACGTCTGGGCATGTCACTGGGTGTGGATATGGTCCCCAAAAAAGTTTGTTCTCTTAATTGTGTATATTGTGAAGTGGGCCCTACCACCCGGTTAACCTCTGAAAGGAAGCCTTATGTGCCTGCCGAAGATATAATAAGGGAACTGCAAGATTATTTTCGTACCCAGAAAAATCCGGATTTCATAACATTTTCCGGTTACGGGGAACCCACATTAAACAGTGAGATAGGAACCATTTTTGATTATCTGAAAAGGGAAAAACCCGAAGTCCCCATTGCTGTACTTACTAACGGGACATTGTTATTTGAAAAGGAGGTGCGGGAAGCCATAATGAGAGCCGATCTTGTTCTTCCTTCTCTGGATTCAGCGACAGAAGAAGGTTTCAAAAGGATCAACCACCCGGTAAAAACTATCAGTCTGCGGCAATATATTGAAGGATTGGTCACATTCCGACAGGAATTTACGGGACAAATCTGGCTGGAAGTGTTTATCCTTCCCGGGTACAACGACAGTATAACGGATTTGGATGCCCTCAAAAAGGAATTGCTCAGGATAAAACCGGACAAGATTCAACTCAATACCCTTGACAGGCCCGGAACAGTGTCCGGCCTCAGGAGTGCTACCCGCCAGGAGTTGCAAAGCATCATTGACTACTGGGATTTGCCCAATGTGGAAATCATAGCTGCTGCATTGGAGAGAACAAAGATGGCTTCTTACCGTAAAGATGTGGAAAATGTGATTGTTGAGACCATAAACAGAAGGCCCTGCACGTTGGATGACCTGTCAAAGATCCTGGGTTTGCACGTAAACGAACTGAACAAGTACCTGGATGCATTGGAAGCTTCCGGGAAAGTACATACGGAAAGACAGGACAGGGGTTTGTTTTATATGATACGTAAAGACACAAATCCGGAAATAAAGAATTTACAGTGATATGGAAAAAATAGACACTTGGCTGGAAAAGATCATTATGAACCTGGGGGTGGCTGAAAATGTGGCACCGTATCTCAGGCTATTGGTTTTGTTGGTAATTACAGGATTGCTTTCCTGGCTTTTTTTCTACATCACCAAACGGATTGTAAGAGGTGTTTTATACAGGTATGTTAAAAAAACAAAAACAAAATGGGATGACCTTTTGATGGATAACAAGGTCTTTTTCAACTTAGCCCATATTGTCCCGGCTATAGTTGTCAGACTGATTGCTCCGGTATTGTTCAGGGACTTTGACAAACTGCTGCCCTTTATTATTAAACTTACAGACAGCTACCTGATCATCGTCATATTGTTGGTAATCACGGCGTCCCTGCGTGTAGCGGAAAAGTTGCTGGCAAAATCAAAGGCGTTTGCAGACAAACCGGTTTCCAGCTATTTTCAATTAATCCGGATCATACTTTATATTGCTGCCGGCATCCTGGTTTTATCGGTGCTGCTTGGTAAATCACCTGTATATTTTCTGAGTGCCTTCGGGGCAATGACGGCTATCATCATGTTGATATTCAAGGATACCATCTTGGGACTTGTAGCCAGCGTCCAGATATCTGCCAATGACATGGTACGTGTAGGAGACTGGGTGGAAATGCCAAAATTCAATGCTGACGGGGACGTGTTGGCTATAAACCTAAACACCGTCAAGGTGCAGAACTGGGACAAAACCGTTACAACCATACCTACGTATTATTTTATTACAGACAGTTTCAAAAACTGGAGAGGTATGCAGGAAAGCGGTGGCAGGCGAATAAAGAGGGCTTTGTTCATTAATGCACGAACCGTAAAATTCGTGGATCCCGATACAAGACAACAGTATATGCAGTATTATTTACTGAAGGAGTATATTACCCAACGTCAAAAAGATATTGACCGTCACAATAAAGAGCATGAAATAGACACATCGGTCCTGATAAATGGAAGACGCATGACCAACCTGGGGGTTTTCAGGCATTATGTGGAATCCTATTTGCGCAACCACCCACAAATAAGAAACGACATGACCTTAATGGTCAGGCAGTTAAACATTGAAGACCATGGCATACCCATTGAGATATACTGTTTTACAACTACAACGGAATGGGTGAAATACGAAGAGATACAAGCAGATATATTCGATCATTTACTGGCTGCGGTTTCTTTCTTTGATTTGGAGGTGTTCCAGCAACCCGGAGGCAGTGACATAACCCGCGCATTTTCCGAACGCAAAGTGTGAACAGTCACAAATTTTACAATTTCCGGTGACGTATCCTTTTGTCTATGTATTTTGAATTGAGTAAACGGAGGATTCCCATATAATCCAGCTTGAATTCCAGAACATCCCCGACTTTGTATTTTTTGGGATTGTCTCCCAGATCCATCACCAGCATATCTGAGCTTCCGCCCACAATGGATACATCTTCATCGGCCGGGAAGAGGTGTTTTCTGTCTACGTCCAAAAGGCCTACATCTACCAATGCCCGGTAACTGGTTTTCCCGTGAAGTGACTCATCAAAAGTAGGGGTATCTCCTTCCAGGTTAGTACCGAATTCACCTATGGGAACCTGGGGTTTTTCAATTAATTCAATGATTTCACTATAAAGAACAAACACATCTGTCTTCATTTTCTTAAGGGTAGTATCGTTGTATACATCGGTTCCGCAGAAAAGCGTTTCTCCCACCCGAAAATGATTGATCCCGGCAGGCAGCAGTCGTTGAAAGATGAGTGGGATGGTAACGGAAGATCCTCCGGATACGTACCTGATCTTTTTGTTGAATTTGGCTTCAATCAATTGCTGGTACAGGCATAACTGTATGAGTTTGTCCTGGTTGGGAAGTACACCGTACAAACAGCTCAGGTTGGCCCCGACACCTACCACTTCAATATGTTCCAGCCGGAACACCATATCGTAGAAATCCAGAACACTGTCCCGCATGACCCCTTCGCGCAATTCACCCAGTTCAATCATGATGATGATCTTGTGCGTTTTCCCTTGCCGTTCAGCCTCTTTAGCCAGGAGTTTTATTGTCTCGATTTCTGTGTTCATGCTGATATCGGCATATTGCACGACATTTTTGATCCCTCTTTTTGCAGGCGGTTTTATGAATATGGTTTCAATATCCGGCCTTATGGATTTGATCAGCTTCAAATTGGATACCCTGGAATCACATACCTGATTTATGTTCAGGCTTAGCACTTCCTGTATGTAATCCTTGTTTCCGCACAGGAGTTTGGTTACTATTGACCATTGGATATTTCTTTTTTTGAAAAGTTTGTCCAGGTAGTCAAAATTGGCTTTCAGTTTGGCTGTGTCCAGCGATATGTATGCCATGACCTTAGTTTTTGTGGTACCTCATTTCAAGGTATTTATTGGTAAAGCCTAATTTTTCATACAGGATTTTGGCCGGATTGTGCGGTTCAACGTGTAAAGCCACATTGCCTTCTGCCGTTTTCAGAGCCAGCTGCATCATTTTTTTGCCTATTCCCTGTCCCCTGAAATCTTTGTGAGTAGCTATATAAACAAGTAAATTTTCAGGCACGAATCCATGCATCCCTGTTTTTGTGACTACTACTACACAGGTAATGGTGCCTTCCGTAGAGGATTGCAGAATGAAGCCTCCGGGAGATTCGGTTTCCCTTAACGCATAATTGATGGCTTTTTCAATATCGGAGGGGTTGTCCCCGAATTGTTCCAGGTGTTTTGCCAGGAAAGCCACCATGGCCGATTTCTGTTCTTTACCGGGTTTGTTATGTTGATCGTAATGTAAAATTTCCATGAGTTTTTCTTTTATGTTTTTTGTTGTTTTTTTTCAAGGTGCAGCAATACCCACTCTTCTTTGTCTTTTCTTTCAACCAGCGTTAATCCGTTTTTGATTGCGGCATCTGTCAATTCAGGAACATCTGCGGAATAAAATCCGCTTAGTAAAAGATGTCCTCCTTTCGGCCCAAGCCCGTTGGACAGGGTGTCCATTTCTTCAGCCAGGATGTTTTTGTGGATATTGGCCAGTATAATTCCGTACCTGTTTATTTGTACCAGAGAGCCATCTCCTTGTTTCACAACGATTTTGTGCGCTATACGGTTTCTCCGGGCATTTTCCCGGCATGAATGAACGGCCCTTCTGTCAATGTCCAATGCATGTACCGGAAGCGCAGCATTCATTTTTGCAGCCAGAATGGCCAACACGCCCGTGCCGCAACCCAGGTCCAGAACGTGCTTGTTTTTGATAAATCCGTTTTCTTCCAGTTCCAGCAATGTTTCCAGCATCATGTATGTAGTTGGATGATGCCCTGTCCCAAAAGAGGATTCCGGTTGAATAACCAGCCGCCATTTGGTTTCCGGCCACACGGCAATCATGGCATCCCTGCCGGGAGCTCTTATGTTGCAACCTTTTCCTGCAGTGACAGTGACCGGATCAAAGCGTGATTCCCAGTCCGTATTCCAGTTTCTGTCAGGAATGAATTCTTTGGAATAGTCCCGGATTCCGTATGTCCGGAGTAAAAGCTTCAGATGAGATTCATTGAATGTTTCTAAGGCAATATAACACGTAAGAACCGGTTCTTCGCTTAGAAACCCTTCATAACCGATCTCCGCAAGTTCAGCAGTAAGAACGCCCTCCGTATCTTCCTTGTACGGCTCAATATGTATGCTTACAGCAATGTAATCCATTGGCTAAGCAAACGATCCGGCTATGGCCAGGAAATCGTCTGCTTTCAGGGAGGCGCCGCCAATCAGGCCGCCGTCCACGTCCGGCCGGGCAAAGAGTTCTGCCGCATTCGAAGGTTTGCAGCTGCCCCCGTAGAGGATTGGGGTGGATTTGGCAAGATCTCCGAAAGACTCGGCAAGAAATGAACGGATAAAAGCGTGCATTTCCTGTGCCTGTTCAGAAGTGGCTGTTTTGCCCGTGCCAATGGCCCAAACAGGTTCGTAAGCCACGATAACTTTTTTGAAATCATCGGGATCCAGATTGAACAGCACTTCGCGGATCTGGGAAGATACAACCTGAAAATGCATTTCGGATTCACGTTCTTCCAGCACTTCACCTACACAGAAAATGGGTCTGAGCCCGTTAGCCAGTGCCTGTTGTATTTTTTCAAGCAGGATCTCGTTGGTTTCTCCGTAATACTCCCGTCTTTCAGAATGTCCCAATATGACGTATTGACAAGGAATGGAAGCAAGCATTGCAGCAGAAACTTCTCCGGTGAAAGCTCCTTTATCCCGGGCAGCGCAATTCTGTGCCGAAAGGCCGGGGGCCTTGTTGCTTCCAATGATACCGGAAATGGTGCTGAGATGGGTAAAAGGAGGTGCCACAATGAGCGTTACACCGGCAGGGACACTTGCCATACCGCGAAGAATATTTTCTGTCAGTTCCTTACCTTCCCGGATGGTGGTGTTCATTTTCCAATTGCCGGCTACAATTTTTTCTCTCATATGTTTGATGTTTTAGATGATCTATCTATCCTGCAAAGGTAAGAAAATGATTGGTTATTTGACGATTAATACCTACTTTTGCAGCCCCTTATAAGATTAATACTATGAATATCACTAAGAAACAAATTGATGACCTTTCCTTGCAGGTAACCGTTTCAATTGAAGAAAATGACTATAAAGAAAAGGTAAAGAAAGCGCTGAACGATGTCCGCAGAAAATTGGATATCAAAGGATTCAGAAAAGGAATGGTGCCCATGGGCATGGTAGAGAAAATGTACGGACGTTCTACCTTGCTGGAGCAGGTCAATACGATCATTTCCCAGGCACTGAACGATTATATGGAAAAGGAAGAAATTCGCATTATCGGAGAACCGCTGGCTTCTGAAGAACAGGCCAAAACAGATTGGGACAACGATGTTGACTTTACGTTCTCATTTGACCTGATGTTGGCTCCGGTAGTGGATATTCCCATTAACAAGGACCTGCACATTCCCCTTGTTAAGAAGGCCGTCACCGACAAAGAGGCAGACGAGTACATTGCAGGGCTTCTGAATCAGCACGGAACTATGGATGTTGCGGATAAGGCGGAGAAGGAAGATTTTCTCAAGGTTGATCTCACGCAGGGAGAAACCGTGATCACCGATTCCTATCTGAACCTGAAATCGGTACCCAAATTGAAAGATAAGAAAGTATTTATCGGGAAAACAGCCGGTGAAGAGGTTCAGGCAGATATCACGACTCTTTTTGCCAAAGAGGAAGAGCGTGCCATGTTGTTGCAGGTAAAACCGGAAGAACTTGAAAAATATCCTGATCCCGTATTCACTTTTACGATCAAAGAGATCAAGCGTTTCAAGGCGGCTGAGGAAAACGGGGAGTTGTACGACAAGTTGTACGGAGAAGGCAATGTTACCACCCATGAAGCTTTTTTGGAAAAGATCAAAGCACAAATTGAAAAAAACCACGAAGGGGAGAGCAATTACCAATTTGCACAGGACGTACGCAAGATCCTGATGGAGAAAGCAGCTATCCGATTGCCCGAGAACCTGTTAAAACGCTGGCTGTACGAAGGCAACGACGGAAAATTCACCATGGAACAGATAGAGAAAGACTTCCCCGCATTCCTGGAAGATTTCAGCTGGCAGCTTATACGTGAGTCCATTATGAAGAAGGCAGAGATCAAAGTGGAAAAAGACGATATGATCCAGAGTGCGGTGGCTATGGCCCGTTACCAGTTTGCCATGTACGGCATGAACGACGTAGCTGACGAACATCTGATAAAATATGCGGAAAGTATGCTGGCCAACGAAAAGGAGGCCCGCAATCTATACGAAAGGGCAGAAGAAAACAAAGTAATTTCGTATATTCGCGAAAACGTTTCAGTTGATATTAAAGAAGAATAACCAATGACGGAATTTGAAAAATTTGCCATCAGGCACAAAGCTATCAGCAGCCTGAGCCTGCACAGGTACCAGTCTTTGTACAGCAATCCGGAAGGATCCATTACTCCTTATATTATTGAGGAACGTCAGCTGAATGTTGCCCAGATGGATGTTTTCAGCCGTTTAATGATGGATCGTATTCTTTTCCTGGGTGTTCCCATCTACGACGAGGTGGCCAACATTGTCCAGGCACAACTTCTTTTTCTGGATTCAGTGGATCCGGGAAAAGACATTCAGATGTACATCAACTCACCGGGCGGGGCTGTAACGGCCGGTTTGGGCATTTACGACACCATGCAGCTGATCCACTCGGATGTAGCAACCATTTGTACGGCCCAGGCTGCCTCTATGGCAGCGGTACTGCTGGCTGCGGGCAATTCCGGCAAACGTTCGGCATTGGTCCATTCCCGGGTCATGATCCATCAGCCTATGGGCGGTGTTCAGGGACAAGCTTCAGATATGGCTATTGCCGTCAAAGAGATCCTGGAACAGCAAAAACAATTGTACCAGATTCTTGCCGAACATACGGGAAAATCCCTCAAGCAGATCACTAAAGATGCAGACCGGGATTTTTGGATGTGTGCAGAAGAAGCCGTTGAATACGGGATCGTTGATGAAGTCCTGAGAAAAACCAAAAAATAATGCAAAAAAAACCGCTCGATACGGACCGGTGTTCCTTCTGCGGCAAATCCAGCAAAGAAACAGGGGTGCTGATCACAGGACTCCATGCATCCATTTGTGAGAATTGCCTGAGGGATGCGAATTTAGTCCTGGAAGAAATGTACGGGAGTTCCAGTCATGAGGAAGAGCCTGACTTTTATCAGCCCCAGGAGAGCCGGCTTAAAACGCCACGGGAAATCCATGAATTTCTGGATCAGTATGTCATTGGACAGGAAGAAGCCAAGAAATTTCTTTCCGTTGCCGTATACAACCATTACAAAAGGATCCGATCCAACGGGAAGAAAGATGTGGACATTGAAAAATCCAACATTTTGCTTGTCGGACCCACGGGTACCGGGAAAACGCTCCTGGCCAACACTATAGCACGTATGCTGAACGTGCCTTTTGCCATAGTGGATGCAACGGTTTTGACAGAGGCCGGGTACGTAGGGGAAGATGTGGAAAGCATTCTGACCCGTTTGTTGCAGGCCTCCAATTACAACGTGGCCCGTGCCGAGCAGGGTATCGTGTTCATTGATGAACTGGACAAAATTGCCCGCAAGAGTGATAATCCTTCCATCACCCGCGATGTGTCCGGGGAAGGTGTGCAGCAGGCATTGCTCAAATTGCTGGAAGGGACTGTTGTTAATGTTCCGCCCCAGGGTGGCCGCAAACATCCCGAACAGCACCTGATTCCCGTCAATACCAAAAACATCCTGTTTATTTGCGGAGGCGCTTTTGAAGGAATCGAGAAAAAAATTGCCAAGAGGCTTAATACGGCCGTCGTAGGGTATGGCATGGCTGAAAAAGCTGCCCGTATAGACAAGGATAACCTAATAAGATACGTAGCTCCCCAGGATTTGCGTGCTTACGGACTTATTCCGGAGATCGTAGGCCGGGTTCCGGTCATTACATTCCTGAACAGGCTGGACCGTGACGCATTACTGGATATTTTGACAAAACCCAAGAACGCACTGGTTAAACAATATAAACATTTGTTTTCTCTGGACGGGATCAAATTGTCCATAGACAAAGATGTGATGGAGTATATTGTGGATACAGCCATTGATTTCAAATTGGGAGCCAGGGGATTACGATCCATTTGCGAAGCCATTATGGTAGATGCCATGTATGATGCTCCTTCTTCCGACAGGAAAACGCTGCGCATAACAATGCCCTATGCCCAAAAGCGTGTGGAAAAACTCACGAAAATCATTTAAATCAAGATATTATGAGCGAGATCAAAGACTTTATTGAAAAGAATTCACCGCGTTTCCTGGAAGAACTTTTTAAACTGATCCGGATCCCGTCTGTCAGTTCTCAGAATGAGCACAAAGAAGATATGCACAAATGCGCTCAGCAATATGTTGTGGCATTGATGGAAGCCGGCGCGGATGAAGCCCGCATATTTCCTACTGCCGGCCATCCTGTTGTTTTTGCTCAGAAGATTATTGATCCCCAGAAACCCACTGTACTGGTTTATGGCCATTACGACGTTCAACCGGTTGACCCTGTAGAATTATGGAAATCACCTCCTTTTGAACCGGAAATCCGGGACGGAGCCATTTATGCCCGCGGAGCCGATGACGATAAAGGGCAGTCTTTTATGCATGTCAAGGCATTTGAATACCTGGTGTCTACCGGTCAATTGCCATGCAACGTGAAATTTCTGATTGAAGGAGAAGAAGAAATTGGGTCCCCTTCACTGGGTGCCTGGGCCCGTGAAAATAAAGAATTGCTGGCCTGTGATGTGATCCTGGTTTCGGATACAACAATGATCAGTGAAGAGGTGCCTTCAATAAACACCGGCATGCGCGGGCTTGCCTACGTGGAAGTAAAAGTCACCGGTCCCGATAAAGACTTGCATTCAGGTCATTACGGCGGTGCCGTAGCCAACCCCATCAATACATTGTGTTCCATGATTGACCGGTTGATTGACGAAAACGGAAAGATAACCGTAAAAGGTTTCTATGACGATGTAGTTGAATTGTCTGACGAAGACCGTGCGATGCTGGCCCGTGCTCCGTTTAACCTGGAGCATTACAAAAAATCCATTGGTATAGGCGATGTCACCGGGGAAGCCGGTTATTCCACACTGGAACGCACCGGGATACGTCCGTGCCTGGATGTGAACGGAATATGGGGCGGATATACCGGGGAAGGAGCAAAAACAGTATTGCCTTCATATGCTTGCGCCAAAATATCCATGCGCCTGGTCCCGAACCAGGACCATAAGAAGATCGCCCGGCTTTTTGCCGAACATTTCAAATCACTGGCACCTGCAAGTGTGAAAGTGGAAGTAAAGGAACATCACGGAGGTCAGGGATTCCTTGCGCCCATTTCTTCTCCCATGTACAAAGCTGCCGCGAAAGCAGTGGGAGAGGTATACGGGATTGAGCCGGTGCCCAGCCGCGGAGGCGGAAGCATTCCCATTCTTGCCGAGTTGGAGGGCATTTTGAACGCGCCGCCGTTGCTGATGGGATTCGGACTGGAGCGGGATACCATTCATTCCCCCAACGAGAGTTACCAGTTAAGCCAGTTCCATAAGGGGATTGAATCTATCATCCTTTTTTACAAATATTACAACCAAAAATAAAAGGCTATGAAATGGCTTTTTCTGCTGGCTTCTCTTGCAACATGGTTGCAGGAAGGTGATCCTGTTAAATTTTCCGCCAACTTTGATTCAGGAAGCCTGGGTGAAATTGAAATGATAGATTCGGTCTGGGTGAGGCCTTCTGTGACCGATTCTGTCCTGCATCTTTCTTACCGGGTAATCTCCAGATCTGATCCCGATAATCCGGCCAATCCGGAATTGCAGCCCAGCGGCAGGTGGTTTTATTTTTTAATGGAAAATGTACGCGGAAAGCATATCTATCTGAATTTTGAGAATACAGATCCAAAAAGGGCTGTCTTTTCCTATGACGGGGAACATTTTCAACGTTTTGAACATTATATGGCTTCTATGCGAAAAGTTTCCGCATTATTTGATCGGGACTCGGTGTACATAGCCTATTTTGTTCCCTATGGATGGAATATGCTACAGGAGAAACTGGAAAAGTGGACAACTCCTTCCTGTGTTAAAATGGATACTTTGGGATACAGCATGATGGGATTGCCGGTTCAGATGCTTACCGTTACCGATCCGGGAATACCCGAAAACCAAAAAAACAGGATTTGGATTCATGCCCGGGTTCATCCCGGTGAGACACCTGCCAACTGGCAGCTTGAAGGTCTGATAGACCGTCTGACGGAGGATTCTCCCACAGGACGCGAATACAGAAGACGCGCGGTCTTTTATATTGTACCTTTTGCAAATCCCGATGGAGTGCATGGGGGGTATTCCCGGTCCAATGCCCGGGGCATGAACCAGGAAATCAACTGGGATCATCCGGACTCAATAACCTCTGTGGAAGTAGGTCTGTTGCGAGCTAAAATGGATTCTCTGACAAAGGAAAAACCTTTTGATATGCTATTGAATGTGCATGCCCAGTCTTCCGATAAGGCAAGTTATTACATTCATACTGCAGAATCCACAAATCCCGAATACTACGAAAATGCCATGCGTCTGGCAAACCTGACAACAGATGACAATCCGTATTTTTTTCCGGAAGACATGTTTTATTCTTCCCCCGCTCCCCGTTATGTGGAGGGGTGGATCTGGAACAAAACAAAAGGCAAAACACTTGCACTCACTATAGAAATGCCGTATTCCTTCTATAACGAAAATCCGGATAATGAATGGGTTACAATTGAATCCCTCAAAGAGAACGGGGAATACCTTCTGCGGGCCATATCGGATTATTTCCACTGGGATGTGCCGGGAAGGCATATTTTGGAAGGGACAGTCAGAGGCAAAAGGACTGTTTACCGCTATACTATGCTCCCTGCAGGCGAGTACCGGATCTATACCTGGGACAATGCCTGGGTACCTTGCGATACCGTGATCAAAAAACGTCCGGGTCCTTTCCGTTATGTAATCCGTTCCGGGGATCAAACCTATCAAGGCCCTCTCCGGGTAAGTTTAACCGGGCAATTTATTTGGCGTAATTAACGGCTCTGGTTTCCCGGATCACAGTGATCTTGACCTGTCCGGGATATACCATTTCGTCCTGGATTTTTTGCGCAATGTCATGTGAAAGCATTTCGGCATCCTGATCGCTTACTTTTTCCGATCCTACAATAACGCGTAATTCCCTGCCTGCCTGAATGGCATACGTCTTGGTTACACCCGGGTAGGTAAGTGCCAGGTCTTCCATGCCTTTAAGGCGTTTGATGTATGATTCAATAACTTCCCTGCGTGCACCCGGACGTGCTCCGGAGATCGCATCCCCAACAAGTATCAGCGGGGCGATCAAAGAAGTCATTTCGGTTTCCTCGTGATGGGCTCCAATGGCGTTGCACACTTCCGGTCTTTCCTTGTATTTTTCTGCAAGCCGCATACCCAGAATGGCATGGGGAAGTTCCGGATCCTCATCGGATACTTTGCCGATATCGTGCAACAATCCCGCTCTTTTGGCCAGTTTTGTATTCAGACCCAGTTCGGAGGCCATGATGGAACAGAGGTTGGCTACTTCACGCGAGTGTTGTAACAGATTTTGACCGTAAGAAGAACGGTATTTCATTTTTCCAACCAGCCTTATCAGTTCGGCATGCAGTCCGTGTATACCCAGGTCTATACAGGTCCTTTTACCTGTTTCGATGATTTCTTCTTCTACCTGTTTCTGTATTTTGGCTACTACTTCTTCAATACGAGCCGGGTGTATGCGGCCGTCGGTCACCAATTGGTGCAAAGCAAGACGGGCCACTTCCCTGCGAACGGGATCAAACGCCGACAGTAAAATGGCTTCGGGAGTGTCGTCTACAACTATTTCAACACCGGTGGCGGCTTCCAGGGCACGAATGTTCCTGCCTTCACGGCCTATGATACGTCCTTTGATTTCATCGCTGTCAATATTGAAGACGGTAACGGCATTTTCAATGGCGGTTTCAGAAGCTACACGCTGAATGGTATTGATAACAACACGTTTTGCTTCTTTGCCGGCTGTCAGTCTGGCTTCGTCCATTACCTCACTGATATAGGACATGGCCTGGCTTTTTGCCTCATCTTTCATATTCTCAATAAGCAATGCCTTGGCATCTTCTGCAGACATGTTGGCCATGCTCTCAATTTTTTCAATTTGATGCTGGCGCAATTTTTCGTATTCCTCCACTTTCTTTTCTGCCAGCTCCATCTGGGCTGTCAGGGTGTCTTTCAGGGTCGAGATTTCTTTATTTTTTCGCTGCATTTCGGCATTCTGCTGATTCATGGCTATTTCGCGCTGCTTCAGCTTGTTTTCTGCCTGTGCGACTTTATTGTTTCTTTCGGATATCAGCTGTTCATGTTCAGATTTTAATTGCAGGAATTTTTCTTTTGCCTGGAGAATTTTTTCACGTTTTATATTTTCGGCTTCCAGTTCGGCATCTTTCAGTAGAATTTTAGCCCTCTTTTTCAGGACAACAGACCTGAAGTATGTGTATCCCAGCACAAAGCCGGTCAAAAGGCCGGCGATGATGCATATAGCAATAGTAATATATGTGTTGTTCATAAGTGTAATTAGTATATATATTGTTTTTAGTTGTCATCATAATATAAAAAACCCGTTAGCATACCGCTGTTTAGCAAAAACCCTGATAAGCAGGATTTGGAGGATCTGAGTATTGTTGCAAACTTCCCACGTTCCGGAAACCGGAATTCCCCGAAGGGTTACAAAGGGGCCTGTTTTTAACAGTCAAGACACTCCATAAAGTTTAAAGTGTTGAGTTTCGCAAAGAGCTTGGTATGTAACGGGTCAAAAATTATCTTTCCAGGTATTCTCCTAAAAAACTATCCAATGTGGCTATTTCAGTAATGATCTCGTTCGTTTCGTTGTCTTTTTCGTATTTCAGCAGACTCAGTACAAACTGAAGGGCTGCCATGGCCAGTGCGTCCTGGGTATCCTGTCCGGAGTACTTTACGCTGAATTGCTCTATTTTCTGATTGATGCGCAAAGCCGCTGCACGGACCATCTCCTCGTCTTCGGACGCTATTCGTAAGGGATAATAACGATCCGCTATACTGATCTTTATGGATAATTTTTCTTCACTCATTGTTGTGCTCTACCGGTTGAGCATGTTTAAACATTTATCAATTTCCCTGATCAACTTCCCGATTTTCTGTTTTGCTTCCTTTGCATCTTCACCCGATGACTGAAAGGCTCCGGCCATCTGGAGTTTTTGCACTTTGTTTTCTAAGTCTTCTTTTTCTTTTTTATATCTGTTTAGTTCTTCGCTAATAGTTTGTAATTGGCTGTTTAATTCACGGTTTTCCGTCAACGCCCTTTCATGCAGAGAAATAAGCATCTCTATCTTCTGCTTTAACGGGTCAATAATGGCTGCGTGTTGAGGTTTCATCTTTTTATACCGTTAAGCAAAGATAATGCTTTTTAATGAAAAAAAAAGAGGTCTAAACGACCTCTTTTACGTGTTCTTTTCCCACTTCTATCGCTTTTTCGTTGAGCGGGATCAGGTGATGGTGCCTTTCCGGCAATGACTTTTTCAGGCCTTTCAGCACATTCTCTTTATCCAGTATAGGTTTTAGTTTCAGGTAAGCACCCAGAACCATCATGTTAAAGGATCTGGACATTTCCATACGGTTGGCCAGGTCGGTTGCCGCTATGGAATATACCTTTATATCTTTTCGGGTAGGGTGACGCGAAATTCCGTTGGGATCGTAAAGTAAAAGACCTCCTTTCCGGATCATCGGTTCGAATTTATCCATTGACTGCTGATTCAACACAATGGCTGTATCACACCATTGTAAAATGGGTGAGCTTATTCGTTTGTCACTTATTATTACGGTTACGTTGGCTGTTCCTCCCCTCATTTCAGGACCGTATGAAGGCATCCAAGTGACTTCCTTGTCCTGCATTATTCCTGAATAGGCAAGTATCTTGCCCATAGAGAGGACTCCCTGTCCTCCGAAACCGGCTATAATCAATTCTTCTTTCATAATTATCTGTCTTTTATATCTCCCAGGGGATAAAACGGGAACATGTTATCTTCCATCCATTTATTGGCTTCTACAGGTGGCATCTTCCAGTTGGAATTGCAGGCAGCTACTATTTCAACAAAAGAAGTACCTTTTTTCTGTGCCGAGTTTTCAAAAGCTTTCCGGATGGCCTTTTTTGTTTTCCTTACGTTGGCAGGATTCTGGACAGCCTGGCGTGTAACATAGCAGGTACCTTCCAGCTGAGCCACCAACTCGGTGATTTTAAGCGGGTATCCGTTCAACTCGGCTTTTCTTCCATAAGGTGTCGTGGCCGTTACCATATCCAGCAGGGTGGTCGGGGCCATTTGTCCTCCGGTCATTCCGTAAATGGCATTGTTGATGAAGATCACGACAATATTCTCGCCACGGTTGCATGCGTGAATGATTTCCGCAGTTCCGATGGATGCCAGGTCTCCGTCTCCCTGGTAGGAAAATACATATTTATCCGGGTAAAGCCTTTTGGTAGCCGTCGCCAGCGCGGGAGCCCTTCCGTGGGCAGCCTGCTGCCAGTCAATATCCAGGTACTTGTAGGCGAAAACAGCACATCCTACGGGTGATATTCCTATGGTTTTGTCCTGAATGTCCATCTCTTCAATCACCTCGGCCAGTAATTTATGCACCACTCCGTGGCTGCATCCGGGGCAATAGTGCATCACCGTATCTGTAAGCACTTTGCTTTTTTGGTATACCAGATTTTCAGGTTTGATTATTTCGTTCATATCCATAATGATCTTCAATTAAAGGTTGAATTTTTCGGCAAAAGCGTTGAATACTTCTTCCGGAGAGAAAATGGAACCTCCCATACGTCCGTAAAACTCTACGGGAACCGCTCCGTTGACTGCCAGCCTTACGTCTTCTACCATTTGTCCGGAATTGAGTTCTACTGACATGATGCCTTTTAATTGGGGCAACATCTCCTGAATTACGGGGGTCGGGTAGGGGAACAGGGTTATGGGCCTTAGCAGTCCCAGGCGGATTCCTTTTTCACGGGCAATTTCCACGGTGCCTTCGCAAATCCGGGATGAACTGCCAAAGGCCACCATGAGGTATTCTGCATCGTCACACAGGGTTTTTTCAAAGCGGATCTCATTTTCCTGGATGGTCCTGTATTTTTCCTGCAGCCTGAGGTTGATCGCTTCCATTTCCGAAGCTGCCAGTGACAGTGACGAAATAATATTCCCTTTCCTGTTTGCCGGTTTGCCCACTGTTGCCCAATGGCCGTATTTTTCTGCGATTTCCTTATCTGTCAGTCGTTTAACCGGGTCTCGCATTTCTACCTTTTCCATCATTTGTCCTATAGCTCCGTCAGACAGGATCATGGTGGGAATACGGTACTTGAAAGCCAGTTCAAAGCCGAGTCCCACAAAATCGTACATTTCCTGTACAGAAGCGGGTGCCAGTACGATGATCTTGTAATCACCGTGTCCGCCGCCTTTGACAGCCTGAAAATAATCTCCCTGGGCAGGTTGTATGGTGCCAAGGCCGGGACCGCCGCGAATTACATTGACAACCAGGCATGGAAGTTCTGCACCGGCCATATAGGATATTCCTTCACACATCAGGCTGATGCCCGGACTGGAAGAGGAGGTCATGACTTTCTTCCCGCAGCAGGCACCTCCGTACAGCATATTGATGGATGAGGTTTCACTTTCAGCCTGAAGAACTACCATACCTGTGGTTTCCCAGGGCATTTCTTCCATAAGTGTCTCCATCACTTCGCTTTGGGGGGTTATGGGATAGCCGAAATACCCGTCCGCTCCGTAACGGATAGCGGCAAGGGCAATGGCTTCATTCCCTTTCTTCAATAATTTTTCTGCCATAGTATTACTTTTGTTAAATTTTAACTTTGTAAACAGTTATTACCGTGTCCGGACAAACTATTGCGCAATTCCCGCAACCTATGCATTTATCCGGATTTTCCATGTAGGCAAAGGGATATCCCTTACCGTTGACTTTTTTGGACAGGGCGATGGTTTGTGTAGGACAATTGACCACACAAACGCCACATCCCTTACATTTTTCTGTGTCTACTACAATAGCTCCTTTGAATGCCATATTATTTTATAATTATTAGTTGATTGCTCAAAAATCTTACAAATGTATAGTAAAAATTTAAATTTCCTTACATTTTATCGGCTAAAATACATAAATCCTTTGGAAATACCTTCCAGGATCCGGTCCAGACTCAGTAGTATAGCCAATATTAGCAGCGGAATCAGAATAATCATGACCTGCAAGTGTGCAGGCAAATTTTTAAACCATGCTGCCAGCCGTCTGATCATGTTTTTGAAATTCGTATCCGGGCGTCAACGGCAGTCACATTTTGCGACGTGCCCAAAAGCGGATTCAGGTCCATTTCGGCAATTTCCGGAGCACAGGTACACAATGCAGAAATCTTTAGAATGGCCTCTGTGAACAATTCTTCGTTCACGCCTTCCTGCCCCCTGACTCCGCGGATGAGGCCGTAACCTTTCAGGTTCTGTATCATTTTCCGGGCTTCTTCCCGGGAAACGGGACTTAAACCGGTGCTGATATCGCGCAGTACTTCCACAAATATTCCACCCAGGCCGCATACTACGGTATGTCCGAAAGAAGGTTCTTTTTTTGCACCAATAAAAAGTTCCCTGCCACTAAGCATGGATTGAAGCAGTATGGAAGTAGTATCCTTAATGGTCATCATTTCCCTGAAATTGGCCAGAAGCGTCTTTTTGTCTGTTATATTTAGCCGTACACCTCCCACATCCGATTTGTGAACGGGGCCGACCACTTTCATTGCCAGCGGGTAACCCACTTGCTCTGCGGCTTTTAGCAAATCCTTTTCATTGTCTGCAGTGGCTTCTCCGGCCCGTGATATACCGGCTGCATCCAATAGTGCACTGACCTGGTTTGGAGATAAATATCCGTCCCGGGCATTTTCAATGATGGTGCGGATGGATTTTTTATCAATCCCGGGAACTTCTGTTTCTTCGGGAACCGGACCGGGCGTATTCAGAACTCTTGCCAATGCAGATCCAAAAACAACTTCATCCGGGAAATAGAGTCTTCCCTTTTTTTGGAATTCCAGGATCTCTTCCCGGACGTTCAATGCGGAAGGAAATATGGGATATACGGGTTTTGTACATTCGGTCATTTTTTTATCCAGCAAATCGTATACGTCATACACGGGCGTCAGTCCCGGTGATCCGAATATCACAGCCATTCCGTCCATACCGGGACACTCATATTCCACAAAATCGATGATGTTTCCCAATTGGCTGGCCGTTCCGGTAGCAAGAAAATCTATGGGATTGGCTACAGAAGATCCGGGGAACAGCTTTTTCATCAGTTCCTTGCCTTTTTCGGTATCTATGGGGGGGACATTTATCTTATTTTCTGAAAGTACATCGGTCAGCATTACGGCCGGGCCGCCCGCATGGGTAATGACACACATGTTTTTCCCTTTGGGGACACCTTTCAATAAAATACACGCTACGGTCAATAACTGGTTCCTGCCGTTGCAACGTATAATCCCTGCTTTTTCAAAAAGTGCGTTGACCGCAGTATCCGGACTTGCCAGGGCTCCTGTATGTGAAGATGCGGCCCGGCTTCCAGCCTCTGAAGATCCGGCTTTAATAGCAGCAATACGGGCTCCTTTACGGTACAGGGAAGCGCTATGTTTCCATAATTTCAGGGGGTTCTTGATGCTTTCGGCATAGATGAGTTTAACCGGGGCACTTTTCTCCGGCACATAACTTTGATCCAGAAATTCCAGAACTTCTTCCACACCAATTTGAGCCGAGTTGCCTACAGAGAAAACATTGGCAAAGGGAATACCCAGCTGTACGGCTGCATCAATTATGAATAATGCCGTGGCCCCGGATCCGGAAATCAGGTCTATGCTGTCGGGGACAAACCGGGGAATGGGAGAGGTGAAAACACCGGCATAATGTTCGTTCATGTAGCCTACGCAATTGGGACCTATCAATGTAGCTCCGTATTGGTCGGCTATCCGGCGTATTTTCTTTTCAAGTTCCGCTCCTTCCGGGCTTTCTTCAGAAAAACCTGCCGAAAAAATGATAATTCCTTTTGTCTGTTTGGCCGAACAAAGCACTTCCACGGTATGCAGGCAAAAGGCTGCAGGGATGGCAAGTATGGCTACATCTGCCAGGGGTACGTCTTCCACTTTACGAAAGGAGTGAAGACCTTGTATGGTGTCTGCTTTGGGATTGACAACATAAAGGCTGCCTGGATAACCGGTGTCTTTTAAATTTTTTAAAACTTTACCTCCGGGTTTCTGGAAGTCATCGGAACCTCCAACCACAACTATGCTTTTAGGATTCAGGAATTCTTTAGTAATCATCAAAATTGCTCGTTTATCTTACAAAGGTAGTAATTTGTTTGCCAATTTATCTAAATTTGTACCCTCATTAAACAAGGGTGACATGATTATAATTGCTGACAGCGGATCCACAAAAGTAGCCTGGAGAATTCTTCATAAAGACGGCACTGTCCAGGCCATTCAGACCATTGGGATAAATCCTTTTTTTGTATCGGAAGAAGACATTTACCGGACTCTGGAATACAGTCTCAAGCCTGGTATTAAAGGAAATGTGGAACAAGTATTCTTTTACGGTGCCGGAGTGGCAGGTAAAGATAAAATTGATATCCTTACGCGATGTTTTGAGCGAGCGTTCCCGGGATGTGAGGTCGAGGCAAACTCGGATCTTTTGGCTGCAGCGCGTTGTTTATGTGGCCACGAAAAAGGTATAGCGGCCATTTTGGGAACGGGAGCCAATACGTGTTTTTACGATGGCAAAAAAATTGCAGACAACGTTCCGGCTTGCGGATACATTTTGGGCGATGAAGGAGGAGGGGCAGTGCTCGGCAAAAAATTTGTCTCGGACTATTTAAAAAGAATGTTGCCGGAAGACCTCCGTGACGCTTTTGAGAAACAATACAAACTAGGGCTTTTGGACATTATAGAGAAAGTTTACAGACAACCTATGCCTAACCGTTTTCTGGCTTCTTTTACCTTGTTTCTGGGAGAACATCATACCCATCCCTACATCCGGGAATTTTTGGCAAAAGCTTTTGATGAATTCTTTATGCGCAACATAGTACATTACGATTATAAAACGTATCCCGTGAATATAGTAGGCTCGGTAGCCTTTTATTTCAAGGATCATGTGGAAGCCGCTGCTGCCCGTAACGGGATGAGAATCGGAAAAATTGTCCGTACGCCTGTAGAAGGATTGGTTTCCTATCACAAGGATTTGATCAGTAAACAGAAATGATACAAAATATCACTGAACAGGCGTCCCGCTACGAACGCCTGGAAAAAATGCCCGTAAGGGAATTGCTGGAGAACATTAACAGGGAAGATCAAACGGTTCCGCAGGCCGTAAAACCATGTATCCCCGATATTGAAAGACTGGTGGAAGGTATAGTGCCCCGCATGCAGGAGGGGGGGCGGCTTTTTTACATTGGAGCCGGAACCAGCGGACGGCTGGGAATACTTGATGCATCCGAAATTCCTCCTACTTTCGGGGCTCCTTACGACCTGGTTATTGGACTTATTGCAGGGGGAGATATTGCCATCCGCCGTGCCGTTGAACAGGCAGAAGACAGCCTGGAAGCAGGATGGGAAGAATTGGTTTCTCATCATATAGGAGTGAACGACGTTTTGGTAGGGATAGCTGCCTCCGGAACGACGCCATATGTCATTGGGGCATTGCGAAACGCCCGCAGGCAGGGATTGTTGACGGCGTGCATCACATGCAATCCCGGTTCGCCTGTAACTCAGGAAGCCGAGATACCTATAGTTGCCGTGGTAGGACCCGAGTTTGTTACCGGGTCAACCCGTATGAAATCCGGCACGGCCCAAAAATTAATCCTGAATATGATTTCCACAGCCGTCATGATACGTATGGGACGTGTTTCCGGCAACAAAATGGTGGATATGCAGTTAACAAATGCAAAACTGGTAGACAGGGGCACAAAAATGATCATGGATGATACAGGTATAACGGATTACCGGGAAGCACGCGCCCTTTTAATGAAATACGGAAAGGTTCGTAAAGCTGTAGAAGCCTTCAAAAAAGAAGAGGATGTTTGAACCCCGTTACAATTCTGAGTTACTGCAAAAAGCTGTGGATGCCTTTTCCCGGCTCCCGGGGATCGGCCCTAAATCGGCTCTGAGGCATGCGTTGTATTTGCTGCGTCAGCCGGTTGAAGAAGCTGACAGCCTGGCAGAAGCCGTTGCCGATTTGCGGCACCGGGTAGTATATTGTTCTCAATGCAGGATGATATCGGACGCACCTGTATGTCCGGTGTGTTCGGATCCCAAACGGGACAAAGGAATCATCTGTGTGGTTGAGAATGTCAGGGATGTTATGAGCATAGAGCATACCGGCCGTTATAAAGGTCTCTACCACGTACTGGGGGGTATCATATCTCCCATTGACGGTATAGGTCCTGCCGATCTTGCGGTGGAGCCTCTTTTGGAAAGACTGAAAAAAGGAAACGTCCGGGAAGTGATACTGGCTTTAAGCACGACTATGGAAGGAGAAACCACGTGCTTTTATTTATACAAAAAAATGGCCCCTTCTCATCTGAAAATTACTACTATAGCACGTGGGGTGGGCTTTGGAGATCAGCTGGAATATACCGATGAACTGACATTGGGAAGATCCATCGAAAACAGACAACTCTTTAAACCTGAATAACCAATTAGTTACCTATGGAACATACTTTTCCCCTTTCCTGGCTGTTGATAGCTTTTGCAGTGTATACAGCCCTGTTATTCCTTGTATCCTGGATTACCTCAAGAAAAGCCGACAGCAATTCCTATTTCCTGGGCAATAAAAAGTCTCCCTGGCCCATTGTGGCATACGGCATGATTGGAACGTCCATAAGCGGTGTTACTTTCATTTCCGTCCCCGGCAATGTAATGAATGAAAATTTTTACTATATGCCGCTTGTGCTGGGCTTTGTGATTGGTTACGTGGTTATTGCCAAAGTATTGCTGCCCTTGTATTACAAAATGAACGTCACTTCCATCTATTCATACCTGGAAAGCCGGTTCGGGTTCAGTACGTACAAAACGGGAGCAGCCGTTTTTATGGTATCGCGTGTATTGGGTGCTGCCGTAAGAATATTTATGGTAGTGCTTGTCTTGCACACGTTCCTGCCTCCCGGATCTGTTCCTTTCTGGATTGTGGCTGCAGTATTTATGTTTCTCATTTTTCTATACACATTCAAAGGGGGGGTGAAAACCATTATATGGACCGATGTGTTGCAAACAACCTTTATGCTGCTGGCTGTTATCCTTACGGTTATTTCTATTTCTAACCGGATGGACTGGAATTTGGGAGAAATGGCAAAAGCAGTGACCGCAACCGATTATTCCAGTTGGTTCAACTGGGATTGGAGTGCTTCCAACAATGCCATTAAACAATTTATAAGCGGAATATTCATTACCATTGTAATGACGGGTCTGGATCAGGAGATGATGCAGAAGAACCTGTCCTGTAAAAACATCAAATCGGCACAAAAGAATATATACTCAACCAGCATTATTCTTGTTATAGTCAATATACTTTTCCTTTTTTTGGGAGCTGTAATGGCCATATATGTAAACCAAAGACTGGGCGGTATGGAAGGCATCGGATTGGCAGATGCCGCCGGGGTATTCACCAAGGCACAGACAGACAAGCTCTTTCCCGTTATCGCATCCCAATACCTGGGATTGGGCGTAGGTTTGTTCTTCATTATAGGATTGATCTCCGCTTCCTACCCAAGTGCAGGAGGGGCATTAACATCCCTGACCACTTCATTTTGTATAGATTTCCTGGGATTTAACAAGAGGGATGATATTGTACAGGCACAGAAAGACAGGATACGCAAGATCACACACGCATCGTTTGCGGTTCTCTTTTTCTTCATTATTCTGATCCTGTATGTAGTAAACAATCAGGCTATCATAAACCTGGTGTACCTGCTTGCAGCGTACACTTACGGACCCCTGTTGGGCTTCTTTTTCTTTGGGATCCTGACAAAATACCGTGTCCGTGACCGTGTTGCGCCCTATATTGCTGTGGCCTCACCGGTTTTGTGTTATCTTGCAGATATAGCACTGAAGACCTGGTTTGATTTTGGTTTGGGTTTCACCGTATTAATTGTCAATGGTTTGCTTACATTTTTTGGAATGTGGATCTTCCGTGAAAAATCAACCCGGATAGCAAACTGATGTTTGTTTGAAAAAAAAAGTTACATTTGCAAAAATTATTCTGACAGAGCAAATGCCGGACGGTTAAATAACCATATAATCCCTCGTTAGCAAGGACTTAAAAACATGGGTATGCAAATAGATATGAAACATACAGGAAGTTCATGGGCCTGCTGGCGAATTGCTCATAAAGTACGATCAAAACCGCGAAGTAGAAGGTAAACGTTTGCAACCGAATGTTTCACCTTTCAATCTTCGTATCATGATCGAAATATTTTACAAATCAAAAGGACAAGTCTTAAGCGACACTGAAGTAAAGATCCTGGATAAACTGGGATTGGATGATGTTTTATGGATTGATCTGCACGATCCTACGGGAGAAGAAAAAAGAGCGGCCGAAGAATTTCTGGACACAACGCTGCAAAGCAGGGCGCAGGCAGAAGAAATTGAATCTTCGTCCAGGTATTTCGAAACAGAAACTACCATATTTGCCAACACCAATTTTTTAATTCCCGGGCCGGACGATTATTCATCGGAACCTGTTTCGTTCATTATTTCTGAAAGTATTCTGGTCACATTGCGTCATACACCTCTCAGGACATTGTCCGAGGTCCAACGAAAGCTTTTGAACAATTACAGGCTTTTTCCCACCGGGTATCATATTATGGTAAGTATCCTGGAAAACAGGATTGATGTGGATGCAGACCTGGTTGAAATCCTTTCAAAGGAAATTTCGCAACTTTCCAGGCGTATAGATCTGGGAGAGTCCATGGGGGAGAATTTCCTGTTGGATGTGAATCAGTTACAGGAAAACACCATGGTAATTCGCGCCAATGGTGTGGATAAGCAAAGGGTATTGTCCGGAATCCTTAAAAGCGACAAATTTCCAAGGGATGTCTATTCCAAACTGGAGGTCTTGAACAAAGATGTTGATTCATTGATCCATCATGCCAATTTCAGTTTTGAACGTTTGGAATACCTGCAAAATACTGCATTGGGTCTTATCAATCTGGAACAGAATAAACTGATGCGGGTGTTTACATTCGTATCCCTGTTGTTGATGCCGCCCACTCTAATTGCCAGTATTTACGGGATGAATGTGAAGTTACCCATGATTTCTGAGCATAAATGGTGGGATTTTGCCCTGCTTCTTTTTTTAATGTTGTTGACCGTTGTAATGGCCATATGGTTGTTCAAAAAACGAAAAATGATCAAATGAGACCCGGATTGAAAATTAGTGAAAGAGTTGCGTTTTTAAGAGAAAAATCATACCTGACTGAACCATCTTTGAGTATTGAAAGAGCACGTATACTCACTGATTTTTACAGGAAAAACGAAGGCAAACACCCGGTGCCTGTAATGAGAGCGCTGTCTTTCAGGGAACTATGTCAAAAACAGTCCATATATATCGGGGACGGGGAGCTTATTGTGGGGGAACGCGGACCGCGGCCTAAAGCCGTGCCCACTTATCCGGAACTGACTTGTCACAGTGTAGAGGACCTCAGGATCCTGAACACAAGGGAAAGGCAACGTTATACAGTATCTGAAGACGCCATACGTATTTACGAAGAAGAGATAATACCTTTCTGGAAAGGAAAAACGTTAAGGGAGCAGATTTTTGCCGTTTTACCTGCAGACTGGAGCATGATGTATAAAAGCGGTCTTTTTACCGAGTTTGCGGAACAACGGGCTCCCGGACACACTGCTTTGGACGGGAAGATCTATACAAACGGGATGAATGATTTCCGTCGCAGGATTGCAGGTGTGTTATCGCGTTTAACCACTTCCGATGATCAGGATACACTCAGGCAAAAAGAAATGTTGCAAGCTATGGATATTGCTTGTGAGGCGTTGGTGATCTTTGCGGAACGTCATGCTGCGCTGGCAGCAGAAATGGCTGCGGATTGCCGGGAGCGTGGTGATATGAACAGGGCTGCTGAGCTGGAAAGCATTGCTTCTACATGCCTTCGCGTACCGGCCAATGCCCCGTCCACATACCGGGAAGCCTTGCAAATGTATTGGTTTGTACACCTGGGAACCATAATGGAACTTAACGGGTGGGACGCCATGAACCCGGGTCACCTGGACCAACACCTGGAACCTTTTTACCGGAAGGAAATTGAATCAGGTACACTTACTCCGGAGGAAGCCCGGGAATGGATGGCCTGTCTGTTCATAAAAGTGAACAACCACCCGGCTCCGCCCAAGGTGGGTGTTACCGCACGCGAAAGCGGCACGTATAATGATTTTACAAACATCAATATTGGCGGTGTTAAACCGGATGGAACGGATGCCGTAAATCCGGTATCGTATATCATGCTGGAGACACTGGGAGAGCTTCACCTTCTTCAGCCCGGAGCTTCTGCACACATTGCATCATGCACACCTGACCGGTTTTTATTGGAAAGTTGCCGGGTCATTCGCAAAGGCTATGGCTATCCTTCGCTGTTCAATCCCGATGTTTATATCAGGGAATTGACCCGGCAGGGAAAAACCCTCAGGGATGCCCGGGAAGGGGGTTGCAGCGGATGTATAGAAGTGGGAGCCTTCGGTAAAGAAGCTTATTTATTGACAGGTTACCTGAACGTGGCCAAGATCTTGGAAATCACCCTCAATAACGGTACGGATCCGATGACCGGAAAAGAGGTGTGTCCGCAAACTGGAGATCCTGCCCGGTTCGACTCCTTTGAAACTCTTTACCAGGCATTCATCAGGCAACTTAATCATGTGGTTGACACAAAAATCAGGGTTAATGACAGGATTGAGCGTCTTACAGCGCAAATGACGCCTGCTCCTTTCCTTTCTGTCCTGATAGACGACTGTATTGAGAAAGGAAAAGACTATTATGACGGAGGCCCCCGGTACAATACGTCATATATTCAGTGTACTGGCCTGGGTACGGTAACCGATAGCCTGTCTGCCATTAAGAAGCATATCTATGAAGACCGTAAATGGTCCATGAAAGAATTGTTGCTCGCTTTATCTGTGAATTTCAGAGATAATGAACCCATGCGTCAGTATTTACTTAACAAAACCCCGTTTTTCGGTAATGATGACGACTATGCCGACACCCTGGCGGTGAGACTGTATGAAGATATGTTCCTTGCCATTGACGGTAAACCGAATACCCGGGGTGGCGTTTTTCATATGGATTTGCTGTCTACTACATGTCACGTATATTTTGGGTCTGTAACCGGGGCCTTGCCAAACGGAAGAAAGGCACGAAAATCGTTATCCGACGGGACATCCCCTTCACACGGGGCAGATACTACCGGTCCTACTGCCGTCATTCGTTCTCTTTCCAGGCTGGACCAGGCGAAATCGGGAGGCACTTTGCTTAATCAGCGTTTTTCTCCTTCAATGATGAAGACCGACCGGGATTTGGAGAAATTATCATTCCTGATACGCTGTTATTTTGAATCCGGAGGGCATCATATACAATTCAATGTTGTGGACACAGATACGTTGCGTAAGGCTCAAAAAGACCCCGAATCATATAGGGATCTAATGGTGCGCGTAGCAGGTTACAGTGACTATTTCAATCATCTGGCACCGGCTTTACAGGAAGATATTATTTGCCGAACCATGAATCGGGAATTCTAAGATCATGTCTGTACAGGGATGCATTTTTGATATTAAGCGGTATGCCATACATGACGGGCCCGGCATCCGTCTGAGTCTTTTTTTCAAGGGGTGTCCTTTATCTTGTCAGTGGTGTCATAATCCGGAGGGGATAGATCCTTTGCCACAACTTATTTACATCAAGTCCCGTTGTCTGGGATGTAAAGCCTGTGAAAATTTTACACTGGCCGCGAATTGTCCTTCAGGAGCTTTGGCTTTCTGCGGAGAATATATGGATGTGCAACAGGTTATGGATATAATCTTAAAGGAGAAAATGTTTTTTGACCGTTCCGGCGGGGGAGTGACATTTACCGGGGGTGAACCTTTGGCCCAGCCTGATTTTTTAGGGCATCTTCTTAAGGCATGCAAAGAAAAAGGGATCCATACTGCGGTAGATACATCCCTTCATGCTTCCCGTCGGGTGGTTAGCCGGATGATCCCTTATACCGACCTGTTTCTGGCAGATCTGAAAGTGATGGATCCTTTGCTTCACAAGAAATTTACGGGTGTAGACAACCTATTGATACATGAAAATATGCGCGAAGTGGCCCGGTCCGGAGTTCCGTTTTTAATCAGGATCCCGTTTATTCACGAAATCAATGACAACGGATTGTGTATTGATGACATGATCCGCTTTATTCTTGAACTGCGTGAACTTGGAAATTTAAACGGAATTCATCTGCTTCCTTATCACAGTTACGGTACCGATAAGAAAAAACGAATCATAAGCGGAAAAATTCCGCCTCAAAAAGCGTTCTCAACTCCCGCAAAAGAGAGTGTTGACTCTTTGTTATTAAAGTTCCAATTGCTGGGAATAGATACTATGATAGGGGGGTGATCCGCTAAACCATTATATAACCAGGGGAGCTGTTTTCTTTTCCAGCCAGACCGATTCCTCATAGGTCAGGAAAGGCGCCAGTTTTGTATAAACAGATCGGTTATAGTCATTAAGCCACTCAACTTCTGAAGGCTCCATAAGCGAAACAATGAGCGGTGACGTATCTATGTGACATAAAGTGAGTGTCTCAAATCCCAGCCAGATTCCGAATTCGTTTTCTTCCAACAAGTTGCATAACAATACATTTTCATGACGTACACCGTGGAATCCTTCCCGGTAGATTCCCGGTTCGTTGGAAGTAACCATGCCCGGAAGAATGTCCTGGTCTCTCCAGGTGAGTCTGATATCCTGTGGCCCTTCGTGAACACAAAGAAAATGGCCGGTCCCGTGTCCGGTCCCGTGTCCGTAATTCCTGCGGTGTCTCCATAAAGGATCCCTTACCAGCATATCCAGATGGGTTCCTTTGGTGCCCTTCAGAAAAACGGACCGGCTCAGGGCTATCATTCCTTTTAAAGCCAATGTGTAATCTTCACGTTCTTCCTGTGTTAACGGACCCAGGGGAACGGTACGTGTAATGTCAGTTGTTCCGTATAAATAATGTCCGCCGGAATCTATCAGGTACAGCCCTTTTTTAAGAAGAGTGGATGCGGTTTCCGGGTTCGTGGAATAATGGGGCAGGGAAGCATTCGGCCCGTATGCCGAGATGTATTGAAAACTGTCTCCCATGGATCCCTCGGCCAGGGTGCGCATCCAGGTAAGTTTTTTGGCAACATCCGCTTCCGTAAGGCATACATCCTTTTCCATTGATTTTTCCAACCAGAAAAAAAACCGTTCAAGAGCAATGCCGTCATTTTGATATGCTTTTCTGAACCCTTCGGTTTCAATGGAATTTTTAATGGCTTTGTCAAGAATTACAGGGGATGGAACATCCCGCACAACAAACCTTGTCAACATATATTCTAATGTGCTGTAGTTTAGCGTATTACCATCGGCCATCATCTTGGTTCCTTCCGGAAGGGACTGCAGAACACCGTATAAGGAATCGTAAGGCATGACCTCTACGCCATGTTCCCCGAGAACTTTTTTGACATTATCACTGATTTTTCCCGGAGTGACAAAAAAGATGGCGTTTGTTTCATCAACCAGGGCATAAGAAACGGCAACCGGATTGTAAGGAATATCGTGACAACGGATGTTAAACAGCCATGCTATTTGATCCAGACTGTTCAGGATAATGTGTGTACAGCCCTGTGCCTTTATCTGCCTGCGCAAACGCTCCAGCTTGTCCCGGGTGGCCTTCCCGGTGTATTTTTCTTCCAGAATAAAAACCGGATTCATGGGTAGTTCCGGCCTGTCTTTCCATAATTTGTCGGGAAAAGAGGGGCGGTTTTCCATGGTAGCGTTGACTTCTTTTAAAAGTTTTATCAGGCGTTGTGCTTCTCTGTATGTAACACATTCTCCGTCAATGCCCACTACAGCGCCGGGGGGCAGGGTTGATGCCAGCCATTCCGGATAATCCACGGCATCGGGTACGCGTAAGGGGTGTAATTCAAACTCTGTGTCTTTAAGCTCCTTTTTAAATTGAATAAAATATCTTGTGTCTGTCCACAATCCCGCATGATCCTGTGTGATCACCACTGTTCCGTATGAACCCGTAAAACCGGATATCCATTTCCTTTGTTGCCAGCGTTCCGGCAGGTATTCACTTCCGTGAGGGTCAGTTCCTGAAATTACTGCTGCGTCCCAACCGGCTTGCTGCATCAGAGTTCTGAGCGCTTGAATTTTCTCTGTGACGTTCATGATCTAAGCTTGTTTTTTAATGACAGTCCGGTTAAATACCATGAGACCTGCAACGCTGGTCAGTCCAATACAACTGAATATGATCCATAATATGTCGGGTCTGCCCATGTTGTCTACAAAATGATTGTACAGGGGAGCTCCAATAAATCCGCCCACGAAGCTTCCTATGACGCTGCAGAAAAAGGAATAACCCATATAAAGACCTTTTTTATCTGCAGGAGCAATCAGACCTACGAACGAATTGAATTTGGGATGAGCTGTCATTTCGCCAAGTGTGAAAACGACACAGCCTGCTACAAAAACCCACGCATTCCCTGAAATGGCAAGAATGCCCATCCCAAGGGTCCCTAACCCTATACCGGTTATGATTGTAGGCAGGGCTTTAAAGCCACTGACCAGTTTGGAAACAAACAATTGCAGGAGTATGATGACCCCGGCATTTAGAACTGTAACGTGTTCTACATCAAATTTCCATCCGGTAGGTTTTCCGGTAATCCATTCCAAAGCCGAATTCACGGCATGATTCACGGAAGCCATATCCATTTGGTCGTTGACATACCACAGAACAGTTCCGTACATTTGAAAATACATGATCCAAAATCCGGAATACAGCAATATCATCACAATAAATTTCCAGTCTCTGAATACCAGCGCCATGTCTTTAAAGACGCGGGATATGGATTCCTTGGACCGTTCATGCAACGGTTCTTTGTAAATAAAGATATTGATAAGCAGGAGCACTATCCCGGCGGCGGCGGCCATCCAGAAAACATAGGTGTAAGACTGCTTTTTCAATACAGGAACCAGAAGTAACGGAAAAAGAAAAGCACCAAGGTTGATTGCCCAGTAAAATATTCCAAAGCCCAGGGTGGAATTTTTTTCATTGGTTGAGTGCGCAATCGTACCTGAAATTACCGGCTTAAACAGTCCGGCGCCAATGGCCATGATTATTAGTGAAGCAAACACCAATCCGTAGGATTCCGTTATTCCTGTGAGAAAGTACCCTGTCGCAAGGAAAGTGAAGGCTATCATCAGCAGGTTTCTGAATCCGTATCTGTCTGCAAGTGCCCCGGCAAATATCGGAAGGAAGTAGAGCAGGGGAGGAATTGTTCCCATTATGGCACCGGCGGCTTCCCTGGAGAATCCCACCCCTCCTTGATCAGCAGTAAGAACCAGGTAAACAGACAAAACGGAAAGGACTCCGTAATAGGCTCCCCGTTCAAAAAACTCCATTATGATAGCCGTCCAATAATTTTTTGGGAATGATCTAATACCGGAATTGTTGTTATCCATAAAAAAAGAGCTAAAAAATGATTTCGTAAAGATACATTCTTTTGATAATTAAAAAATAACGTTTACTTTTGCAGCCCCTTGCAAAGGGATTATAAATAAAGTCTAACTTTCTAATTCTTATTGAAATTAAACAAAATGGCAAAAGAAAAAGATTTGTCCCCAAAAAAGAGCCTGAAGGAAGATCAGGACCCGGATGAAATCATTATCCGGAAAAACGAAGAAGCTGAAGATTATTCGGAAGATCTTCAAGAAGAAGAAAACCTACCTAAAAACAAGATCAGCAATGCATCCGTTCCCGGCGATCAGTTTGACTGGGATGCTTTTGAAAAGGAAACTGTATATGACACCGATAAAAGCGTCATAGAAGATCAGTATCTTCAGACACTTAACAAGGTTATTGAGAACGAGATCGTAGAAGGTACCGTGGTCGCCCTTAATAAAAGGGAGGTTATTGTAAACATCGGATTTAAAAGTGAAGGCGTTATTTCTGTAAACGAATTCCGTTACAATCCGGAACTGGCTGTAGGAGACAAGGTGGATGTATATGTTGAAACCGCAGAAGACAAAAAGGGACAACTGATCTTATCACATAAAAAAGCCCGTTCCCTGCGTTCATGGGATCGCATCAATGAGGCTTACGATAAAGATGAAATAGTCAAAGGATATATCAAATGCCGTACGAAAGGCGGTATGATAGTGGATGTATTTGGAATTGAAGCCTTCCTGCCGGGTTCACAGATAGATGTGAAACCAATCCGTGACTACGATATATATGTAGATAAAACCATGGAATTCAAGATCGTGAAGATTAATCACGAATACAGGAATGTGGTTGTTTCGCATAAAGCCCTTATTGAAGCCGAACTGGAAGCCCAGAAAGCAGATATCATAGGGAAACTGGAAAAAGGACAAATCCTTGAAGGAACCGTCAAGAATATTACTTCGTACGGTGTGTTTGTTGACCTGGGAGGTGTAGACGGACTCATTCATATTACCGATCTTTCCTGGGGCCGTATCAACCATCCGGAAGAAATTGTACAGCTAGACCAGAAGATCAATGTGGTTATCCTGGACTTTGACGACACTAAAAAACGTATCGCTCTGGGTCTGAAGCAGCTTACACCTCATCCGTGGGATTCCCTGGGGGATGACATAACTGTGGGAACTGTGGTGAAAGGACGCGTTGTGGTTATTGCCGATTATGGAGCCTTTGTTGAGATTCAGCCGGGTGTTGAAGGATTGATCCATGTTACGGAGATATCATGGTCTTCACATTTACGCAGTGCCCAGGATTTCCTTAAAGTAGGACAGGAAGTGGATGCTGTGGTTTTGACCATTGACAAGGAAGAAAGAAAGATGTCCCTGGGTATTAAGCAACTGAAACCGGACCCCTGGGCAACCATCAATGAGAAATACCCGGTAGATTCCCGGCATACAGCCGTTGTAAGGAATTTTACCAATTTCGGCATTTTCGTGGAACTGGAAGAAGGTGTGGAAGGGCTGGTTCATATCAGCGATCTGTCCTGGTCCAAAAAAGTGAAACATCCTTCGGAATTCACTTCAATAGGAGAGAATCTGGAAGTGGTTGTTCTGGAAGTTGATCAGGAGAATCGCCGGCTTCGTCTGGGACACAAACAACTGGAAGAGAATCCCTGGGAAGTTTTTGAAACAGTATTTACTCCGGGATCCGTCCATGAAGGTACCATTACCAATTTTGTAGACAAAGGTGCTACGGTTACATTACCTTACGGAATAGAATGCTTTGTAAGTCAGAAAAACTTGACTAAAGAAGACGGTACAGCCGTTTCCCTGGAAGAAAAACTGCCTTTTAAAGTATTGGAATTCAATAAAAACAGTAAACGTATTACCATATCTCATACACGTACATGGGAGCAGGAAGTGAAAAAAGAACCCGTTGCCAGAGAAAATTCCGGCAACGAACCTGAAAGCACCCAAAAAGCTGTCAAGAAATTGAAAGCCAATTTGGAAAAAACGACATTAGGAGATATTTCCGACTTGGCTGCCCTGAAATCGGAAATGGAACAAAATGCCGCTAACGCTGACTAGTCTTGGATGTGCTTCGGCACTTCCTACAAGAGATAATTATTTTACCGCTCACGTATTGAACATACGTGGGCGGTTATTTTTACTGGATTGCGGAGAAGGAACCCAATTTAGATTGCGTCAGCTGGGGATATCCTCAGGATCTATAGACCATGTTTTTATTACCCATTTGCACGGGGATCATGTGTTTGGATTGTTGGGAATGCTTTCCACCATGCATTTGCTCAACAGAAAAGAGCCTCTGTATATTCATGCCCCGGCGGGATTGGAAAAGATGATTGCTTTTTATCTGGATTTCCTGGGAGAACGCGAATCTTCCTTTACCATCATTCATGAAAAGGTGCAGGCCGAGGAACTGACACTTATCCTGGAAACTGATACGGCAGATATCTATGCATTCCCGTTGAATCACAATATTCCGGCATACGGTTATTTGTTCCGGGAAAAACCTGTCCGCAAAAGTTTTCCCCGGTCTGTTGCCTATTGTACCGATACGGCTCCACGGCCTGAAATTCCTTCCTGGATAAAAGGAGTGGATCTATTGTTCCACGAAGCCACTTTTCTGGAGCAGGACTCTGTTGCAGCAGCAAAATACCTTCACAGTACCGCCCGTCAGGCTGCCCAAACGGCACTCAATGCCGGTGCAGGTCAATTACTCCTGGGACACTTCTCGTCCAGGTACAAAGAAACCCCGGCCTTTTTGGCCGAGGCCCGGGAAATATTTCCCAATACAGAACTGAGTACGGAAGGCCGTATATTCAGTGTTCCGCGCCGGTTTATCCAAGCAGAGGCTGAATAACTCCGAATATGAGGTAAGCTACCAAAAGGGTAAAGACTATATTCACTCCCTGTGCTGTAAGGAATGCTTTAAGAGGCTGGCGGTTTTCCTTAGAGAAAATTTCTTTAAACCGGGTTTCCAGACCAATGCATACAAAGGCAATACTGAACAGGGAAGTGCTGAATCCCTTGGTGATCTTTCCAACTATTTTGGCTTCTTCTATGCTGAAAAAAATGCTGAAGATCAGAGAAGCCAGTACAAATCCTACTACAAATTTCGGGAAACGGTCCCAAATCAGTTTTGCGGTAGGTTTTTCCTGACCTTCTTTTCCTTTATAAGTCCAGTAGAGTGCTATCAGGAAAGCGGCGATACCCAGCAGTACATTTTGCGAAGATTTCACAATAATGGCCGTCTGAGCGGCTTCCTCTCCCAACATGGTACCGGCGGCAGCTACAGCTCCGGTAGTATCTATGGTCCCGCCCAGCCAGGCTCCTGCAACCGATGAAGATAATCCCATAAGTTCTGAAAGCCAGGGTAACAGGTACATCATAGGAATTGCGATTACCAGTACGAGTGAGATTACCGTGGACAATTTTTTGTTGTTTCCCTTAATCACACCACATGTAGCGATGGCGGCAGACACTCCGCAAATGGAAACACCACTGGCCAGCATAGTGGCCATTTCGTCATCAACTTTCATTTTTCGTGCAACCCAGAATGCAAAATTCCAGACAACAAGAACTACTACCAATGCCTGGGCCAGGCCGTATGCACCGGCTTTCATGACTTCTCCGAACAAGATGGTAGACCCCAGTGTGATAATACCTATCTTAATGTAGAATTCACTCTGTATAGCCGGTTTAAGCCATTTTGGCACTCCTACTATGTTGCTGATGACCAAGCCAAAGATTACAGCAAAAAACACGGATTCCAAACCGGTGGATTTGACGGCGGGAATAGCTGCAACAACATTGGAAAGAAGCGCCAGAAGGTAGATTGCCAGGAAAGAGAGGAACAGTCCTTTCAGAGGTTTTTTAAGAATAAATGATGTCAGGTAAGTAACAAGCAGCAGAAAAACAAACATATACCCTGCATCCAGCCATTCTTTGGCCGTAAATAACGTTTTTGGCATTCTGGGCATAACAGCAGGCACTATCACCGCCAGGACCAGAATGATGGTGGCTGCAATGACTATGATCCAGTCTTCGGTCATAAATTGTTTCCACCACGGTTTTTTAGTTTCTTTTGTCATATCAATCAGGTTTTAGTTAGTTCTTTTCATTAGAAACGTGCTGTAAGCATTATGCCCAGCAATCCGTTGTTGTTCTCCTTTTCAATAAATGTCCGGTAGGTGTAATTGACCTGCACCCGGAACATATTGTGAGGCCAATAATCCAATCCCACCAGGTAGTTTATCTGCCGGGAATTATCGTTGGCCAGGTCTTTGCGCATGAAATCGTATTTCAGTATAGGCTGAAATTTTCCTGAGAATTTATATCCGGCAACAACATAAAAACCGTCGCTGTCTGTCTGGTCGGTTTTTCCTTTCAGGTATTCACCCCTCAGCAGGACGGTCCCGTCATCGTACCGTGCCCCGAATCCGTAACGTGTTCTTGGTCTAAGGTCTCCGTCCTGGCCTATCTTTCCGTTGTAATAAGATGCGGTCAGGGTTACCGGGCGTATGGGATGGATCTCCAACCGGCCTGTAATGTCCTTATGTTTGTTGTTGTCTTTTACATTGATGCCGGTCCCGTTGTACAGACCTACTACATAATCAATAATGTTGTATCCGTCTTGTTGAAAAAAACCACCGTATACGGCGACCCCCAGATCTCTTCCGGATCCTTTGCTCCCTGCAAGGTCATTGATCCCTGAAAGGTAGCTGATGACCTGTGAGTTATCCATGGTCTCGAGTGTCAACGGTCCGTAAGGGTTTTCCAGAGAAAAGGCCAATTTGAACTGACCGGCCTGGATGTTGAACATAGGACTGAATTTCAACCTTACGTATGCGTCGATTATCTTTGGTGAGGTGGCAAAATCTACTTGCAACCTGTAATCCAGCCATTTGACAATGTTGCCTTTAAAGTCAAGCCTGGCGCGTCGGATATCAAAAGAATTTTGATCGTTGTCATATTGGTATCGTAAATTCAAAAATCCCGACATCTTAGGCAGTTTTGACACGATATTTTCCAAAGCGGATGTCCTTTCTTCAAGTGATGAAACCTGGGCCTTTGCAGGTAAGAAAGTAATGAAAACCAGAAATAAAAAGATAATAGGCCGGATGATTGATTTCATAAATATCAGGTCTGTTAAATTGTATAAGGTTAGATAGTAAATGCAAATATAGTAAAAGCATTTACTAAATAACAGCCCGGATCAAAAAAATCAAAAAGGGGAGTAATATTTATTACATTTGCACATTATGAGAAAAATCCCCTTTATTTTGCCTTTATTGGCTTTCGCTCTAATAGTAAGTCCTCCCGTACACGCACAAATATCTGATGAAGGCCTGAACCAACAGGTAAACAAAATGGGACAGGCTTTGTTTTATGTGGGTCAGTACTATCTGGATAGTGTTGATACAGGAACAGTAGTTGATGGCATGATGAAGACACTGGTGGACCAGCTGGATCCGCATTCAACTTATATACCTGCCCATGAAGTGAAAGCCATGAACGAGCCTCTGGAAGGTAATTTTGAAGGAATAGGTATTGAGTTTGCCATCATACGGGATACATTGGTTGTTGTGAATCCTATTGCCGGAGCCCCGTCTGAAAGCGTGGGCATAAGGGCAGATGACAGGATTGTGGCCGTGGACGGGAAAGAGATATCCTCTCCGGATCTTGGCAATCAACAGGTATACGATTTACTGAGAGGTCCCAAAGGCACCCGGGTGGGACTGACTGTAAAGCGCAGGGGAGAAAATGATCCTCTGTACTTTGAAGTGGTACGGGATAAAATTCCCATTAACAGTATAGATGCTGCTTACTGGGCAGCTCCCGGTATCATGTATGTCAAGCTGAACAAATTTGCCTTGACTACCCAGGAAGAATTCATAGAGGCCTTCAGGGGGATTGAGAGGATGCCCGATGGATTGATCCTGGATCTTCAGGGTAACGGAGGCGGTTTTCTGGGGGCAGCGGTTTTCCTGGCAGAACAATTTTTGCAAAAAGGAGAGCTGGTACTCTTTACGGAAGGCGGGAAAATGCAACGCCGTGAAGTTCCTGCCTCGGGAATGGGTTTCTTTGTGAATACTCCGGTTGTTGTTTTGATAGATGAAAGGTCTGCCTCGGCAAGCGAGATTGTGGCGGGAGCCATTCAGGACTGGGACCGCGGAATGATTGTCGGGAGGCGTTCGTTTGGGAAAGGGTTGGTGCAGCAATCGTTCCCGTTGAACGACGGTTCGGAATTGCGGCTAACCGTGGCAAGGTACCATACTCCCAGCGGCAGGGTAATCCAGTCTCCTTATGAAATGGGAGAGAAAGACATGTATTATAGGGATTTCATGGAACGCTACCAGAGAGGTGAATCGTATCATGTTGACAGCATACAGATTCCGGATTCACTGGCATTCAGAACATTGAAAGAAAACAGGATTGTGTACGGGGGAGGGGGGATCATGCCGGATGTCTTTGTACCTGCAGATACGACTTATTATTCGGAATTTTACATACAACTGGCCCGACGGGGTATCCTGAATGCATTTATCAATGATTTCCTGGATAAATCAAGGGATGAACTGTCAAAGCGTTACGATTCTTTTGAGTCTTTTGACAAAGGCATGACAACGGATAAGGTCCCGTTTGAAGAACTGTTGGTATATGCAGAAAATGAGGAAATCGTTCCGGGTGAAGGTGACCTGGTATTGTCTGAAAAGCATATCAGAATGCAACTCAAAGGTTTGATAGGTGCCCGCCTGTTTGGACAGGGATCTTTTTACAGGGTGATAAATCCGCTTCTTCCTGAATACAGGAAGGCACTGGAAATTATGAACGGGATGCTATGACCCCGGACCCGGCCAGCTCTTCTCCAAGGTACCACGCTGCAAATTGCCCCGGAGTAATTCCGCGCTGAGGTTCGGTGAAGGTGATGGTAATGCCGTTCTCACACCTGACTATTCCTTCCTGGAGCGGTTGCCTGTAGCGTATCCGGATACTGAAAGGACGCTCTTCACCTTCTTTTAATTCAAGTCCCGGACGTATCCAGTGAATGTCTTTCTTCTCTACAGTCAGTGTTTTGTGGTACAAACCCGGATGATCCTGTCCTTCTCCTACATAAACCGTGTTCGTTTCAACGTCTGTCGAGATCACAAATAAAGGATTGACGTGCCCGCCAATGTTGAGTCCTTTGCGTTGTCCTATGGTGTAAAAATGAGCTCCGTGATGCTTGCCGATGGTTTTCCGGGATCCATCCCGGAAAATTTCCACAACATTTCCTTCGCGAGGTCTGAGTTTTTGTTGTAAGAATACGGGCAGATCCACTTTCCCGACAAAACAAATGCCCTGGGAATCCTTCCTCTCTGCCGTGGGCAGACCGGCTTCCTGTGCCAGCTCCCTTACCCGGGGTTTTAGAAGATCACCAATGGGAAAGATCGCTCTGGACAGTTGTTCCTGGTTAAGCTGGCACAGGAAATAGGATTGGTCTTTATTGCTGTCAATTCCCTGTAAGAGCCTGTATTCACCACCGGCAGTCATGTCTGTACGACAGTAATGGCCTGTGGCCACTTTTTCCGCGCCCAGTTCCAGTGCTTTTTCCAGGAAAGCATCGAATTTTATCTCACGGTTACACAAAATATCCGGATTGGGTGTGCGGCCTTTTTCGTATTCGTTGAACATATAGTCTACTACCCGTGTACGGTATTCCCGGCTCAGGTCTGTAAAATAGAAAGGGATATCCAATTTGCGTGCGACCATCTTGGCCAGATCCAGGTCCTCTTCCCAGGCGCAATCCCCGTGCAACGTTCCCGTGGTGTCGTGCCAGTTACGCATGAACATGGCAATGAGATCGTACCCTTTTTGTTTAAGAAGAAGGGCGGCTACGGAAGAATCTACTCCGCCTGAGAGACCGATGGCTATTTTCATATTGAAATAAAAAAGGGTAAGCTTGGTGTATCGCACCGCTACAACCACCTACCCTTGCTGTCTTCCAACCCTGGGGGAGTTCAGTGGGAGCTGGTCGTACACGACTTACCCCCGGCAAAGGTACAAAAAATCAGAAAGAATCAAATCCGAAAGGCAGGAGATCTTTCACGCTGTTAAAAATAAAAATTTTATTTCCGTTAGCCAGGATCATGCGTATGGGAGCACCTGCTCGTTTTTCACTTTCCAGAAGTACCTGGCGGCATACTCCGCAGGGAGATTCTGTAACGGCAATGGCCCGGATTTTTGATTCGGGGTAATTGGCATGCGCATAAGAGATGGCGGTACGTTCGGCACAGATCCCGGCAGGGAAGGAGGCATTTTCCTGGTTGTTTCCCTGAACAATCATGCCGTTATCCAGCCGGATAGCAGCTCCCACCCGGAAGTTGGAATAGGGTGAATAGGCATTCTTTGCTGCTGCAAAAGCCTGTTCTACTAATTCGGAATCTTCCCGGTCCAGGCTCTCTTTGACCGTCTCTGAGTAATAAATTTTAAGGGTACTCCTGTTCATGAGGTGTGGTGGTTTATTGAACGCAAATATAATAATTTATGCTACATTTGCAGCATGTTGAATCCGTGTCTATATAAGGCATTTTGCATAGTTTTATTTATTCTGCCGGCAAATGTCACTGTTGTTGCCGGTCCCTTATCCGGTCAACGGGTTCAGGAATTGACTCGTGAACAATACATAGCTCATTACAAAAATATTGCCATAAAGCAGATGCACCGGTACGGTATACCTGCCAGTATCATACTGGCGCAGGGTTGCCTGGAATCCGGCAACGGGAACAGCCGTCTGGCTGTAGAAGCAAACAACCATTTTGGTATCAAATGCCACGAATGGGAAGGAGACCGGATCTATCACGACGACGACTCCGCCGGGGAGTGTTTCAGAAAGTATCCTACCCCTGAAGATTCTTATTACGATCATTCCGATTTTTTAAGCACACGTCCCCGTTATGCCGGCTTGTTCCAACTGGATCCTGCCGATTACAAAGGATGGGCATACGGCCTTAAAGAGGCGGGTTATGCGACCAATCCAAGGTATGCCCAATTGCTCATAGACCTTATAGAAAAGAACCGGTTGTACTTGTACGACAGTTATCCTGTTGCGGAAGCCGGGGAGGAACCCGTTGTTACCGGGGATCGTTTGGAACAGCTGATTCTTCCAAAGGATGATGATGTGTTTGCCATTTCACTGGAAAGAAGAATCCGGTTGACAAACGGGAAGAAATATATCCTGGCTGCACCCGGAGATACCTACCGTTCTTTGGCTGCCGAATACAGGCTTTTCCGCGGAGAAATTACCCGCTTTAACGATGTTTCCCGGAATGCCGGTTTGGCTGTTGGAGAAAAAGTATACCTGGAGCGCAAAGCCGGGAAAGGTCCGGAACTGACAACCACATGGACATCCCGTGAAGGAGAAACCTGGCACGATGTATCCCAGCGTTTTGGAATAAGACTGGGATCGTTGCATAGTATGAATGCCGGGATAGAAGGCGAATTGATCCCGGGAACGGTATTACGTCTTAGATAAGTGATCATTGTATGAGAAGAAGATCTGGAATTTTTAAAAGCGTTTTGGTATTGATCCTGTTAGCGGTTGTTGTTGCAGCAGGATGGTTTTTTTTAACTTTTCGTCATAAGAACATCATTATAAAAGACGGCATTGTTTCGTATTTATTAATACCGCACGGTGCAGATTTTGAGCAAATTATGGACAGCCTGACCGACAATGGCCATTTAAAACATGAAAAAACTTTCCGTTGGGCAGCTGCACACGAAAACCTCCCGGAGAATGTTCACCCCGGAAGGTATGCCATAGACCCGGACATGAATAACCAGCAGCTGGCAAGAAAGCTGGCTATGGGCTGGCAGGATCCTTTGAACATAACCATTTCCGGAAGCATAAGAACATTTGAACGACTGGCTGCCGTATTGTCCCGGAATCTGGAAATTGATTCGGCAGGGGTGTTGTCTCATCTCCGGAATGATTCCCTGATAGCATCTATGGGATTTGATTCGGTCGGCATACGGGCCATGTTCATCCCGAATACGTACCAGGTTTACTGGACCATATCTGAAGAAGAACTTCTAAAACGGATGTCCCGTGAATACGAACGGTTTTGGAACGATACCAGAAAGGAAAAAGCCCGCATGTTAGGAATGACACCTCTGGAAGTAAGTACGCTGGCTTCTATTGTCTATGAAGAAACTAAGAAAACAGACGAAATGCCTGCCGTTGCGGGTGTTTATTTAAACCGTCTCCGGATCAATATGCCGTTGCAGGCAGATCCTACATTGATCTTTGCTGCCGGAGATTATACCATTCGCAGGGTTCTCAAGGCACATACACGCATTGATTCTCCTTACAATACGTATAAAAACCGGGGGCTTCCCCCCGGTCCCATAAGTGTGCCGTCCATAGATGCCATAGACGCCGTATTAAATTACCAGGATCACGACTACCTGTATTTCTGTGCTAAAGAAGATTTTAGCGGATACCACAATTTTGCCCCTACATTACGGGAACATATGAAAAATGCCCGGAGATTCCAGCGTGCTTTAACAGAGCGTCTGCGGCAGGAGGGCCTGGGTCAATGAAAGATGCTGTTTTATACCTGATACCGGCACCGCTGGGAGATACCGATCCCCGGCAGGTCATTCCGGAAGGGACCATTCAGAAAGTCCGTGATTTACGTTATTTTGTGGTTGAAGAATTGAGAACAGCAAGGCGTTATCTTTCTTCCCTGGGATTGCAGGTCAATACTTTAGAGTTGGAATTGTTAAACGAGCATACAGCTAAGAATGAGCTGATTCCGTTGTTGGATCCCATGCATAAAGGTTTTTCCATGGGATTGATTTCGGAAGCCGGATTGCCTGCCGTAGCAGATCCCGGTGCGGCGTTGGTGGCTCTGGCGCATGAAAACGGATTCCGGGTGGTTCCTCTTACCGGACCTTCATCCCTGATGCTTGCGCTGATGGGCTCGGGACTCAACGGGCAGCAATTTGCATTCCACGGCTACCTCCCGGTCAAGCCGCAGGAGCGGGATAAAAAGATCAGGGAGCTGGAAAAAGACTCGGCAAGAAATCATCAGACACAAATCTTTATTGAAACACCATACAGAAACGCAACATTGTTCCGGGCACTGGTAGCCGGCTGCAATCCCCGTACCAGGCTGACTGTTGCCATAGACCTTACCATGCCGGATGCTTTTATAGGAACGCGTTCCATAGGTGACTGGCGAAAAAATGAACCCGATTTTGAGGGGCTGTACAAGAAAAAACCTTGTGTATTTTTAATAATGGCTGATTGATTATGGCTACCATTGCTTTGCATGATTTGATGTTTTATGCGCATCACGGATGTTTTGAAGAAGAACGTCTGATTGGGACCCGGTTTAAAGTGGATGTTGAAATGATTACGGACGGATGTAAAGCGGCTTTAACCGACTCTTTGGAAGATGCGATAGATTATTCACATGTTTACGAATTGATATCCGCAGAAATGGCAATTTCCAGTTTGTTGCTGGAACATGTGGCAGGAAGGATCCTGCGACGTCTTACGGATGCTTTTGCACTGACAGAATGCCGGATTACGGTATCAAAACTGACACCGTCCCTGGGAGGGGAAGCGGGCAGGGCTTCCGTGACACTTACCCGGAAGGATTTACAAAATGAATGAGAAAAAGACTTTTGCCGTCATTACACTTGGCTGTAAACTGAATTATGCGGAAAGTGCAACCATAGCCCGCGATCTTATGCAACAGGGTTATGAAAAAATCAGTTCGTCAAAAAAGGCGGATGTATACCTGATAAATACCTGTTCTGTAACCGAACACGCAGATAAAAAAAGCCGCCAGGCAATTCGCAAGGTGTTGAGGATCAATCCTTCGGCGTATGTGGTAGTAACCGGCTGTTCTGCCCAGTTAAGACCCGGGAGCCTGGGCGCCATAAAGGGAATTTCATCCTTGTTCGGCACCGGTTTCAGAGACCGGATAATCCGTGCTGTAGGGGATTTGGAGGCAGGGAAAGTTTATATCAGGCCGAGTGAAACAGAAGATGGCTTTTTTCGTGCTTATTCGGCAGGAGAGAACAACCGGGACAGAACGCGGTCTTTTCTGAAAGTACAGGACGGATGTGATTACCATTGTACGTATTGTACCGTTCCCCTGGCCAGAGGCAGAAGCCGCAACATCCCCATAGCAGATGTTGTGAGCCAGGCAAGGGAAATTGCAGCCAAAGGCGTCAAAGAGATCGTATTGACAGGCGTGAATACGGGGGATTTCGGCAAAACCACCGGCGAGTCCTTTTCTGATCTGCTGGATGCTTTGGCAACCGTTTCCGGAATCGAAAGGTACCGTATCTCGTCCATTGAACCGAATCTTCTGACCGATGGTATAATTGAGAAAATTGCCGCAGGAAAGCCTTTTTTGCCGCATTTTCATATCCCGTTGCAGAGCGGCAGTGATCCTGTTCTTAAAAGAATGGGAAGAAGGTACCGGGTTGACTTGTTCGCCCAAAAGATGCAGAAGATTCACTCCCTGATGCCACATGCTTTTACCGGAATAGATGTGATAACCGGGTTTCCCGGGGAAAGCGAGGAGGATTTTATCAATACATACAATTTGCTGAAAGATCTGAAACCCTCTTATTTACATGTGTTCCCGTTTTCTGTGAGACCCGGCACACGTGCGGCCTCCTTCCCGGTTAGCGAGCGGGTAAGGGATGGAATAATCACCCGGAGGGCGCATGAATTGGGGGAATTGTCCGATATGCTGCACCGGGATTTCATTCTTGCCAATAAAGGCAGGCAGGAGGAAGTGCTGTTCGAGGGAAAGACCCGAGACCGGAAAATGCATGGTTATACAAGGAATTACATAAGGGTTGAAAGACCTTACCAGCGTGCCCTGATCAACAGGGTGGTGGAAGTAATACTGGATTGATTATGTATAGGGATCTGTTTTCTGTTTTTTTCAGGATCGGCGCGTTCACCATTGGCGGTGGTCTGGCTATGCTGCCTTTGATTGAGGCCGAGGTGGTAGACAGGAAAAAATGGATCACAAAAGAAGATTTTACGGATCTCATAGCTGCTACTCAGACACTTCCCGGAGTGATAGCTGTCAATATAGCTGTGGGCGTAGGGTACCGCCTGAAAGGTTTGAAGGGGGCCCTGACGGCTGTTACAGGTGCGGTGATCGCTCCTTTTTGTGTTATTCTGGCGCTGGCTCTGTTTTTTAAAAATTTCCGTGATAATCCGGTTGTAGAACGGATATTTTTAGGGATGCGTCCCGTAGTAGTAGCCCTTATTGCGGTTCCGGTTATTACGACCATGAGGGCAATAGGACTGACTGTGGTAACCGGGTTTATTGCCGCTTCGTCTGCTTTGCTAATCTGGCTTTTTGGGATTTCCCCCGTATGGGTGATACTGGCTGCCGGACTGGGCGGTTATGTGTGGTACCGTATTGATATATACAGGAAAAGGAAAAAAGGCGTATGATCTATTTGCAACTTTTTCTGACTTTTTTGAAGATAGGCCTGTTCTGTTTCGGAGGCGGATATGCCATGTTGTCCCTGATACAGGACGAGGTGGTTGGACATCACGGCTGGCTTACCATGCAGGAATTCTCGGATATTGTTGCCGTATCCCAGATGACACCGGGACCCATAGCTATCAATACGGCCACTTACGTGGGTTATACCTCTTCCGGCGGCAATGTTCTGGGGTCTGTCATGGCAACCATGGCCCTGATAATCCCTTCTGTGGTACTGATGATCCTCGTGAGCCGTGTGATCATCAAATTCAAAAACAATATGACTGTTCAGGGAATCTTCCGGGCCATCCGTCCTGTGGTGGTAGGGTTGATAGCATCTGCCGTTCTGGTTATGGCTACTCCCGAGAATTTTGTGGATTACCGCAGTTACCTGTTGTTCTCCCTGGCATTCCTGGCTGCATATTTTTACAAAGTACATCCCATACTGTTGATGTTTATGGGTGGTGTGGCCGGTTTTTTAATGTACTGACAGCTCCTGTAACAGCCACTCGCTATTTTTTCCGTAAATTTGTCATCCGGAAAATTTTCGTATGGAATTCAATCTTAAAGCACCCTACAAGCCTACGGGAGATCAGCCGCAGGCAATAGATCAGCTGAGTGCCCTCTTCAGGGATGGTACCGGAGCTGCCGTATTGCTGGGTGTTACGGGATCCGGCAAAACCTTTACCATGGCCAATGTGGTGGAAAAATTGCAAAGGCCCACGCTGGTCATCAGCCATAACAAAACACTGGCAGCACAGCTTTATTCGGAATTCAAGAGTTTTTTCCCCGATAACGCGGTGGAATATTTTGTATCCTATTACGATTATTACCAGCCGGAAGCATACCTTCCCGTTACAGATGTATATATTGAAAAAGACCTGAGTATAAACGATGAAATAGAGAAGCTACGTCTAAGCACTTCATCTGCGCTGCTTAGCGGCAGGCGGGACGTGTTGGTTGTATCCAGTGTTTCATGCCTGTACGGGATAGGGAATCCGGACGATTTTCACGCCAACACCATAACCTTGAAAACAGGACAGGCGCATGATTTCAACCAGTTGTTGTACAGATTGGTGGATGCCCTTTATTCACGTAACGAGAACGAGTTCAAAAGGGGTACTTTCCGGGTCAGGGGAGATGTCGTTGATATATACCTGGCATATGATGATATAGCTTGCCGGATCGCCTTTTGGGGCGATCAAATTGAGTCCATAGAACGTTTTGACCCGGTAACAGGCGGTATTTTGGAAAGGATTGAAGGGATTGCCATCTATCCTGCCAGTGCTTTTGTGACCACAAAAGAAAGAAAGGAAAAAGCCATCCGGAACATACAGGATGATCTGACCGAACGTGTGGCATACCTGAAAGATGCGGGGAAACATTTGGAAGCAAACCGGCTGTTGCAACGTGTGGAATTTGATATTGAAATGATCCGGGAACTGGGTTATTGTTCGGGTATAGAAAATTATTCCCGGTATTTTGACGGAAGACCCCCCGGCACCAGACCTTTCTGCCTGCTGGATTATTTTGCCGGCGATTTCTTGACCATTATTGATGAAAGTCATGTCACCCTGCCCCAGATCAGGGCGATGTTCGGAGGCGACCGTTCCAGGAAAGAGGTGCTTATTGAGTACGGATTTCGCCTGCCGGCTGCCGCTGACAACAGACCCCTGACTTTTGAGGAATTTGACTCGGTCATTGGCCAGCGCATGTACGTCTCTGCCACCCCGGCAGATTATGAATTGGAAAAATCCGGCGGTTTGATAGTAGAACAGGTAGTACGTCCAACGGGTCTGCTGGATCCGCCAGTGGAAGTAAGGAAAACCGAAGGACAAATAGATGACCTGATAGAAGAGATCCGTATCTGTGCTTCCAAAGACCAGCGTGTATTGGTTACCACCCTGACCAAACGTATGGCTGAAGAATTGGATAAATTTCTGCAAAAAATTCAAATCCGTTGCACTTATATTCACTCGGATGTGGAAACCCTGGAACGAATCAGGATCCTTGAGGAGTTTCAGAAGGGGTATTACGATGTGCTCATAGGAGTCAACCTTTTGCGTGAAGGTCTTGACCTTCCGCAAGTATCGCTGGTTGCCATACTGGACGCAGACAAGGAAGGATTCCTAAGGTCGGAAAGAGCGCTCACACAGACAGCCGGAAGGGCGGCACGTAATGTAGACGGAAAGGTAATTATGTATGCTGACCGCATAACAGATTCCATGGAGCGGACGATCCGGGAAACAGAAAGAAGACGCAAAAAGCAGATACAGTATAACCGTGAAAATGGGATAACTCCCACACAAATAGCTAAAAATGTACGGGATACCTTAAGGCAGGGTAATATATACCGGGAGCAATCAGATATGGCTTCCCTGGTTGCCGCGGATCCCGTTACACTTTCCATGACCCCGCTTCAACTGGAAAAAGCAATAGCCATGGCCAGGCAAAGAATGGAGGATGCCGCCTCTAAACTTGATTTCATTACGGCTGCCGGCTTCAGGGACGAGATGTACGCATTGGAAAAACTACGTAAATGACAACCCAGGGAAATATTCAAATGATTGCCCGGGCGAAAGACTATGCACGGGAAAAGCTGACCGGTCTTGAAAGGGGTAACGGAAAGCCGTTTATGAACCATGTAGATGCCGTGGCGCAAATTGTAGAAAATGAGATAGGCCTTACATGTGAAGCGATAGCAACCGTATACCTTCATGAAGCCAGCCGTAAGAATCCGGAATTTTTGGATGAGATAGGAAGGGATTTTGGGAGTGATATTGGTTTAATGGTATCCGGACTGAACAAAATATCGACCATCAATCCAAAAGACACCCGTCTGCAGGCAGATAATTACCGGAAACTGATCATATCCTACTCGGCAGATCCACGCGTAACACTCATTAAACTGGCAGACAGGCTGGAAGTTATGCGTTCATTGACCGAATGCTTTCCCCGGGGTGAACATATTAAAAAAGCTACCGAAACACTTATGTTGTACGCTCCTCTGGCACACCAGCTGGGATTGTACAGAATAAAAAGCGAATTGGAGGACCTCTCTTTCAAGATCATTCAGCCGGAAGATTACCGTCTGATAACCAACAATATAAGGGCCACAGAAATTGAGCGTAAGGCACGGATAGCGAGGTTTGTCAGGCCTTTGGAGAAAGAATTGAAAACGGCCGGCATACTATACGAACTGAAAAGCCGTACAAAAGCCACCTATTCTATATGGCGCAAAATGCAGGCCCAACAGGTAGATGTGAACGAAGTATACGACATTCTGGCCATTCGTTTCATTATTGATACACCTCCGGAAAAAGAAAAAGAAGTCTGTTGGCAGGTTTATTCCATGGTAACCCATATCTATGAACCGATCCCGGAACGTATGAGGGACTGGATCACGGTCCCGAAAGCCAGTGGTTATGAGTCACTGCACATTACAGTCCGTACCCCGGATCAATGGGTGGTAGAAGTCCAGATCCGCAGCCGGCGCATGGATATGATTGCCGAGTACGGGGTCGCTGCGCACTGGGCATACAAAGGGATGCGGAACGAAGAAGTCCTTAACGACTGGTTGGGGAATGTGAGAAAAAGGTTGCAAAATCCTGCCGAAGAGTTCAAATCCGGGGAAGATGCCGATCTTTTCAAGCCCAATGAAATTTACGTGTTTACCCCGGCAGGAGATCTGAAACGTTTGCCGGCCGGATCGACTGTCCTGGATTTTGCCTTTGAGGTACACAGCAACGTGGGAATCAGATGCACGGGAGGTCGTGTGAACGGAAAAATGTCCCAGGTAAGGGATATCCTCAGTACGGGAGATGTGGTGGAGATCCTTACCTCCAAAAACCAGAAACCATCCAGGGACTGGCTGAATTTTGTGGTTTCAGGAAAAGCCAAAAACAAGATCCGCCAAAAACTGCGTGAAGAAGCCGGTGTCCAGGATGCAGCCGGCAGGGAGATTCTGGAAAGACGTTTGAAAAACTGGAAAGCCGAACTTTCCGCGGATGATATTGCCCGTCTAATGAAAAAGTTCAGGATCAAGCAAATAAGCGATTTTTATGCAGCTATTGCCCGGGAAGACATACCCCTCCAGGAAATAAAATCTTTTTTGACACAGGAAGACGCAGAAAAAGAAGAAAAACCAGCAAAGCCATCCCCGGAAACCGTAACGGCGGAAAAGGAAGAAGACCATACTCGTTACGGGGAAGGTGATTACCTGGTCATTGACGATTCTTTCGGTCGTATTAAATATAAACTGGCAAAATGCTGCAATCCCGTTATAGGAGACCCTGTCTTTGGATTTGTATCAATTAAGGAAGGTATTAAAATTCACCGTATGAGCTGTCCCAATGCTGCCCGTTTAATGGAACAATATCCGTACCGGATACAAAAAGTAAGGTGGCGCAATACAGTGACTTCTGCCGTCTTTCAGGTGGGAATTCGTGTAACGGCTTATGAGGAGATAGGACTGGCCGGTGAGATTGGAGAAGTGATGAGAAATCTTTCTCTGAACATGAGAAGTTATACGTTTTCGGGCCATGGAGGGAAGATTGTGGGGCGTTTGCAGGTGGCCGTAAATTCCAATAAACAGGTGGATCTGCTGTTGTTCCACCTGAGAAAGATCAAAGGGATCATAAAGGCCGTGAGGGAATGATGTCATGAGTGAAGAAAAGATTGTAGTAAAAGGGGCACGGGTTCATAATCTGAAAAACCTCTCCATTGAAATTCCCCGGGATCAATTCATTGTTATCACCGGCGTATCCGGCTCGGGAAAATCTTCCCTTGCCTTTGACACCCTTTTTGCGGAAGGGCAGCGGCGCTATGTGGAAAGCCTCTCGGCATATGCCCGCCAGTTCCTGGGAAGGATCAAAAAACCGGATGTGGATTTGATTGAAGGCATACCGCCGGCCATAGCCATTGAACAAAAGGTTAATACGCGCAATCCCCGCTCTACGCTGGGAACATCAACAGAAATTTACGATTATTTACGTCTGCTTTACGCCCGGGTAGGCAGGACCTATTCTCCCGTTACCGGAAAAGAAGTAACCCGTCATACGGTGGAAGATGTACTGTGTTTTTTGTTTACCCTGCCGGAAGAATCCCATGCTTTGCTTCTGGCGCCTTTCGGCTGGGATGACCGGCAACGTCGTGTGGAAACGCTCTTGCAGCTTCAACAGGAAGGATATGTGCGTTTCTGGGATGGAAAAGAAATGGTCCGGATTGAAGATATTTTGCAACAAAGAGACAAATATGCAGACCGGCAGGTCTATCTCCTGACCGGACGTGTGAGTCCGGTGGATAATCCGGATAACAGGGCCAGGATTACCGAATCTGTCAATACGGCGTTTTCGGTGGGCGGGGGAACTTTGTTTGTTCAGACAGAAGAAGGTATGGTCCCGTTTTCAACACGCTTTGAAGCCGACGGGATCACTTTCATGGAACCCAATGAATACATGTTCAGTTTCAACAATCCCCTGGGAGCCTGTCCCCTTTGCGGCGGATACGGAAAAATTACCGGAATAGATGAATCGTTGGTTATTCCGGATAGCGGCCTGTCCGTTTACCAGGATGCTGTAGCGTGCTGGCGGGGAGATGTCATGAAAACGTTCAAGGAGGAAGTAATAAGGCATGCATCTGCAACCGGTTTTTCCATACATAAGCCTTACAGGGATCTGACAGACCGGGAAAAAGACTGGTTATGGAACGGAGACAACCGGACAACAGGAATTAACCCGTTCTTTAAACAATTGGAATCTGCACGGTATAAGATCCAAAACAGAATCATCATTAGTCGTTTTACAGGAAAAACAACGTGTCCGGAATGTGCCGGTACCCGTTTGCGGAAAGAAGCTTCATACGTTCGTGTCTCGGGGAAGCGGATAGACCAGCTTTTGGATATGCCTGTTTCACAGTTGGGTCAGTTCATGGACAATGTCAGCTTTAGCCAAAGAGAGCTGGAAATTGCCGGCAGAACGTTGGAAGAAATTCGGTACCGGTTGCATTTTCTGAACCAGGTAGGGCTGGGGTACCTGACCCTGAACAGACGTTCTGCCACCTTGAGCGGAGGTGAAAGCCAGCGGGTAAACCTGGTCAGTTCGCTGGGAAGTTCGCTGGTCGGGAGCCTTTATATTCTTGACGAGCCGAGTATCGGGCTTCACCCGCGCGACACTCAGCGGCTGCTTGCTTCCCTGAAAGCACTTAAAGAGATGGGCAATACCGTGATGGTGGTGGAACACGACGAGGAAATCATGCGGGCTGCCGACCAAATTATTGATATTGGACCTTTGGCCGGAAAAGACGGGGGTAATCTGATGTACCAGGGACCGCCTGTCAGGGCGGGCCGGAAAATAGATACCGGAGAAAGCCGCACCCTCCGTTTTTTAAGCGATCCAAACGTCATTCCTGTTCCCGAACGTTCAAGGACCTGGAATTCCTATATCATGGTTCGGGGGGCTTCTCATAACAACTTGAAAGGCATTGACGTAAAATTCCCTTTACAGGTCTTTACCGCAGTCACCGGAGTCAGCGGTTCGGGCAAATCATCCCTGGTCAGGGATGTTTTGTATTATGCCCTCAGCCGGCATTACAACCAGGGCAGGACTCCGGCTCCGGGAAAATTTACAGGCCTTGAAGGTGACATGCACAGGCTGGCAGGAGTGGAACTGGTAGATCAGAATCCCATTGGGAAGTCTTCCCGTTCCAATCCGGTTACTTACATTAAAGCCTATGATGATATCCGTAAGTTGTTTTCCGAGCAGCCTTACGCCAGAATGAACGGTTACGGGCATTCGCATTTTTCGTTTAATATTGAAGGAGGCCGGTGCCCTGAATGCCAGGGAGAAGGTGTTGTAAAAGTAGAAATGCAGTTTATGGCAGATGTGGTGCTTACGTGTGAATCCTGCGGGGGCCGCAGGTTTAAGCCCGATATCCTGGAAGTCAGGTATAAAGACAAAAACATATATGATGTTCTGGAAATGACCGTAGAAGAAGCGATTGCTTTCTTTTCTTCCCAAAAAGAGCCTGCAGCCTTGCGGATAGCAGATAAGCTCAGGCCTTTGGATGAGGTGGGACTTTCCTATATCAAACTTGGGCAAAGCAGCAGCAGCTTGAGCGGAGGTGAAAGCCAACGGGTGAAACTGGCATATTTCCTGTCCCGGGAGAATTCGGAAACAAACAGGATGTTTATTTTTGACGAACCTACTACGGGATTGCATGTGTTTGACATAGAAAAACTGTTGAAATCTTTCCAGGCACTTATTAAAAAAGGACATTCCGTGCTTGTGGTGGAGCACAATATGGATGTGGTGAAATGTGCCGATTGGGTCATAGACATGGGACCGGATGCAGGTGAAAACGGCGGGACTTGTTGTTTTTGCGGAACCCCCCGGGCTTTGGCAGAAAGAACGGATTTGCCCACCGGAAAGGCTTTGCGTTCAAAAATTGTACTATTTTTGCCAAATGGTCCTGAAAAATAAATTTTCTTTCCTGATTTTACCACTTGTTTGCCTGGGGGTTCTGTCGGGTAATTCGCTAAGAGCACAAGATAATGCTTCATTTGTACCATCATTTTGTATAGCTCCCCAGATAGGGACCGATATTGGCGGGGCCCTGCCTGTGCCCTTTGATGCAGTAGGAGGATCTTTTAATGCATACCCCAAACTGAATGCAACACTGGGTGCCCGCTTTTTTCTGAACTTACATGACCGCTGGACATTGGGTGCCAATCTCAATTACAAAACCATAGCCATGGATGCGGATGCGCGTGTCACCAATCAGAAATTCAAAGGAGAAAATATGGTGCAATATTTTACGGGGACCTCCCAGATGTCAATGGGTTTTACCTTGCTGGAACTTCCTGTATATGTGGAATTTCTTGCCGGTAAAAAAAGACAGCATGGTATTCAGCTGGGTTTTTTTGGAGCCTATGTCTTAAAGTCTCATTTTATCACTAATGCCATAAAAGGTTTTATAGGGTCTGAACCCGACCGTATTGATTCAGAAATTACTACCCCGCAGGTGATGGATTTTTCCTCATTGCTTGACTCCTGGGACAGCGGGCTGTTACTGGGTTACGATGCCCGGATATTTCCGCGTATACGGATGGGATTGCATGTTATGATGGGTTTAAAAGATATATTTCAACCCGGGAGTGATTTTTTTGATTACACCATGAAACAAATGCGGGGCAGCGTTACCGTGTCTTATGATTTGATACGGTTCTATAAACGCTGAAGCAGATCCCAAAGAGTAAAGAAAAGCCATCGTGTTCTCAGTTCCAGAACAGGCAAATCTATGATATCCGGTGTATCCCGGGGCTTATAAGTGTGATCGTTCACCCCGGAAGTGATAAGCAGGGAAGGTATATTCTGCAAAGACAAGAAATACTGCTCGGTCATTGTGAAAAATATTTCCGCAAATTCAGGGCTTTGATAAAAAGTGTAATCCAGTTCCAGTCCTGTATTGTAGTATGCATTGTTGTTGTTCATTGACCGGACAATATGGCCGGGTACTTTTTCCGCTCCCACTATGAGCATGTACTTTTGCGAATCCCCGGGGGGAGCCAGGGTCGTTCCCATCTGATCAAGATTAATATTCAAGACTACCTGTTGGGGCGGAATTCCCAGGGACAAGGCAAAGATCCTGGCTCCGGTCATGGAAAATTCTTTGGCATCGTACGCCACAAATATGAGGTTGCGTGAAAGTCCCTGTCCGTCGTTGACAGCAGCCCCGAAAGCTTCGGCCAGGGATAACAAAGCGGCGACCCCCGAAGCATTGCTGTCAGCTCCGGGATAAAGAATTCCTTCTATCACCCCCAGGTGATCGTAATGTGCAGATATGATTATGTATTCGTTGCTCTCCTTTCTTGTTGCCGGTATCCATCCTATCACATTCCGCCCTCTTTGACCGGTAGGACATACAAACCCCTGGATGTAAGATGTATTGTACCGGTAAGGATTTGCAGTGCCCAGGGGATGTAACCCGAATTCCTTGAATTTGCTGTCGATGTATTGAGTTGCCTGAGAACCGCCAGGCGACCCGGTTTCCCTTCCCTGTAACAGACTGTCCGATAAATAGCGTATATGGTAATCCAGAGTTGTTTGTGTAACCTTACGGGCATAGTCTTCCGGATAGGCTTTTTGTGCCTGCAGCGATATAGCCGGGAACAGAAGAACTATTGAAAGGTAAGGCACAAAAAGGAAAAGGCGCGGCATATTTTTTGTTTTTCAATTGCAAAGGAACAAATTTTTCCTCTCAAATTTCATACCTTTGAAAAATGGTATATAAACACCGCCTGTATATAGTTCTTCTTTTTTCCCTTTTGTTATTACCGGGAAAGGCGGAAGCCCAATACGATAAACAGCAGTTTTTTTACCGCGGACAGCATTTGCTGTTCGAAGGACGGTACCAGCAGGCCATTGATAATTTCAACAAACTCATTCAGCTGGATCCTGCTTTGCATGAAGCTTTTTTTTTCAGAGGGATAGGGAAGTACAACCTGGGAGATTTCATGGGAGCCCGATCGGATTTTGACCGGGCCATATCCATTCATCCCATATTTACCATGGCATACCATTACAGGGCAATCACCTATTCACGTCTGGGTGAATACGAAAAGGCCCTGGAAGACCTGCAGGAAGCCATAGACCTGCGTCCCGGCTATAACGGACTCTATTTTAGCAGGGGAGTTACCTACTTGTTATCCCAGCAATTTGAACTGGCGGAGCAAGATTTCAACCGTTTTATTCGTCACGAACCACGTGTGAGCGAAGCATACCTGAACCGTGGTGCCTGTTACCTGTACCTGAAGGATACCGTAAAAGCACTGCATGATTACGATACCGCCGTATTGCTGAACAAATTCGATCCGGAAGGCTATATCCGCAGATCGCGTGTATATGCCATGCAGGAGCAATATCCGGCAGCCCTGGAGGATCTGGACCAGGCATTATCTCTGGATCCGGAAAATTCATTCGCTTATTTCAACCGCGCCCTGATCCGCTATAACCGGAATGACTTAAACGGGGCACTGGCCGATCTTGAAAAAGTACTGCAGGAAGATCCGGGGAATGCCCTGACTTTGTACAACCGGGCCTTGATACGAACACAGATTGGAGACTACAACAACGCCCTGGAAGATTATGACCGGGTTATTTCCATCAATCCCAACAACGTATTGGCCTATTACAACCGGGCGGCATTGTTCATACAAATGGAACGTTACAGAGATGCCATGCGGGATTATGACAAAGCTATAGAGTTGTATCCGGATTTTGCAAACGCATATATGAATCGTTCGTTTGTCAAGAACAGACTCGGTCTGTTTGCGGCTGCCGAGCTGGATTACCAGGTGGCTCAGAACAAAGTCAACGATTACAAATCCAGGCTGGGAGATACTACATACTCGGCTTTTGCAGACACAACGCAGCGTTTTGACCGTCTTTTGGCACTGGATGCCGACTTTGCAAAAAAAGATTTCAATAACGAACTGCTTCAATACAGGGATGTGGACATACGTCTTAAACCCCTCTATAAATTGCTGACCGGGCCTGCGGAAAACACCATAGCGCTTGAACAAAGGTATTATTATGAGGACCTTGAAAAATTTACTATGCGTCAGACAATCCCTGTCAGTTTGTTCAGCCAGGAACCGGAAACTGATCCGGAACGCATTGAATTTCAAAGAGAACAGGTTGAAAAGCTGATCCGGGATGACGGAGATTCTCCGGATCTTTACTTCATCCGGGGTATTCTGGATTTCCAGAGCAAATTGTTCAATGCTTCCCTGGCATCCTATAACCGGGCTATAGAAAAAGATCCCGATAACGTTTTTTATTATATCAACCGGGCTGCATTGCAGAGTGAGATGATAGATTTTATCTCTTCTATGGAAAATAACGTACAGATCCTCACCCTGGACCAGGCCGGGACTACACGAACACGTGTCCAGGAACAGGGCCGTCATCAATACGACTATTCAGGAGCTATTAACGATCTGGAAAAAGCAGCCCTTCTGGCCCCGGATTTTGCCCATATATATTATAACCTGGGGAACCTTTATTGTTTATCAGGTGATTTTCCCCGCTCTATCGGCAATTATTCCAAAGCACTGGAGTTGTATCCGTACCTGGCAGAAGCCTATTACAACCGGGGCCTTATTCAGATCTACCTGAAGGAGAAAGAAAAGGGGTGTATGGATATCTCTACTGCCGGGGAGTTGGGTATTCAGGATGCTTACAGTGTCATAAAAAAATTCTGTGTCACAGAAGAGTAACACAGAATCTTTCTTAATACGAAACGTTTACATAGTCCGCATTGTTCAAATAGTCATATGAAGCTTTAATACTTTCAAAAGGAGCCAAATCAAATGCTTCCTGTTCCACAATGGCATATTTAAGCCCCGACATTTCTGCTTTTTCATAGATGGCGCGGAAATCGATCTTTCCGGAAGCGCCAATCTCCTTGTCATCTTTAACGTGCCACAGGTCATACCTTCCGGGATATTTTTCCAGGTATTCGACAGCAGGTGCTCCGCCTACCTGGCTCCAATATACATCAATCTGGAAGAAAACCTTTTCCGGATCTGTATTCTGAAGCATATAGTCGTACAGGACCACATCATCAAAAACAGTCGTGAACTCATTTGCATGATTATGGTATCCAAAACGGATGCCTGCGTTGTTGCATTTTTCACCAACTGCATTGAACAATTCACAATACCTGGAAAGTCCTTCAACGGATTCGTAAGCACTTTTCCACATGGAGGGCTGAACAATGTACAGAACACCTGTAGACAGGTGATCTGCAATGGCTTTGTCCCACCAGGCCATACATTCTTCCCATGGAGTGACATTCGGATCCGGTCCGTTAATATGTGAGGATATCACTTCCAGTCCTTTGCTATTACAAAGCTCCGTAAAAGCATTGCCTGACATGCCGTAGAAAGTACCTTCCGCGGCATTGTAACCGGCCATTTCCACAAATGTATAGCCGGCTTCGGCTACGGCATCCAGTGAAGTGTTAAGATCTTCATTAATCTGTTCCCTGATGGAGTACAATTGAAGACCGATCTCTTTTTGTACGGGTTCTGTAGCACAGGATACCAGGCTGAAAGCAGAAACCGTTGCCACCATAATTGTTGTCAAAAAATTGCGTACCATTAGTCAAGGATTTTTACTTTGATGTTTCTGAACCATACATCATCGCCATGATCCTGCAAACCAATGTATCCTGCTTTTTCTTCACCACCGCAATTCAGTAACAGATCGTAAGCGACAGGCCATTTTTCTTTGCTGAATTTGCTGTTGTCCAGCATTTCCTGCCATTGGGGAGTCCACAAATGGTATTCAAGAACCGGTTCTCCGTTTTGGAAATGAGCCACGGTGCCTTTATAGACCAGGATTTTCCCTGTGTTCCACTCGCCAAAAGGTTTGGAGTTCTGCGGTTTGGCAGGGATCATGTCGTAAAGGGAAGCAGATTGGCGGTTGCCGTCTATACCCAGCATGGCATCGGGATGATTTGCGTTGTCCAGAACCTGGTATTCCGGAGCCGAGATGTAAATGGGCTCTCCGGGAACTTCCTGTGCCAGGTAAAAAATACCCGAGTTGGAGCCTTTTGCTACTTTCCATTCAAAAGTAAGTTCAAAGTTTCCGAATTTGCAGTCAAAAACAATGTCACCGCCGTTTTCAGCACCGGCCTCACCGCGGCCGGAACCGTTGATCTTGATGGCGCCTTCTTCTATGGTCCATGCTCCGGGAATATCGGTGCCGTTGTAGGCACGCCAGCCTTCAAACGTTTCTCCGTCAAAGAGAATAACAACGTTAGGGTCTTCTTCCTGTACTTCCTTCTTGTTGTTATTACAGGAAGCACAAGAGCTTGCGATTAACGCAGTCATGAGAATGGGGATTATTAAAAGTTTTTTCATATTATGTTGAGTTTAAGTTTACGGCATTTCAGGCAAAGAATAACCGGCCCTGTATGTATGGCGGATCAATTCGTTTGAAAATTCCAGGGCGTTGATGGGATCTGTATATTCATTGTTGAAGGTGGGGTGACCGTCTTTAATGGAGAAGCCGTCCTTAACCTTCATTCTAAGGCTGTCGTTGGGAGAAATGTTGGTGAATTTCATGGCATCTCCGTCCCACAGGAGTTCACGGTTCAAACCTTGCAGACGCACAGCCAGGACACCCATGACAACCATTTCATTCAGAGGTCCGGCCTCGGAAAAATCAGAAGCAGTCTTTATCCGGCTTTCAGGACTTTCCTTGCAGGCACGTATAAAATCCGTATAGTGATTGTTTTCAGGAACTTCCCTTGTCATGGAAGGGGTAGGTATTTCTTTGCCAGAGATCAGCCAGGGGTTTACTCCGTAACATCCGCAGATTAGAGTGTCCTTTGTTCCGTGGAAAATAACCGCACCGCCGCTGTCATTCATATTGCGTCCTGCAGGCCATCCTTTCGGATATTCGGGAATGAGTCCTCCATCGTACCAGGTAACTTCCACGCGTGGCATACCTACTTTGGGCATATTGTCACGTGCCGGGAAAACAAATTTGGCTATCTGTGCGTTAGGGGCACAATCTGTCATCAGGGAAGTGGAGCTGCCCTGAACGGCAACCGGAGATTTCAGATTCAATGCTTTAACCACGGGTTGAAGGATATGGCAGGCCATATCTCCCAGGGCACCGGTTCCGAAATCCCACCATCCGCGCCAATTCCAGGGGTGGTAGATTTCGTTGTAAGGACGGTAGGGGGCAGGTCCAATGAAAAGGTCCCAGTCCAGGTCGGGATGAGGGGTATGGGCTTCCGTGGGAGTTTCCAGCCCTTGGGGCCAGATGGGTCGGTCCGTAAAGGCTTCCACTTTGGTTACTTCTCCTATCATGCCGGACCATATAGCTTCACATATTTGTCTTACCCCGGCGCCTGAAGCACCCTGGTTTCCCATTTGAGTTGCTACTTTATGCTTTGCGGCCAGACGGGTCAGCAATCTGGTTTCGTATACGGTATGTGTAAGGGGTTTCTCACAATAAACATGTTTTCCCATGGAAAGTGCCTGTGCGGCGATAACGGCATGGGTATGATCGGCCGTACCAACAACAACGGCATCGATCTTGTTCCCCATTTCATCAAACAATTTGCGAAAATCTTTATATTTTTTCGCATTCGGGTATGTTTGAAATTGTCCGGCAGCGTATTTCCAGTCAACATCGCACAAAGCGACAATGTTTTCAGAACTCAGTTCACGGATAACTCCGCCTCCTCTTCCTCCAATACCTATTCCGGCAATGTTGAGCTTGTCGGTAGCTGTCGTTTTCTTTTTCTTCTGTGAATCCAGAGGAACTTTTGCCATCAGCGGAGAAGAAGCAACAATAGCACCGGCTGTGGCCATGGCGCTTTTTTGTAAGAAATTTCTTCGAGAGATGTTTTTTTCCATAAAATTTATGTTTTATCGTTTAATGAAATAGATAGATTACTATAATTTACGAAGATAATAAAAAAATCACTTTTTACCCTTCCCTGAACGAAGTCTGTTATAGGATTGCACCAGGGCTTCATCACTGCCAATGGCGCGAAGGGCCAGGATTACCAAAATGATACATACAAGAGGAAAAACCGTAGTAACAGGAAAACGCAAACTGGCCATATTTTTGAAATAAACGGCGCCCATCCATATCTGGAGACCCAGCAAAATCAGGGAGGTATATATACAAAGACGAATCTGGATTTTTCGGGCTTTGAAAAGGAATATGGTGATTGCCAGCAATGCACATACCGCTCCTGTCAGGACGATGAAAGGGATGTAAGTAGCGTATACTCCAAAGAATAAAGAGATCATAAGGCCTAAGGCCACAGTCAGGTATAAAGTCTGAATGCGTTGTATCATAAGTCGATTGTTTTATTGGAACAAATTTAGAGGAAAATCACGGATTTTCCTCTAAATTTGCAATATGAAAATTATTGAACCTTCAGAATTGGTTATCAACAGTGACGGGAGTGTGTTTCACCTGCACCTTCGTCCTGAACAGCTGGCTGACAAAGTTTTGCTGGTAGGGGATCCCGATCGTGTGGCTTTATTGCGCGAACTGTTAACGGATGTGGAATTTGTTTCACACAGCAGGGAATTCGTGGCGGCAACAGGTTTTTTCGGTCGTAAAAGACTGACCATATTGTCCACCGGGATTGGGACCGACAATATTGACATAGTTATGAATGAACTTGATGCGCTGGCCAACATTGATTTCAAAACCAGGACATTCAGACAAGAACACCGTACACTCGATATATTACGCCTGGGAACTTCAGGCGCCATACAATCTGACATTCCTACCGGCACGCTTATTTTTTCAAAATATTCGGCAGGCATTGACGGATTGCTAAACTGGTACGAAGGAAGGGATGAAGTATGTGACAAAGAGATGGAAAAAGCTTTCATGCAACATATGGAATGGTCTCCGTTGCTGGCTACTCCGTATTTTGTAAAAAATTCTGAAGAAACAGGAAAACGCTTTATGGATGCCGAACAGGGAATCACACTTTCTGCACCTGGTTTTTACGGACCTCAGGGACGTGTAATCAGACTTCAGTTGTCTGACCCTGATTATTTGCAAAAATTGTCTTCGTTCCGTTATAAAAACCTGAGGATTACTAATTTTGAAATGGAGGGATCTGCTATTGCCGGCCTTTCACGGCTTATGGGACACCGGGGAGCAACGGTTTGCATGATTATTGCACAACGGAGTAGTAAAGACATGAATGTGGATTACAAAGGACTGATGGTAGATAAAGCCGCAGTTATCCTGGAAAAATTTTGTAATGAGCATGGTTCGTAAAACGGAAATATTAGATATTGTACCCCTTCTGGATGATCCCGATCAATATGTAAGGGATGCTTTGTTCCGGCAACTCAAGAATATGGGACGTCCGGCCATTGAGGAACTGGAGGGCATTTGCAGAGATGAAAATGAAGATAAATATCCCGGCGTAGAGGATATGTTGTCGGCTTTAAGGGAAGAACTGAAATTTGAAGCTTTGCGCAACTGGATTGGTAATACAAAGGACGATCTGATGACCGGTCTTTGTTTTATACAGGATCTCCTGAGTAATGATGTAGATAAGGGAGTGTTGCATGATATACTGATGGATCACGTAAATGAGATTGTTGTTGAGATTAACGACAATCAGACATTTATGGAAAAGGTGAAATTGTATAATCATGTTTTTTTCAACAGATTGCATTATAAAACGGTAGATCCTATGTTCTCTGATCCCGGGAATACTTATATTCACAGAGCGCTAAAAAACAAAACAGGAAGCCCCGTCATAATAGGTATAATTTACTTATTGATTGCATACCATGCAGGAATACCTGTCAGAGGAAGGGTCTTTAAAGGCGGATTTCTGCCGGCGGTTACCGATACCTCAGGAAAAGTCTTGTTCTACGTAAATGTATATAAGAACGGACACTTATTTCCCCATACCGAACTACGGTCGTTTTTAAGTGACATGAACCTGCAAATACCTGCTGACTCATTTCGCGAAGCCCAATCGGAAGATTTGGCACAGATTTATACCGAAACATTATACTATAGTTTTTCTGCCTTGGAGGAAAACGCAGATAACCGCATTGTTTCAAAGCTGGAAAAGATTATGGAAATGTTTGGGAAAGACCATTCCCTGCTCATAGAAATTGACGAGGATGACGAATAAAAGTCAGGTTTCAGGTTTGGTTTTGAGCGGGAAACGAGGTTCGAACTCGCGACCCTCAGCTTGGGAAGCTGATGCTCTACCGACTGAGCTATTCCCGCATTTCAAACAGGGGAGCAAATATAGCGAATAATTTTTTATAAGCAACATGAATATCGCCGTTTATATAGCCGGGAAACTTAAGGGCGATGCTACTTCAACTGGCCGGGTAAGCCGCATGGGAAACCGGATAGCCATAATAAGTGTAGCTGTCAGTGTGTTTACCATGATACTGTCTGTTGCTATTGTCAGAGGCTTCAGAAACGAGATTCAAAAGCGCGCGGTTGGGTTTACAGGCGAGATACTTATGGAGGCTCCGGGTGCCGGCTTTGTAACAGAAGACATACCTGTGTCAACGAATCTGTCGTACCTGGAAAATTTGAAAAATCATCCGGCTGTCGATCATATTCAAGAGTATGCTGTGTCATACGGAATTATTAATACAGGGGAAGCCATACAGGCCGTATCATTGAAAGGTGTGGGGGCCAATTACCGTTGGGATTTCTTTGAAAGACATCTACAGGAAGGAAACATACCGGTTTTCACTCAGGATGCTTCCTCCAGCGAGATCCTGATATCACGTCGCCTGTCAATGCTTCTGCAGATAGGGCTTCAGGATGTGGTGACCATGTATTTCATCGGGGACAATGTAAGGATGCGACGGTTTATTGTATCAGGAATATATGATGCCCAATTGGAAGATATAGACAATCATTTAATCATTGGTGATATTAGACACACTCAAAAATTAAACGGGTGGCAGGATGACCAGGTAAGCGGTATGGAACTCTTTTTAAAAGGTAAAAACCGGATTGAAGCCGGGCAGGAGAGTATTGAAGATTTTATCATTGCCAACAGTTCAGATACAGATGACGGAGTTGTTTTGCGCAATGTGAAAAGGGTCTATTCGCATCTCTACGACTGGCTGGATTTGATGGATATAAACGTGGTCATTTTGCTTGCCTTGATGGTTCTTGTGGCCGGGTTCAATATGATGTCCGGGTTGCTGATCCTGTTGTTTGAAAAAACGTCTTCCATAGGATTGTTTAAGGCTATTGGCATGAAAGATCGCAGTATCAGAAATAGTTTTCTTTACAATGCGGCAGGTGTGGCTCTGAAAGGAATTGCAGCAGGTACGATTCTGGCTGTGGTATTTCTGATCATACAAAAGACTACGGGATTGATACCCCTGGATCCATCTACCTATTTTGTGGAAAGTGTGCCGGTAGATCTGTCCTGGTATCATGTTTTATTGATAGATGCAGCTGCGCTGGGACTACTTTTGGGCATTCTTATGCTTCCTTTGAAAAGTATTATCCGGATCAGTCCGGACAAAGCTATTCGGATGAGGTAACCCAGTCCAGGTACCTCTTTTTTATTGTTTCTACATAATTTTGAGTTTGTGAAGGCGTGTAAGGAGCCACTTCTGACCAGCTATCCGGATTCTTGCCCTCTGTGGCAGCCTGTTCCCTGTCTTTTTGAATACGAGTCATTCCTGCATTGTATGCAGCCAGCACAAAATGGATCTCTTCTTCTTCCGGCAAATGCGTCAGATGCATATTTCTTTTCAGATATGCAAAATACCGTACAGCTCCTTTAACATTATCTTCAGGATTATAAAGATCCTTGACTTTCATATCCCTGGCAGTAGATTCTTTCATTTGCATCAAACCCATAGCACCTGCAGCTGACCGGGCATTCATCCTGTATTTTGATTCCTGGTACATGACTGCTCTCAGGATACGCCAGTCCCATCCCAGGGGCCTGCTTACTGCTCTTAGCAACGAATCGTAAGGACATCTGTTGGGGGAAGAGGGAAGAAAACGGCTTTGAAATCGGGAATGTTGCGGATTTTGTCTAAATAAAATGAGCCAGTGTACCAGGTTCAAATGCCAGGGACACCTGCTTTTCATCATGACCCAGACTTCACCCAATGGTGTGATTTTTGGTGTAATGCATAATTTACCTGTCAGAGATTTTGGAATGGGATCACGAATAATGTTCACGGCCAGAATATCTGTTTTATCTTCTGTAAGCAGCTCCCATACCGAAACCGTATCGTTTGCGGGTATGTATTTTAAAGAAAGATCATGGGATTGCGAAAAACGTCTCATGATCTCGTAATGATATCCAACCCGCGTCCCGGCGTGAGAGGGAAGGTATATGGTACTTCTAAGCGTATCGTTTTGTGCCTGTATGATTTCTCTTTTTGTTCTCATATCGGATGAAGAGTGCGTCACCCGTGAATAGTATTCCTTATACAGGAACGATATGACAAAAGCTGCCAGCAGCGCTATGAGAAATTTTTTTCTGGACATCAGCGGGCGGTGTTTCCTGCTGCTCTCACGGGAGATCCTTCGGAAGAAGAAGCCTGAGCAGCTGTCTTTCCGGGTTTAATGTAAAACGGCCACGTCATTCCCAGTTTAAATACGCGTTGTGGACGAATGTAATGCGGCGCTGCAAAATAATCACTATTTGGCCATCCCTGGGCGGCATTGACATATTTTACAAAAATGGTTGCCCGTTTCCATTTCATATTTATAAATGCGTCTATATAGGGAGTGTTGCCGTATTTCTTTTCGTTTTGCAGATGGAATACACCCAGCGCGGGATTATAGGATTCCATATGGTAAGCTGTGTGAAAAGTAATATCGGCCCCAATTTGTGCTGTCATTACATCTTTAACGATGGGTATTTCCAGGTAATACCTCAGGTTGGCACTGAAAGTGGGTAACGGTACAATGTCTTGCCTGGAAGATACCTGGAATAAGAGTCTGTGATCAAGCCTGACATACCAAAAACTGAAATTCTTAGTCAAGGTGGCAGTCATGACGTTAACCAGGTCTTCTGACTGTCTTACTGTTCCCAGTGTATCGTAATAGATACGGTTTCCCAGTAATCCATAAGAAAATGTGGCTTCAGTTTTCCAACCGGGTATGGAAAGCCGGGCTTCTATCCTGGTTTGGTTTGTCTTCTGGAAATCATTGTTCCAGATATAATGGTTGGAATAATAATGCTGTGTATACCAATCCGGTGTCTGCCTGGTGAAAAGGAATCTGCCTGTAAGATGGATCCCGGATTCCATGGGATAAAAAGAAAAACGGACGTTGGCATCCAGAGATACGTCTCCTGCATAATAACCGGCATAGTCCAGTTTCCCAAGGGCGTTCCACCGGAAATATTTTTTGAACATACCCGAGGCTCCGGCATATACGTACATATTATTCTGCCATAGGTTGGAAGTCCCTTCCGTATAGAAATCCGGATTAAAGCAATAATTGGAAATGAGTTCATAGCCCACGCCTCCTTCTATCTTGGAAACGATAGCCGTGTTGGACCATGGTTGCAAGCGCAGGAAAAACCGGTTATCCACGATCATGGTTCGTAAAGAATCTGCCGTACGGGTCGGATGCATAAAGAACCGATCGTAGTAGAAGGCGCGTCCGGCCCTGTCTGCCAGGCCTATTTCATCATTATAGTTGCGTGTCATTGTGGTCCATTCTCCCGAGTGTCCTAAAATCATCATGGTCCCTTCTCCGGTGTCCAGAGAGTCTCTTTTGAACAGATTGATAGGAATTCCGTAACTCTGGGTGATGAAAAGCTGACTGCTTTTAAGCAGGGATGACGCATTGGAAAGATTAACCGGGATAGTACGAGCTTCTACCAGGGTGTCCAGTATGAAGCTGTCATCCTGAATACCTCCGTTTTCACCTTTTTGCAGGGAATTCCGAATGTAGCCTCCGTGCACGATGTATTTCTTTCCCAGGTAATCCGCGGTTACGGCCAAAGTCCTTGTATTGGTACTCTCATTTTCCAATAATCCGGCTGTACCTTTCTTCTGGTAAAAAAACTGTACGTTGGTTGAAGGTGAAAGATTCTGAGTGTGAAGAAAGCCTACATTCATTTCTTCGGTTTCCTTATTAGCGAACAACGTCCCGGTATAGGACATCACCGTAAAAGGCGATTTTGTGTTGTAGAACGGAAGGGTGTTCCTGTCATACGCTTCATACATACCGGGGCTCCAGAAATCAAAACGTTCTTTCGTCTCCCGGATAAAGAAGTTGAACGGGAGGGCAGGAGATCCTGCAGTCCCCAGGGAAACAGCTCCCACGTCCTTTTCCAGGTAGGCATAATCGTGAAAGTTGCTATTGATATTGGTGTCTATCTGCTTAAATTTCAGATTATTAAAATATTCATCATTAGTCCAGGAAATAACCCTCCTGTATAACAGGGTGTCCGGTATAACATATGTTTCAAGTGGATGAAACGTACTGTTCCATATGGAATCTGCTATGGCTTTTTCCTCCTTTCTTTTTTGGCGGGCCATTTTCCTGAGTTCTTTTGTGGTGTAAGTTGCCAGTGAATCTACCAGGAACGATCCCAGGCTGTCCAGTTTGATCAAACCGGTACTGTCTGTCTGGTAAAAGAATCCCAGGGTGTCCCGAATCTGTCTGCCCGCGGAATCAAGTACCGGAATTCGTATTGTATCTTTGAGTGGCAAACCCAGGCTATCCATAAACGACATCAGGGATAACGTTCTGGCAGAAAAACTTTTCAGGGAATCTACCACAGGATTCCCTTTTTCATCCAGAATAAGAAGCCCCAGGCTGTCTAATTTGTAAAACAATCCTTTTTCATCTGATGTGATACGCAGCATGGAGTCAAGTGTCGGAACACGATGGGCCTCGGTATAGGGAATACGCAAACTGTCCAGATAGATCATAGTCAATGAGTCAGGCAGCGCGATTTCCATAGTGTCGCGTGAAATCTGGCCGGTCGTGTCAGCTGTCTGGCCTGCAGTTTTTCCGGGAAGGAAGAAAAGTATGGCAAGTATCAGTATGGTTACCCGTTGGTTCATGTTAGTCCGGAGTAGATGAGGCGCAAAGCTACAAAAAATATGCCTGTTGCCTGATGGCATCTTCCAATTGCTTAACAGACAGGGCGTCTTTTACCAGGACACGTTTGTTCTTATCCAGAAGATACAATGTGGGAATGGCTTTCAGATCGTATATGGATCCGTTCCTGATCTCACCTTCCGGGTTGTAACTGTGGATCCATTCAGCAGGGAGTTCCGGTAAATGTTTCTGCCAGCCTTCCATATCTTTGTCCGGATAAACAGTAAGAATGGTAAGTCTTTTTTCTTCAACCATCTTTTTGACAGGTTCAGAATGAAGGATCTCTTCCTTAACCTGGTTGCAGGAAGGACATCCCAGGTTGATGAACATGATCAGGATGAAATCTGATTTCAGATCATGTAAATTTTCAATATTGGACGGGTCATCGGTAAAAGGGAAATTCCTGACTGCACGGATAAAAGAAAAATCGCCGGCTATATCTCCCGGTCGGTTTTTGCGAACGATGTCCAGCATATACAAGGGGCGTTGTATTTCCATGGAATCCAGTAAAGGAGCGGCAACCACCACTTCCAAAGCCGGAATCAGGATGTCATCGTTCCTGTAAGGAGAATTCGGATGATAGAAGAAATATTCCGTTAAACTAAAAAATTTTAAAAGGATCTTTTTTCTTGCCGCCGGATCTTCGGCCGCCGTACCTGCTTTTATCATCATGCGCCTGATACTCTCCCGCGCATCTTTTATGTCAGCTTGTTGGAGTAAGTTTGCATATCCCGTAAAAACCTGGTCCGCAAATCCTTCTTGTATGATACACAGGGAATCCTCAAAAGGAAAATGATCCCAGTAATGAACTGTTTGGTAGTGAATGGCTTCTTCCTGTGATCCAATTACTACCGGTACGGAAGGCGGCTGGAATATCAGTGGTTTGCTCTCCTTCTCTTTGTTTCCCCGGATGCAGGACGTCGTGATGATTGCCGCAGATATTAATACAAGACGGAGGAAAAGAAGCTTCATAAAACAAAAATACAAAATTTTATTACATTTGTGAGCCATGAATATTTCCCTGAATACCTTTCACCTGTTTTTATTGATTATGGCGGCTATTGCAATAGTTGTGTTCATAGCATTGTATCATGTGAAAGCCGGTTACGGTATTCTTTTTGACAAAAGCTGGGGGATAACCTTATCCAACAAATGGGCGTGGATGATCATGGAAGCGCCGGTTTTTATTGCCATGTGCTGGTTTTGGGTTATGTCTCCCAGGAAATGGGAACTTATACCTTTTGTTTTTTTCCTGCTTTTCCAGACTCACTATCTTCAGCGTGCATTTATTTTTCCGTGGTTAATTAAGGGAAAAAGTCGGATGCCTGTTCTGATCATGCTTATGGGTATTGTCTTTAATCTGGCGAACGCATTTATGCAAGGTCAATGGATCTTTTTCCTGGCACCTCCGGAAATGTATACGGAATCCTGGTTGGGAGATCCCCGTTTTCTTGCAGGAACCGCATTGTTCATAACAGGACTTGTGATCAATATCCGTTCGGACGGAATTATTCGAAACCTCAGACATGAAGGAGATACAAACCATTATTTACCGGATAAGGGATTATTCCGGTATGTAACATGTGCCAATTATTTTGGCGAAATCATTGAATGGATGGGTTTTGCCGTTTTGACCTGGTCCCTGAGCGGATTTGTTTTCTTTTTGTGGACTTTTGCCAACCTGGTTCCCAGGGCTCA
>ERZ795053.194-NODE-194-length-75745-cov-21.339384_pt1 | contig 75745 bp, 65 predicted proteins | sample MGYA00375137_ERZ795053 | MGnify/ENA primary metagenome ERZ795053 (study PRJEB30182, sample SAMN05720284) | activated sludge metagenome | isolation source: Anaerobic digester | place: Hong Kong | collected 2014-12-17 ...
AGCTGCTGACCGAGACGAACCTGTCGGTGACGGACGTAGCAATGGCTTCGGGCTTCGCCAGCCTGCGCCGCTTCAACGCGGCGTTCCGCGAGGCCTACCGGCTGGCACCGCGCGAGCTGCGCAGGCAGCGGGACGACGCGCCGGCAGATTATCGGGCCGGCGACGTGCTCCGCCTGAAGCTGGCGTTCCGTCCTCCCTATGATTTCGATGGCTTGCTCGCCTTCTTCGCCGCGCGCGCCCTTCCCGGCGTGGAAGTCGTGGATGCGAACAGTTATGCGCGCAGCATCCGTAGCGGTGATCGGGATGCTAATCAAACCGCCTGGTTCCGCCTGTCACGCGGTGATCACGACGACGCGCCACTGCGACTGGAACTCCATGGTGTCGCCACGACCGAACTGCGCGGCGTGGTGTCGCGCATCCGTCGCCAGTTCGACCTGGATGCAGATCCGGCAGCGATTGCAGCCAGCCTGTCGCTCGATCCGGCCATGCGACGGCGGCTGCGCCGGGCACCCGGCCTGCGCCTGCCCGGCGCCTGGGACGGTTTCGAGATCGCCGTGCGTGCCGTGCTGGGGCAGCAGGTCAGCGTGGCCGCCGCGCGAACGCTGGCTTCTCGCCTCGTCGAACGATTTGGTGAACCGATGGCCACGACTGAGAACGTCGGTCTCAAGCATCGTTTCCCAACGGCGATGGCGCTCGCCGATGCCGACCTGGCCTCGCTGGGGCTGACCCGCCAACGCGCCGACACGATCCGTGGCGTCGCCCGAGCATTGCTCGACCAGCAGGTCAGCTTCTCGACACGGCAGACCCTGGAAGACTTCATCGCTCGCTGGACCGCCCTGCCGGGGATCGGCCCTTGGACGGCCAGCTACATCGCGCTGCGAGGCCTCGGCCATCCCGATGCCTTCCTCGATGGTGACCTGATCCTGCGTCGCGCCGCCAGCAATGGCGATGAACCGCTCAGCATCCGCGCACTGCGCGAACACGCCGAACGCTGGCGACCCTGGCGTGGCTACGCCGTCTTCCATCTTTGGCGTGACACATCGCCACCCGTCATGAAACGAGCCCCATCACGCCCACCGGGCACCGGAAAACGGAGTGCCACATGAACGCCTCGACCATCATCTTTGCCTTCCACGAATCGCCGGTCGGCGAGCTGTTCCTCGCTGCTGACGATGACGCACTGCGGATCATCGAGTTCCCGCAGAACCGGCACCAGGTGAAGCGCCTGCCCGACTGGGTCGAAGGCGACAATGCCGTGCTGCAGGAAACGCGTCGACAACTGGACGATTACTTCGCCGGCAGACGAAGCACGTTTGACCTGCCGCTGTCGCCACGAGGCACTGCGTTCCAGCAGCAGGTGTGGATGGCTCTGCGCGAGATACCGTATGGCCGGACCTGGAGCTACGGCGACCTCGCCCGCCACATCGCCAAGCCCGCCGCCGTGCGCGCTGTGGGCGCCGCGAACGGGCGCAATCCGTTGCCCATCGTGGTGCCCTGCCATCGGGTGATCGGCGCCGATGGCAGCCTCACCGGCTTCGGTGGTGGCCTGCCGATCAAGCGCTTCCTGCTGCAGCTGGAAGGCTCTCTTCCACAGGGTGAGTTGCTGGCGACCTAATCGAGCAGCTGGCGCAGTGCGTCACGATAGCGATCGGCGATGCCGTCGCCGTAGCGGTGCCGGCCATCGCGAACCAGCCATTCGCCATCAACGATCACATCGGACACCGCCGGGGTGTTGCCGCTGAACAGCCAGCGATCAACCAGCGAGTTGTCGTGGCCCTGCAGTGCGGGGTGCGCGGCATCGAGGCGGATGTAGCCCTGCGTCGCATTGCCATCGCCAGTGCTGCCGATGGAGGCCGTCGCACCATGGATGGCTTCGGCGAGCAGCGTGTTGCCGACATGGCGACGGAACGGATGCCCGGCGTCGCCAACGCAGACATTGCGCCGACCGGTCTTCAAGCGCTGCCCGTATTCCAGCCAGCGCAGCTCTTCCACCGGCGACACCGAAATATGGCTGTCGCTGCCGATGCTCCAGCGACCGCCAGCAGCGCGCCATTCCGGCAGCGCGAACAGGCCGTCACCGAGATTCGCTTCGGTGGTCGGACAGATGGATACCGAGGCGCCGGTTGCCGCGAGGTCGCGGACTTCAGCGTCATCCATGTGCGTGGCATGCACCAGCGTCCAATTGCCGTCGACCGGTTGACGGTCCAGCAGATGTCGCACCGGCCGCGCGCCGTGCGCGGCAAGACAATCCTCGACCTCGGGAACCTGCTCGGCAATATGCAGATGGATGGGCCGCGTGCCGCCCAGCGACGGCAACGCGGCAAGCACGGCATCGATGCTTTCCATCGACACCGCGCGCAGGCTGTGGAAGCACACGCCGATGCGCAGCCGCTGCGATTCCTCCGCACGCAGCGCGTCGATCAATCGCAGATAGGCATCGGTGTCGTGCGCGAAACGCTGCTGGCGCCCGTTCAGCGCGCGGCCATCGAATCCACCGCGCTGGTAAAGCACCGGCAGCAGCGTCAGGCCGATGCCGGCATCACGGGCGGCGGCGATGATGGCGCGCGACATCGCCGCAGGGTCGTCGTAGGGACGGCCGTTCGGCTGGTGATGCACGTAGTGGAACTCGCAGACCGACGTATAACCGGCCACCAGCATCTCGGCGTAAAGCTGCGCGGCCACGGCATAAAGGCTGTCGGGGTCCATGCGACCAGCGAAGGCGTACATCTGCTCGCGCCAGGTCCAGAAGCTGTCGGCGGCATCGGTCTGGTATTCGGCGAGGCCCGCCATCGCACGCTGGAAGGCATGCGAATGCGTATTCGGCACACCCGGCAGCCAGTGACCGGACAGCAGCTCCGGGCTGACGGACAGGCCGTCGTCAAACAGCGGCACGTCGCCTTGCCAGCCATCCGGCGTCCACAGCTTTTCAACCTGGATTCGGGCGTTGCTCATGGCGGCAGGATCAAGAGGAAGAAGCGAAAAGCATAACGATCCGGGCCGGGCTTTGCTTTCATCGACGCTACAAACCCGCCAAACTACGACGGATGTCCTCCCCCACGGAACCACAAGCCGACCACTGGCTGACGCCCTCGCTTTGGCGTCGGCGCATGGCGCTTTGGGCGGGCGCGGTGGCGGTCGGCCTGGTCGCCATCGCCTTTGCCTCGCTGGCGGACATGGCCTTCCAGCTGTTCCGTGGCGTGTACGGCAATTCGCCGTGGTGGTCGCTGCTGCTCACGCCGGCCTGCTTCGCCCTGCTGGTCTGGTTGACCGAGGGATTCCTGCGCAATGCGCGCGGCAGCGGCATCCCGCAGGTGATTGCCGCCACCTCGCGTGGCGACACCGCCTTCGTCGAACGCCTGCTGTCGCTAAGAGTATCCGCGGCCAAGCTGGTACTGACCGTGCTCGCACTGGGCGGCGGCGCCTCGGTGGGACGCGAAGGGCCCACCGTGCACGTTGGCGCCGGCCTGCTCTACGCCTTCGGCCGACGACTGGGTTTCGTTGACGCCCGTGAAGCCACGCGCTTCGCGCTCGCCGGCGGTGCGGCCGGCATCGCGGCGGCCTTCAACACGCCGCTGGCCGGCGTCGTCTTCGCCATCGAAGAGTTGTCGAATTCGTACGAGCATCGCTTCTCCGGCGTGCTGCTGGGTGCGGTGCTGATCGGCGGCGTGGTGTCCCTGGGTATCGTTGGCGACTACGCCTATTTCGGGCGGCTGCAGGCCAGCCTGCCACTGGGACAGGCCTGGCTCGGCGTGCTGCTCTGCGGCCTGGCTGGCGGCCTGTTCGGCGGTCTGTTCTCGCGGCTGGTGCTGGTCGGCACGCAGCGTTGGCCGGGACGCATCGGCGACTGGCGTCAGCGACATCCGGTGATCTTCGCCGCGCTCTGCGGACTGGTTCTGGCCGGGCTCGGCATCGCCACCGGCGGCCATGTGTTCGGCACCGGCTACGAGGAAGCGCGCAGCCTGCTGCAGGACGAGGCCATGGTAGGCGCGGAGTTCGGCGCGGTGAAGTTCCTCGCCAACCTCGTGTCCTACGTGGCCGGCATTCCCGGCGGCATTTTCTCGCCGGCGCTGGCAGTGGGCGCCGGCATCGGCAGCAACGTGGCCAGCTTCCTGCCCAGCGTCGACCCCAGCACGCTGGTGCTGCTCGGTATGTGCGCGTACCTGGCCGGCGTCACCCAGGCGCCACTGACATCCGCCGTCATCTCGCTGGAGCTGACCAGCAACCAGACCATGGTGCTGCCGATCATGGCGGTCTGCCTGATCGCCCGCGCCGTGTCGGCCCTGCTCTGTCCGACGCCGCTGTACCGCAGCCTGGCGAATCGCCTGCTCGATCCCACCGCACCCGATGACGCGCGAACGGCTGAGCAGCCAACGTCGAAAGCCGCTGAGGAAGATGACGATTCCACCGACGATGCCGAGCCGGCATCGCCGCCCATACCGGCACCGATCCTGCCGGTGGACCCCAGCGAGGATGGACATTCCACCACCGCGAAGCAGGACGAAAACGGCCAGTCGGCGAAGACCATGCAGGACAGCGACACCGACAACAACGATGCTGATAGCGCCGGCACAAGCGCCAACACGCCCAATATCGACAGCAAGCCATGACCAGCCCGGAAACTCTTGAACGACTGGACGGCATCCTGCTGAACGCTCGACTGGTCACGCTCAGCGGCGACAGCGGCTGGGGCCTGATCGAGCCTGGCGTGATCGGCTGGCGCGACGGCGTCATCGCCCATGTCGGCAACGTCACGGACTTCCCGGTGGCGGCGCTGGATCATGCCACGCAGGTGATCAACGCCGACGGGCGACTGGTCACGCCCGGACTGATCGACTGCCATACCCATCTCGTATTCGCCGGGGACCGCGCCGGTGAGTTCGAGATGCGTCTCAATGGCGAAAGCTACGAAGCCATCGCCCGCGCCGGCGGCGGCATTCTGTCGACGGTTCGCGCCGTGCGTGCGGCCAGCGAGAACGAATTGCTGGCGCAGTCGCTGCCGCGCGCCCGGGCGCTGATGACGGACGGCGTCACCTCGCTGGAGATCAAGTCCGGCTACGGCCTCGACTTCGAAAATGAATGGAAGATGCTGAGCGTTGCGCGGCGACTGGGGCTTGAGCTTCGCATCCCAGTACGTTGCACCTACCTCGGCGCCCACGCCTTGCCGCCTGAGTTCAAGGACCGCGCCGACGACTATATCGATGCGGTCTGCGACTGGATGGAGCCACTGCACGAGGAAGGCCTGATCGATGCGGTGGACGCATTTTGCGAAGGAATTGGCTTCACGCCGGCGCAGACGCGGCGCGTTTTCGAGCGTGCCCGCGAGCTGGGCCTGCCGGTGAAGCTGCACGCCGACCAACTCAGCGACCTCGGCGGTGCCGGCATCGTTGGCGACTTCGACGGGCTGTCGGCAGATCACGTCGAGTACAGCAGCGAGGCGGGCGTCGCTGCGATGGCGCAGGCCGGCAGCGTCGCCGTGCTGCTGCCCGGCGCCTTCCACGTGCTGCGTGAAACAAAGCTGCCGCCGCTGGATGCCTTCCGCAAGCACGGGGTTCCAATGGCCGTCGCCACCGACTGCAACCCCGGCACCGCGCCATTGCTGTCGCTGCGACAGGCCATGCAGCTGGCCTGCACGCATTTCCGACTGACGCCAGAGGAAGCCCTGCGTGGCGCCACGGTGAACGCGGCGCGAGCACTGGGCTGGTCCGACCGCGGCCGACTTGCAGTGGGACAGCGCGCCGACCTCGCCATCTGGAACGCCACCCAGCCGGCTGAACTCTGCTACTGGCTGGGGGGACAGCTGTTGCACGGCAGCCTGATTGGCGGCCACGGCATCCGCTGACGTCGACCGCAAGCAACGCGCACGGGCGCCAGTACGCTCGACATCCCGCCTGCTCGCGTGAGCTTCAGCTCCTCATGGCGTTGGCGATGAAGATGCCCACCAGCATGCCCACCAGCAGCATGCCCAGGCCGCGCAGCCAGCCGGCAGGCGCTATCGGTGGCTTGGCCGGTTCGGTGGCTTTTGCGGTGACGGACTGGTCCCTCGCTGGTGCCGAGGCGCGATCCAGCTGCCGGTAAGCGGCAGCGAAGCGTCCCTGCGCCAACGCTGCCCAGCCCTGCAAGGTGCGGCTTCGCTGCAGGGTGCTGGCGTCTTCACGCTGACGCGCCAACCGCTGCAGCTCGCTGATCTCCTGCGCCACACGCGGTGCGTCGCCTGCCGCGATGGCGGTCATGATGCTCACATCGCGAAGCCGTGCCTCGTGTGGCCAGCTGCTGGCATCACCCAATGCAGCGAAGCCCGATGCCAGCAGGCCGCGCGCCGCCACCGCATGGCCGGACAGCAACGACTGCATGGCCTGTTCGGTGCGCACGCTGACTGTGGTCAGGGGGTTGTCGATGGCCGCGGCGATACGCCAGGCTTCGTCCAACTGCCCGCGCGCCGCCTCGTCATCGCCACGTCGGGACAGCAGCCGCGCCACGCCGATGCGCAGGTCCACCAGCAGCGCATTGTCGGACAGCCCTTCGCTCAGCGAGACGGCTCGCTGATACTCGCGCAAGGCGCCGGCGTCGTCGCCCAGCTGCTCCAGCGCATTACCAAGCGGATAAAGCAGCCACGGCAGCTGGTAGCTGGCATCGCCCTGCTCGTACAGCGTGACCGCATGCTGGAAGGCGTCGCGTGCCCCGGCAAAGTCGGCTGCCCGCATCAGCTGGTCACCGATACGCTGCTCGGCACCGGCGGCCGCCACGGGCAGCCCGTCGGCCATCGCCTGCGCCACGGCTTCGCGATAGCGCGGCATCGGGTCCTCGCCACGCTCACGCAGGACGTCGCCAAGCAGGATGGTGGCCTGCGCACGATCCTCGACCGACCCCAAGCGTTCCGCCGCCACCGCGTAGGCCTGCACCGCCGCTTCGGCGCGGTCCAGTGCGCCCATCTGGAACAGCAGGTTGGCGAGGTTGCGGTGCGAGGCCATCACCGACGACGCCTCACCCAGCGATTCGCGAAGTGCCAGCGATTCGCGGTACAGGCTTTCGGCCTGGTCGAGCTGGCGCCCCTGCTCGGACAGCAGCACCGCCAGGTTATTGAGGACGTTGGATTCCTCCAGCCGATCACCCAGGCTGCGGAAACGCGCGAGGGCATCCAGATAGCGTTCGCGCGCAAGCTCGAACTCGCCAGCCCGGTAGTACAGGATGCCGTCGTACTTCTCGGCCAGCGCGGCAGCTTTCGACCCACGCTCGTCCTGCATTCCGCGCTGTCGCAGCAGCTGGACGGCTTCACGCGCGTACGCCGGATCCTCGAACAGCATGCGACGGATGGTGTCGAGCAGGCCGTCATCATCCATGCCCTGCAGGCGTTCGCGCTGCCGACCGGCATCCGGCGCCTTCGCAGGAATGCCGGAGTCCTTGTCGACAACAGCGGCGGGCACATGCTCCGTGGAGGATGAAGAAGCCTCCGGATCAAGTCGCGGCACCCACCAGAGCAGTCCGCCCACGATCACCGCGGCGAGCAGCAACAGGGCCAGCGTGCCGACATGCCATCGAGATGGAGCCGGGTTCGCCTCGACGCCCACTGCCACCAGCTGCGGCAGCTGCTGCAAGGGTTCAGGCGTCAGGCCCAGCTGATAGCCACGCCGATGGCGGGTTTCGATGGCCTGCTCCAGGCCATGACGACGCAGCGTGCGGCGCAGGGTGCTGACCGTCTTGTGCAACGCCGCCTCGGTGACATAGGGACCGCCCCACACGCACTCGATCAGCTGTTCCTTGGTCACCAGCTCGGGGTAGGCGGCAATCAGCGCGAGCAGCAGATCCACCTGCTGCGTATCGGCTTCGATTCGCTGTCCATCGCAAAGCAGCCGCTTGCCGGCCACGTCTACCGTCACGGACCCGAGGCGAAACCCTGCTACCGTCTGTTCCACGCGTCCCCCGGCACCACGCCAAAACCCGGCAGGCCCGCAGAATAACAAATCCCGACGGCGCGGCATCGAGACCGCGAAAACCGTCACAAACCACTGACAAATAAGATTTTGTCCGCGCTATTCAGAGTTTGTCAGAACTCTGGCATGGCAATCCTTCGCTGCTGTGCGAGGCTCGAATCACCACCTGGACGGAGCCCGCCATGAACCCTCCCCGCCGTTTCCGAGCAAGACTGTACGGGCGTCACCTGACTGCCTTTCTGAGCCTGTTCGCCATCAGCGGCGCGATGCAGGCTTCCCCCTTCGCCACCATCGGTCCCGGCAATGACTGTGCCTACAACCAGGCGCTGGATGACCAGATCCAGGCGGCCATCAACGATGGAGAGACCGACATCCGCCTGGTGGGCGGATTGACCTACGTCGGCGCGGTCACCCTGAACCCGGACGCCGACACCCGCATCCGCGGCGGCTACGCCAGCTGTGCCGATGCCGCCGGCGATCAGTTGCAGGCAACACCTGAGGCAGCGGTGATCGAGCCCAAGGCCGGGCAGGCCATCGCCGTGTTCATCTCGGAGGGCGCAACACCCCATGTCCAGGTCAGTCTGGAGTACCTGCAGCTGCGGCCAGCCAGCGGTCCCGTGGCGGCCGGCAACGGTCTGTTCGTCTCCGGCATGCTGAATGCCGCGTTCCGGCATGGCGGCATCGCGGGGTTCAGCAGCAACGGCGCCGGCGGCGGCATCCTGGTGAGCGGCGCCACGCTGCGCCTGGTCGACAGCGATATCTCCGACAACGTGGCCATCAACGGCGGCGGCATCTACTGCAACCAGGGAACGATCCACCTGGACCAGGACAGCCAGGTGCAACGCAATGCGGCCGTCGGAAACGCGCCGGATGGCAATGGCGGCGGCCTCTTCCTGAACAAGTGCACCCTGTATTCCGAAGCGCGGGAGGTTGATGGCTTTGGTGGGCCGGCGCCGCAGGGCATCACTGATAACGATGCCAACCAGAGCGGCGGTGGCATCTATGCGGACGAGAGCACCCTGCGCTTCCAGGGCGGGCCGCTCTGCAGCGAGAGCACGCCCGGAACCTGTCGACCGCACCTTGCCTACGTAGGCCTCAACCAGGCCGGCATTGCCGGCGGCGGCTTCGCGCTGGTCAATGGCAGTGACCTGCAGCTGGACTTCGCCCTGGTCATTTCCAACGTCGCCGGCAAACGCGGTGGCGGCATCCATGCATCCAGCAACAGCAACGTGACCTTCGGCGCGCTGGACACCCTGTATCCGGACGTCGATCGCAGTCGCTGCCAGCACGTGAGCTTCTGCAATGCCCTGATGGGCAACCGAGTGAGTCCGCCGGAGGCCGGTTCCGGAGGCGGCGTGCGACTGGAGGATGCCAGTTTCGCCGGGGTCAATCTGGAAATGGCCGGCAACGATTCCGCGCTGACCCGCCACCTTGCCGCCTTCGGCGACAGCAGCATCATCCTGCGACAGGTGCGGATCGGCAGAGCAGCCAGCGAACTGCCGCTGAGTGGAAGCCAGAGCCTGCTGGCCTTTGCCGGCAACAGCGTGGCCAGCCTGTCGCACAGCAGCCTGTTCGCCAGTGGTGCGGATGGCAGCATGATCCAGATCGAGAACAATGCCTCACTGGACCTCGACAGCAGCGCCATCATCATGGCGGGTGATGGTGCCACCCTGACCCGGCTCGATGCAGCGACCGCCTCTGGTGACTGCAACGCCTACTCGGGGACCTGGCCGGCGGATCCGTCGCTCAATGCCGTCGCCGTGCAGCCGGGCGACTTCGATGCCATGGGCATGCCGCTGGCCGGAACCGCGCTGATCGACGCCTGCGCGGATGCCGGCAACCTGCCGCAGGACCGCGACCTGTTGCTCCGCCCGCGGCTGACGATACGGTTCGACCCCAGCCATCCGCTGGACATTGGCGCGATGGAGCGGCCGCTGGATGCGATCTTCGCGGGTGGCTTCGAGGACTGAAGGTTGCTGTCAGGCAGGCTGAACCGGGCCTCAGGCAGTCGCCGAGCCGGCAGCCAGCTTCGGCCCCGGCAGCAGCTGCACCAGCAACGCGCAGGCGGCCAGTGTCCAGACGATCATCGCGCCACTGGGCAGGTCGAACAACGCGGACAGCATGAGCCCGAGCACGTAGCCGCAGATGCCGACCAGATAGGCGAACACCAGTTGACTGCGTCCGCGCCGGCGCACCGTCGCCAGCGCTGGCAGGATCAGGCTGGCGAACACCAGATAGACGCCGACCAGCTGTACCGAGGCGGTGATCGCCAGCGCGAACAGCCCGTAGAACCACAGGCCACGCAACTGGCCATGGCGCCAGAACAGCACGCCCAGCAGCAACGCCGAGAGCACGGCCGCCGGAATCAGGTCGGAGTAGCTGACCCACAGTATCTGTCCGACCAGCAGGTCCTTCAGATGCTCGCCGCCCTGCGGATTGTTGGCCAGCAGCAGCAGGCCGCCGGTTGCCGCCAGCACGAACAGGCTGCCGATCAGCGGTTCCTGGTATTGCGGCCAGCGCCGGTCCGTCCACGACAGCAGGCCCGCACCGAGCAGCGCGGCGCCGGCAGCGGCGAACTGCACACCCAGACCGTGCTCGTCGATGCCCAGCCACTGCGCCAGGATCACGCCGACTCCGGCGATCTGCGCGATGGCGAGGTCGATGAAGATGATGCCACGCGACAGCACCTGCCGACCCAGCGGCACGTGCGTCGACAGCACGACAAGGCCGGCCACGCAGGCCGGCCCGAGGATGCTGAGGTCCAGCGCTTCCCAGTTGAGCGTCACTTGTCGGCCTCTAGCAGTTTGTCGATGGTGGAGTCGAAGAAGGAGAACAGGTCATGCGACTGCGCATCGCCGCCGACGGTGAATGGCAGCGTCACCACTGGCACGCCGGTGCGCTTGGACAGCCATTCGGACGGCTTGCTGTCGATGTAGGCCGCATGGACGATCGCCAGCGTGTCGTTGTCCTTGGTCGTGCTGATCAGACTGGCGAGATGGCCGCTGGTCGGCGGCACACCGGGCCTGGGCTCCAACGCGCCGATCTGCTGGATGCCCAGCCAATCCCACAGGTACACCCAGCTGATGTGGTGCACGACCACCTTGCGACCGCGCAATGGCGCCGCCTTGTCCTGCCAGCGCTTGATAGCCGCCACCCAGCGCGTGGTGAAATCGTCGAGCCGCTGCTGGTAGTAAGCGGCGTTGTCGGGATCAAGCTGCGCCAGCCGCGCGGAGAGGCGCTGCGCCACCACGCCGATACGGCGCGGGTCCATCTGGATATGCGGATTGCCGTCCGGATGCACGTCGCCGTTGGCGCGATCGACGGCCGTCGGCTTGTCCAGCGTGACCACCTGGGCTGCGGCCATGAAGGCCCCCGGCTCCGAGGCCAGCTTGCTGTTGCCGGACTGCTTCAGCAGTTGCGGCAGCCAGCCGATCTCGAGTTCCGCACCGGTACAGACCAGCAGGTCGGCGCGGCGGAACTTGGCGATCAGGCTGGGCTTGGCTTCAACGCGATGGACGTCCTGCAGCGCCGAGGTCGCGATATCGACATGGACCTTGTCGCCGGCCAGCTCATCCAGCAGCGCGCCCCATTCGGGCTCGCAGGCGAACACCTGCAGCTCGGCGCGTGCCGGCAGTGACAGCAGCGCGCCCAGCAACACGGCGGCAAACGTGATGGCAGCTTTCATCGTGGTGATCTCCTAGAACTTGTGGGCGCCATGTGCGCCGAGCGCCGCCTGGTACTGCACCGTGGCCGTATTGTCGCTGATGCCGGCTTCCGGATTGTCGCGATTGAACTGCAGGCGGAACAGGCTGAACTCGCTGTTGCGCCAGGTCAGCTGCAAGGTGTGTCGATCCGGATCGTAGCCACCGTCGAGCAGGCCCGGCACGCTGGTCCACAGGCGATCGTAGCGATAGCCGGCATCCCAGGACTTGTTGAAGCGGTAGACGCCTTCAACGTAGGCGCCTTCGCGGCGACCATCCCAGATGCTGGTCAGCAATGGGTCTTCCGGATCCTCAAGGACGCCGTCGCGGTTCTCCCGGAAATACTCGCCGCGCAGCGTGACGCCGCCATCCTTGAACGCACCATGCGGCGCCCACTTCCAGGTGGCATCGGCGATCCACAGGCGACTGTCGCCACTGAAACCGTCTTCCGCACCTTCGGCCTTGCTGTCCAGCATGGACAGACCCAGCAGCCAGGAACTCTCGACGCCAGCATCGCCGCCGGCATGGGCGAACAGCGTGCGCGAGCCAACACCGCCGCGCGCCGCGCCGCCAGCCGGGAAGTTCTGCCCGCGCAGCAGTTCGCCGCCGAGTTCGAGCAGGAAGGCCGTCGGCGCCACCCAGCGCAGCTGCACGCCATCGTCACCGTACTGGTTGCCGACGAATGCCTGGTACGGCAGCGGCCGGTCGAAGAAGGCGTCGGTGTGCGGGTGATGGCTGTTGAGATAGCCAATGTTGGAGTAGAAGCGACCCGCGCGCAGGGCGAGTCCGTTCGGCAGCGAAGTGGTGTCGATATAAGCCTCTTCGACGCCGATGCCATCCTCGCCGTCCTCGGATTCCACCGCCAGCGAGATCTGCCCGTAGAACTTGTCGTCGATGTTCGCCGACATGCTCAGCTCGCTTTCACCCAGCGAGAAACCCTGTTCGCTGGGACCGCCCTCGCCCACCAGCGGGAAACCGGCACGCGCATAGCTTTCCGGGTCCAGCGAATGATGCGAATAGCTGCCGTTGAGGATCAGGGTGATCGCCGGGTTGAAGGCGCTGTTGCCGGTGCTGGCGACCCGACTGCTGCCCTCGGCGGCAATGGCTGGCGCCGGTGAAGGAGATGTCGCTTCGGAAGACGTCGAGGATGCCGCGGAACCGGCGGCAAACGCGGCGAACGGATCGTCGCTGCTTGCCGGCGCGTCTGCCGGGGCGCTCTTTACATCGGGTGCGAGCTCGCCCAGCGTGGCCTTGATCGCCGACAGCTCGGCTTCGAGCGTGGCGATGCGCGCCTGCAGCGCTGCGACCTGCTCGCGCGTCGCACCGTCGTCGGAATTGCTGGCCTGAACCTGACAGGCCGGTATCACCAGCGCCATGCCCAGCAGGGCACCACCCAAGGAACGTCGCATCGGCATCACCCATGTTAAAGGTTATAACGTAACACTAAGGGCTGACGGTGGCGCCGTCAACGCTGTCGAAAGTCATGCCGTACTGGCTGCCCACATCTGGCCAACCCTGCAGCCGCGACCCCGGAAACGCGAAAGCCCCGCGATTGCGGGGCTTTCCGGCGTGTCGCGACCCGATGGCCGCAGGCAACGACGCGATCAGGCGCTCTTGGCGGCCGCCTTCTTTGCCGGAGCCTTCTTGGCCGGCGCCTTCTTGGCCACGGCCTTCTTCGGCTGCGTGGTAGTGGCGCTGGTGCTGGCCTTGCCGGCCTGGCGCACGTTGCCGTGGCTGCCTGCGAAGCGCTTGCCGCGCGCGGTCTTCTTGTCGCCCTTGCCCATGGTTACTCCTGCTGATCTGTCTGTTTGTGGTTGAACGACGCGACGGCGGGACCGCCAACGCGCGAATGGGGCGCGTACATTACCACCGCGTGACGCCCCGGGCCATTCCCGGAGCCGAAAATCGCCTACGGTCGGGCGTCGGTAGCCGCCATGGCGGAGCGCCGACGCAGCAGCGAGAGATTGGTCAGATGGGCGGCGCCGATCAGCATGCCGCCAAAGCTCATCAGCACGGCATGCAACCAGCCGCCGTGGCCCGACGAGGAAAAAGCGCCAACACCCACGCCGATCAGGCCCGGCAGCAGCACCATCAATGCCACGGGAGAGCCATGCCGACGCCAGCCCGGCAGCAGTGACAGGGTTGCCAGCACGCCGGCGAACACCACGAAACCGCGCTCGAACAGCGGGCTGGCCAGGAAACTCAGGCCCAGCCCTGGAATCAGCGCCAATGCGAACGGCCACAGCGCGCAGTGCGCCGCGCAGATCAACGAGCCGGCGGCGCCAACCCGGTCAAGATGGTGGCGTGCCATATCAACGGGCGGCAACGCTGGCGTCGCGGCATTGGAAACGGTGGAAGTGGTGCTGCTCATCGGGGCGAATGGCATGACCTGCCAGATAGCGATGTAACAATATAACATTATCTGCTGGCCGTGGGCTTAACCGACGGGCCCGCACCAACGCCTCAGTCATCGATATCGCTGACGTCATCCAGCTCCGGCGGGACCAGATCGGCGCGAACCGCCTCGCCCGGCGTGGGTGAACGCGGATGCTCGCGTTCGGACAGCGGCTCCACGTCGCTTTCCGTGTCCTCCACCGACTCGTCGCCCGAATCGCGGATCGCCGCCTGCTGTGGGCTGGTCTCGGCACCGACGTGGTAGGCGGCAAATCCCGGCAGTACCACGGGATTCAGCGCCATGCCCAGTACGCGGCCGGGAATCGGCGAGGTGATGGATTCCTCACGGTTGTTCAACGGATCGACCACGCGCCCGAGCTGCTGCCCGGCATGCACCCAGTCGCCCAGCGATACCTCGTTGATCAGCAGGCCGCCACTGTTCGAGCGCACCCACTGCGAGTCGTAGAACACCGCCTGCTGCGTGTCCCACTCTGGGCTGTCGCCGGTCATTCCGAGGCTGTGCAGCAGCGTTTCGATGGCCTGCACGCCGAAACTGATGGCATCGCCCTGCAGACGCCGCGGTGCGCCGACTTCGAAGGTCACCGCGGGAATCCCCGCCGCCGTCGCCGCCACGCGCAGCATGCCGCGGCGCCCGTTGCTCTGCAGCACCGGCGTCGCGCCGAAACCACGGGTGAAGGCGACCACTTCCGGAAGGCGCAGGTCGGCACGGATCTGCGGCAGGTTGCTGCGCTCGAAGCTGCCCGTGTGGAAGTCCACCAGATGATCGCAATGGCCGACGATGCTCTCGAAAAAGCTGTGCGCCACTCGCGAAGCCACGCTGCCGTAGGCCGTTCCCGGGAAATAGCGATTGAGGTCGCGCCGGTCCGGCAGGTAGCGCGAATCACGACTGAAGCCGAACGGATTCACGATCGGCACCGCGATCACCGTGCCCACTAGCGTCATCGGATCGGTGGTGTTGCTGATTCGGCGGACGATCTCCACGCCATTCAGCTCGTCACCATGCACGGCGGCCACCAGGCACAGCACCGGACCCGGCCGGGAACCGTGCACGACCACCACGGGACTCTCGACGCTCGCACCAGCAAAGCCTTCACTGGCAGTCCAGCTGAGCCGCGCGACGCTGCCGCCCTCGACGCGCTGCCCCATCAGCTCGAAAGGGATCATTCGCGGCGGCCCGACGAATTCATCCGAGGTGGGATCCGCCCAGGCTTTCTGCCCGGGCGGCCCGACGAAATCCGGGTTGGTCGGATCGCTGTAGTCGGACAGCAGCAACGGCGTGTCAGCCGACTGCGGAGAAGCCGCCACCGGCGACATCGGATACACCGCCCCCAGCGCCAGAAGAACCAGCGTGGTGACGACACGACCTCGAAATGCCGCGAACGAGCGCGTCATGCCTCGCCGCCGCAGTCGGCGCAGATCCCGTGTACCTCCAGCGTCTGTGCCTGCGGGCGGAAACCCAGCGCCGCGGCCTGCTCGTTCAGCAGTCGCGTGACTTCCTCGTCCTCGAGTTCCACCGCCCGCTGGCAGCGGTCGCAGATCAGGAAGGGCACCGAATGCTGCACGCGAGGGTGATGGCAGCGAATGAAGGCGTTGATCGATTCCAGCTTGTGGATGAAGCCGTTGGCGAGCAGGAAGTCCAGCGCGCGGTAGACCGTCGGTGGCGCTGCACTGCCCTCGCCCTCGCGAACCTGATCAAGCAGGTCATAGGCCTTCACCGGCCGTTCGGAACGCGCGACCAATTCCAGCACGCGCTGGCGCAGCGCGGTCAGGCGAAGGCCACGCTCGTCACAGATCGTCGCCACCTCGGTGATGAATCCGCGAGGGTCGTGGACGTGCTGCTTGGGATTGCTGCAGGGTTGCTGGGGCGCATGCGACATGCCCCGGATGTTAGCACCGGCCGCCGGGATTGCTGTGTGCCATCCCGCACTCAATCGGCGATACGCTCCAGCGCTGCGTCGATGCGCTTGAGCGCCTCGGCCTGCCCGCAGAGGTAGACAGTGTGGTCGATGGAAGGCGAAACGGCAGTGCCGGTCATCGCCACGCGAAGCGGCTGCGCCACCTTGCCCATGCCGATCTCCAGCTGTTCACCAACCGCACGCAGGGCGCCATCAATGGCCTCCGGCGTCCACTCGGACAACGCTTCCAGCGCCGCGCGTGTCGCCATCAGCGGCGCGCGCGCCGCCTCGACCAGCTGCTTGGCGACAGCCTTGTCGTCCCATTCGGTGATCGGTCCGTACCAGACCTTGGCGCGCTCGGCCATTTCCTTGAGGGTCTTGACGCGATCACGCAGCGCGACGACGACATCCGCCGGATTCGGACCGGATGCCGGATCAATGCCCACGGCGCGCAAATGCCAGTCGAAATGCACGGCAACGGCGGCCGGGTCATCACTCTTCAGATATTGCTGGTTCATCCACGCCAGCTTTTCCGGATCGAAGCGCGCCGCCGAGGTGTTCACGTCCTCGATGCGGAACAGTTCGATCATCTGCTCGCGCGAGAAGATTTCCTGGTCGCCGTGTGACCAGCCAAGTCGCACCAGGTAATTGAGCAGCGCGTGCGGCAGGTAACCGTCGTCGCGATACTGCATCACGCTGACCGCACCGTGGCGCTTGCTCAGCTTGGTGCCGTCCTGGCCGTGGATCATCGGCAGGTGCGCGAAGCTCGGCAACTTTGCGCCGAGCGCCTCGTAGATGTTGATCTGGCGCGGCGTGTTGTTGATGTGGTCATCGCCGCGGATCACGTCGGTGATCTTCATGTCGATATCGTCGACCACGACGGCGAAGTTGTAGGTCGGGTGATCGTCGGAACGCCAGATGATCAGGTCGTCGAGCTCGGTGTTGCTCCACTCGATGCGGCCGCGCACCTTGTCGTTGAACACCACGCTGCCGCTGTCAGGGTTGCGGAAGCGGATCACCGGCGTCACGCCCGGCTCGGGCTCGGTACGCTCGCGGCAGAAGCCGTCGTAGCGCGGCTTCTCGCCCTTGGCCATCGCCTCCTCGCGCAAAGCGTCCAGGCGTTCGCGCGAGCAGTAGCAGCGATAGGCCTTGCCGGCCTTCATCAGGTCTTCGGCAGCCTGGCGATAGCGGTCCATGCGCAGCGTCTGGTAGTACGGGCCTTCGTCGTGATCCAGGCCCAGCCAGTTCATGCCGTCGAGGATGGCCTGCACCGCCTCGTCCGTGCTGCGCTCGCGGTCCGTATCCTCGATGCGCAGGATGAACTGGCCACCGCGCTGGCGAGCCTCCAGAAGGCAATACAGCGCCGTGCGGGCGCCGCCAATGTGCAGGTAACCGGTGGGACTGGGAGCGAATCGGGTGCGACAGGTCATACGGACTCGAAGGTATTGACGCGAAAATGGCCGCGCATTCTAGCAGCCGGAACGCCGTCGTCTCAGGGTTTGACGGTGATGTGGATCACGGCCGAGCTGACCGGCGGGTCGTGCGGGATGTGCCGGAAGTCGGCGAGCAGCAGTTGGAGCGTGTGCTCGCCCGGTGCAAGCTCGATCGTGGTTTCGGTCTGACCCTTGCCGAAATGCACGTGGTGCTCGTCAGCCGGCACCGGCTGGTCCAGCGGCGGCAGGCCATCAGTGTCGATCAACAGGTGGTGATGACCGGTTGCCGGCAAATCGCTGCCAGCAGGCGTCACGCCCATGCCGCGAAGGCCGAAGCGCACCGTCACCGGACTGCTGACCGTCTCGCCATCCTTCGGGCTGATGATGTAAACCTCGGCACCGTCCGGCGCAGGTCGACGATCGATGCTCTCGGCGATGGCCGGCAGCGTCATCAGCGCCAGCAACCCGGCAGCCAGGTAGCACAACGGGCGGATGCGATGGTGGATGGACACGTGACTCTCCTCGACGGGCGTGCGAAATACACGGAATGGTCGATTGCAACCGGTTCGGGGCGCAGATACAAGGGACGCGCGCCGCTTCGTTCAGCTGAACCCGGGGATGCGGCGCTGCTACACTCTGCGCACCCAGTAACCACGGACGCCCGCCATGTCTCTCTCCATCCGTCGCCTGACCCGCCTGTTCACCCTTGCCGCGCTGCTCCCGCTCGCCGCCATTGCCCAGGAGGCTGCCGCGCCGGCCGCCGAGACAGCGGCTACTGCCGCGACGACCGAGTCGGCCGCACCGGCGCCGCGCGTTGCCATCACCACCAACATGGGCCGCATCGTGGTCGAGCTGGACCCGGCAAAGGCGCCAAAGAGCGTGGCCAACTTCCTGCAATACGTGGACAGCGGCTTCTACGACGGCACAGTGTTCCATCGCGTCATCAACAACTTCATGATCCAGGGCGGCGGATTCACCGCTGACCTGCAGCGCAAGCAGACCAAGGCACCGATCCCCAATGAAGCGAACAACGGCCTGAGCAACCTGCGCGGCACCATCGCCATGGCTCGCACCAGCGACCCGAATTCCGCCACCTCGCAGTTCTTCATCAACACCGTGGACAATCCGCGCCTCGACTTCGTCAGCGAGCAGAATGCCTACACCTGGGGCTACGCGGTGTTCGGCAAGGTCGTCGAAGGCATGGACGTGGTCGACGCCATCCGCGCTTCCGAAACCGGCGCGCAGGGCCCGTTCCAGAAAGACGTCCCCAAGCAGGCGGTGATCATCGAGCACATCCAGCGGGTAGCCGCGGACGGCGCTACAACGAACGAAGCGGCGCCGGCCGCCGCCGCAAACGCGAACTGATCCGTTCTCACGCGCAGCGGCTGCCACCCGGTCACAGCCGCTGCGCGACCGGTCCAAGCGGCATCGAGCCTTGAGTCACTGGTTCATTTCCGACCTGCATCTGGATGCCTCGCGTCCGGCGATCACGACGCTGTTCCTGGCGTTCCTGCGCGACATCCCGAATGAGGTCGAGTCGCTGTTCATCCTGGGCGATCTGTTCGAAGCCTGGATCGGCGATGACCTGGATGACGAGCTGACGCGCCAGATTGCCACCGGCATCCGCGGTGTCTCCGAGCGTGGGGTTGCCGTCCGCTTCATGCGCGGCAATCGGGACTTCCTGCTGGGTCGCAACTATTGCAGGCAAGCCGGCATGCAGCTGCTGCCGGATGCCTGCGTGATGGACATGGGAGGCATTCCCACCCTTCTCCTTCACGGCGACACGCTCTGCACGGACGACCACGCCTACCAGGCCTTTCGGCAGGAGGTACGCGATCCAGCGTGGATCGAGGGGTTTCTCGGCAAAACGCTTGCCGAGCGTATCGCATTCGCCCAGCAGGCAAGAGCCGCCAGCCAGCAGCACCAGCAACAGGTTGGCGACGTCATCACGGACGTCAATGGCGACGAGGTGGCCGCGACCTTCCGCCGTTACGGCATTGCCCGCATCATCCACGGCCACACCCATCGCCCCGCAATCCACCCACCGAGCGCGACATGCCCCGGTGAGCGCATCGTCCTTGGCGACTGGTACGAACAGGGCAGCCTACTGATCGTCAAAGACAACGGCGATGTGGAGCTGAAGAGCCTGCCCATCATCTGAAGCCGGAACGTTCGTTCCAACATTTGCTGTAGGCCGCGATCAAGTCTGAGTGCCGTGCAGGTGCACCCGCATCGCCGTCACTGCCGACGCTGTCCGAAACTATGAAAGCCATGCCTGCGGAGTAACCGTCGAGCACGTTCGCTCGGGTCACGGAAGCGGCGTGCTGCTCGCAATGGGCCGGCTTATGCGCGCACCTTTACCCGAGCGGCGAATGAGTCACACAGCTTGGCAGTGTCGACTTCAAACCAACCGGTTGCAGCAAGCCTTTTCGGCCCGTGCGACCCTGGGAAGAACGGAAGCACACAGGCATACCCTTCATCGGCGTAAGCGGCCCCTTCGTTCGCAACCCGGAGCCTGGATTGGTCGCGGTCCAAGCGATCGATCTACGAGTGCCGACACGTAGTCCGCAGAACGCGCCGAACTGGCTGAAAGTGCGGAGTACTCCCACACACCGAGTACTCACCGACACTTGGGATGCATCGATTGCGTGCGTGGCCAAAGCCCATTGACTCGCGTGCAACCAACCGCTCATTGGTCAGAAGTACAGACGCGCAAGCCCCGGACACTGCGCGCTCCCAAGTCAGTCTTCTCCCCGCAGGCATCTGCACAACCACCTTGCGTTTTCGAGGCAAAAAGAAAGGGCGCCGAAGCGCCCTTTCCGTACAGCTTGTTGGAGCTATGGGTATCAGCTGCGACGCAGCGAGATCACCAGAGCGCCCAGACCCGCCAGGAAGCCAAACAGCATCAGTTTCGACCACAGCGAGCTGGCCGGGACCAAGTCCGGCGCCGGGATCGGCGGCGGCACGACCTGCGCCAGAGCGGAGAAGCGGTACTGCGCCGGGGAACCAGCCGCATCATGCGTACAGGTGACCGTATCGACAGCCGCCGGAGCGCCGTTGGCCGGAACGTGACAGGTCACGCTCAGGTTGCCGGAGGCACCCGGTGCCAGCGTAGCCGGGAACGAATCGACCGTATGAGTACCACCAGCCGTGCAGCTGGCAATGTTCAGGGTCAGATCGCCGTCGTTGGTGATCACCACGTTACGAACCACGTCGGAGAGCTCGGGACCGTTACAGGCAATGTCCGAACCCGGAGCCGGAACCGACGAGAAGATCGGAGCCGGAATGGCCTGGAAGGTCGCGGTAACCGTACAGTCAGCCGAATGATCCGGATCGCCCGCCGTACCAACCGGGTTGGTCGTGTACGTCACGGTAGCGCTGGTCGGCGGAGCAACGTCCGGCGAGCCACCACAGGTACCGCCAATCGAAGCAACCTGGAAGCCACCACTCGGGGTAATCGTCACGACACCAGAGGTGCCGCTGTCAACGTCCTGAGACGGAGGTGTAACCGTACCGCCGGCGTTACCGGAAGCCGTGATGGTCTGGGTGGTCGGCGGAACGCCCTGCACCCGAATCTCGGCCGCGTCACCGGTGGCCGAGCCCTGTCCGTCATCCAATGCCGCCCAGTTGAGCGGGGACACAACGTCTGGATCGCCGGGATTTGGCAACACACCGGTGTAAGTGAAGGTCGGAGTACAGATGGTCGTATCGCTCGGATAAGCGACACCACCGTTAGTCGCCGAAAAAACGACCGTGCCAGCAGCCGGATTCAGGCAGGGTGCAAAATTACTGACCGTAAACAACGAACTATCGTACTGCAGAGCGCCCGAAAAACCATTCACCGCTGCATCAGCCCTGATCACGATGGACACATCAACCGTCGTACCAGGCGCTGAAATGATCGCCGGATTCGGGTCCGTATAAACAGCACTGGCAAACACACTTCCGCTAAGCGCTGCAGCCAGCAACGCAAAGCACAACTTACTCGAACGCTTCATTCGTATTCACTCCCCAAGAGCGGTAAATCGGGTAACCAAAGTTAAAGCAAAAGAATTAAACCAGAGAAGGCCGCTATCAATCAACGCCAACAACTTTTGCAGCGCTGGCCAGCTTCTTGCCTTTCTCGGCCACGACCTCAAGACCACCAACCTTCATCTGCCCGGCAGCGGCCTTGGACGCAGAATCAAAACTGATGCTGCCGATGGTCTGCATGCCAGCCGGCAACGCTTCGCCACCAGCCGAATAGATCACAAAAGCCACGTTGCTTTTGTCATTGCTTACAAAGCACTTTCCGGAGAAGTTGGAAGGCAGACCCGACACGCAATCATCAGCATTAACGCCCTTAACGCCCTTGGGCAGCAACACAGCAAACTGCAGTGCGGTTGCCGTGCCATCAGACTGGAAATCGATGCCGGCAATCTGGGATTTGCCCGCCGAACCAACGGTGATCAACAAGGTTTGATTCGCGTCAGCCACCGCAGCCGGCTTCGCGAGCGACGCACCGAGCTCCTGCTCGGCGTCCCTCGCCGCAAGTGCTGCAGAACTGAGGGAAATGGCCACAGCCGCCACCAGCAAATGTTTGACGATATTCATTAGAGAGCCTCCGCACATTCGGTTTCATTGCCGGGAATGCCATCGAACTGGTTGTTCAAGTCGGTGCCAATACGGTTGGCAAGACAGGTGTAGTCGGCAACGTCAGTCTGACCACCTTCGTTGCAATCCGGCTGACCGGCCGCCAGGGCGGTCGTGTTGGAACCACCGAAGAACAGTTCAAGCTTGGCAGCGATATCGTCCCGGACGAAATTGTAATCGGCCACCGAACAATCGGCATCGCCGTTTGCGTCGCCTGGACGCAGGCGACCAATCGCAACACCGCGGGTGGACTCGAACTCATCGACAATAATGCGACCAGTGCCAGCGCTTGCTATCCAACCCAGGCGAGCAGACTCGATCGCCGCAACATCGCCGATCGTCCCACTCAAGCTCACATTCGTGAGAGCCACACCCACAGTGGAACCGCTGAAAGTTGAATTACCAACCGTCGCACTGAACGTGTCAGCGGCAGCGTCATAGGCGAACTCAATCGAGTACCACTTGCCGGCCGCAGCCGCGACGTTGCCACTGGCGCCACCCACGTTGAACGTGAACTGCCCGCTGCCGTAGCTGATCGAAATCGGCTGACTTCCGCCGCCGTCATCAGCGGTATAGGCACCAAATACCTCAGCGCTTCCACCCGACAACTCGGGGAACACATAGAAACGGGCGTTGTAAGTGGAGTCGTTGGCCGGGTGGTTGTCACCGACATAGTCGCCGGACGAACCAAGAACCAGTCCACAGCTGCCGGAGTAGCGGGAGTTGTAAGTACCAACTTCGGCGGGAAGTTTCGCGTCAGCATCAACAGCTGTCTTGGCCCCAGTCCACTGCGACACGGTGCAGGCGAGCGCGCCGCTCATCGGGAGAGCAGCCAGAATGGCGCCCATCAAAAGGTTACGGGACAACGATTTCATCGGTTTCACCCCTCTCTGTTCAGGATTTGCATCGGTATCTGGATCCGAGCAACCGGGCTAGGCTAGCACAGGGCTCGGGGTCCGTTAAGTACTTGATACACACTAGGGACCGGCCTGACCGCTTGGCCAGTCGACCCATCCGGGAGGCCCACCAAAACCGGCGCCCCGCATGTGGCTCACTGATACAATACGCAGCCCGGAACACAAACAGGTCATCCTTTGTCGAAATCGTCTTCCATCCGTCACCGTCGCCTGGTCGTCATGCCGGCCCGTGACGAGCGTCCGACCGTGGAAACCATGGTCCGACGGGCCCGCGAGCGCCTGGACTGCGACGTGCTGGTGGTTTCGGACGAAAGCCGGGATGGCACGGCCGACGCGGCCCGTGGCGGCGGCGCCCGCGTACTGGAGCTGCCAATCCAGCTCGGCGCCTGGGGTGCCACCCAGGCCGGCATGCGCTTTGCGCAGCGGCACGGATATGACGTGGTGATCACCTTGGATGCCGATGGCCAGCACGACCCCGACTGCCTGCCTGCTCTCATGGCGGAGTATGAGCGCGGCGGCACCGACGTGGTGATCGGCACCTTTCCCGAACGACTGAGCGGTGCCAAGAGACTGGCCTGGGGCTGGTTTCGCGGTATGACCGGCCTTGCGGTGGAGGACCTGACCTCAGGCCTACGCGTCTATGGCCCCCGGGCGCTGCGCGTTCTGACCTCCCCGGAAGCCACGCTGCTGGACTATCAGGATGTCGGGGTGCTGCTGCTCCTGCGCAAGTATGGACTCCGGGTTCGCGAGCTGCCGACGCCCATGCTTCCCCGGAGCGCCGGGCACTCCCGCGTGTTCTCGTCCTGGTTCAAGGTCGCCGGCTACATGCTCCAGACCACCCTGCTCTGTCTGGCGCGCGTGGGCCGGCTGGGTGTCAGTGATCGCGCCATGCGTCGCGCCGAGGGCCTGAGCGCATGACGCCCCTGTTGACGGCTGCCCTGCTCGGCGTGGGCACGGCGCTGGTGATCCTGTACTTGGTGCGCCGCGACCAGATGCATGGTCGCTATGCATTCTGGTGGCTCTCCGTGGCTACCGTCGCACTGGTTTTCGGGCTGATGCCGAGCCTGGTGGATCGCCTGGGTCACTGGTTCGGCGTGAAATACCCGCCCACACTGGTGGTGATGCTGGTGCTGGCGGCCCTGCTGGTCAAACTGCTGGTTTCCGACCTGGACGTCACACGGCGCGAGCGGCGCATCCGGCGCCTGCTACAGAAAACGGCGATCCTCGAAGCCGAGTTGCGCGAGCTGCGTACGGAGGTAGATGCGCTTCGCAACGCGGCCAGCCATTCCGGTGACGAAAGCGATGTCGCGGCTGTGGTAGTGGAACCGCCGCGGAAAGTCGTTGGCTGACACCGCAAAGCCTGTCCTCCGCCTTGCGAATCCTTCACCTCGGCAAGTTCTATCCGCCCTTTGCCGGCGGCATCGAGCGCTTCACGGCCGACCTTCTGGGCGGTCTTTCCCGCCAGGGCATCGAGCAGGCGGCGCTGGTACATGCCTCACCGAGGCAGCCACGCACGGCCCGAGAATGGATCGAGTACGGTAATGTGCGGCTGCGGGAAACGCCCTGCAGCGGTCGGCTACTGTTCGTTCCGATCAGTCCGCGCTGGCCGGCAGACTGTCGGCGCCTGCTGCAGGATTTCCAGCCGGACCTGCTGCATATCCACGCACCCAACCCTTCGGCATTCTGGCTGCTGGGCATGGCCTCGGCACGGAAACTGCCCTGGGTGGTGCAGTGGCACGCCGATGTGCCGGACGATGCCCTGCACCGTGGCGTCCGCCTCGCCTACCCCGCCTACCGACAGCTGGAAAGCCGGCAGCTGCGCCGCGCTGCGCGCATCGTGCCAAGCACACGGAGCTATCTCGACGCGAGCCGTGCGCTGCGCCCGTACCTACCCCGTTGCGAAGTCATTCCACTGGCCATCGACAGCGACGAACCGGTTCACACTGAAGCCGGCGAGGAGCGCCTTTCATGGCCGGGCAACGGACTGAAACTGCTCGCCGTAGGTCGACTCAGCTACTACAAGGGCTTCCATGGCCTGCTGGATGCCATCGCCGCGACGCCCAATGTATCCCTGCTGCTGATTGGCGATGGCGAGCGGCGAGCCGAGCTGCGGCAGCGGATCGCGCAGTTGCGGATCGGCGACCGCGTGCGCCTGGCCGGTCAGGTCAGCGACGCACAGCTGCACGCCGCCTATCGCGACTGCGATGCGTTCTGCCTGCCTTCGCTCGACCGCTCTGAGGCCTTTGGCCTGGTTTTGCTGGAAGCCATGCGCGCCGGCAAGCCGGTGATTGTCTCGGCGGTTCCGGGTTCCGGCATGGGCGAGGTCGTCGTCAATGGAAAGACCGGACTGCACGCTCCACCGGGAGACACGCAGGCACTGGCTGCGGCGATCGGGACATTGGCTGGCGACGAAGCGCTGCGCCGGCAGCTCGGTGCCAACGGTCGACGGCGCTGGGAGGACGACTTCTGCCTGGAGCGCGTCAGCGAGCAGTGGGAGCGGCTCTATCGTCGGGTTCTTGACCGGCAGCGCTGAATAGCGCCACCAGGAACAGGATCGCCACCGGCACCAGCTGCAGCACGATCCGGTTGAGGCTGGTGAGGTTTTTCGCCCACGCCGCGGCATCGGTGAAGAAGAACAGGAAGCCGACGAAACACAGACCGAACAGCAGCAGCAAGCCAAGGCCACGAGCACCGCGGTCAAAGCAACATTGACGCCAAGCGATCAACGCGCCAATCGGCAGCAGCCACCACAGCAGGTGGAAATTCGGCAGCAGGAACAGGCTTGCGAACACCTCCGGCAGCACCGGATGCAGCGCCAGATCGATGTCGCCAATACCGGGAACGGTGATTTGCCCCCAGCGCAGCCAGACCGTACCAAGGCCGGGTGCCGGGATCGGCAAGCCTCCCAATAGCAGGCCAACCACCAGCGCCAGCAGGCCAAGGCCCAGCAGCAGCCAGCGCAGCCGTGATGGCAATACCAGCAGCACGAGCGTGGCCAGCATCAGCAGCAGCCAGACAGCGCCCTCCTGCTTCAGCAATGGAAGGGCCGCGGTAAACAGCAGGCAGGTCAGGAGGTGTCGCCGTTCGCCTGTCTGCCGCCACCGCCACAGCGCGAGTGCGGCCAGTGCCAGCAACGCGGCAATCCAGAGGTCGAGATAGCCGGCCAGCGACAGGTGGGCATCGACCAGCGGCATGCTCAGCAACGCATAGGCACCAAGCAACGCCAGCCAGGTCTGGCAGCCGATGCGACGCAGGCCAGCGAACACCGACACCCCGATCATCGGCTGCAGGAACAGCCATGGCAGATGGCTGGTGCTGCTGGACCAGCCGCCAGCCGCACTGACAAGCAACATCAGGTAGCGCGGAACGCTTTCCGGGTAATGCGGTGCCAAGGCGGTCAGCCCGCCCTCGCCTCCGGCCGCTGACCAGGCCTGCAGCGCCTGGAAGCTGGAAAGGCTATCGGCACCCGACCAGGCCTTGGGCTTGCCCAGCCAGGTGGTCCAGGCATCCCAGGTCAGCGTCGGCAACCAAAGGGCCTGCAGCGCCGCCAGCAACCAATGCGTCACCAGCAGGATGAGCAGCAGCCAGCAGAGCCCATTCCAGCCGGAAAAAGTGGCGGTAGCAGGAACCGAACTCGCCGGAATGCGCCGCACTCGCCACCACCACAGCAACCAGAACGCTCCCGCCAGAACCAGCAGCCAGACGATGGAGGCACCAAATAGTGCCATCGGAGGCGAACTGACAAACAGGCGAAGCATTGCGCCGCAAAGCGGCACACCCAGCAGCCAACCGCCGGCGATGCGCTCGGCCCAATACCCGACACGGCCTCGGCGTGAGCCGTCCAGCAGGGCCAGCAATGGCGCGCCCAGCAAGGCCGGCAGCAGCAGCACGAGCATCACCGATAGCGCGCTCATGGCGAGCGCCCCCGATTCTGGCTTCCCAACGCCTTGGTCAGACGCAGGGCCTGCACGCCGGGCGCACGCTGGATCTCCTCGGCCACATAGCGCTGTCCGGCCAGTCGCAACCGGCCCTTCCTCAGCTCCAGCGGCTTGCCCAGCGTCACGATCACGCTGCCGAGGGGAAGCGCGCCATTCGAGTGTTTCGGCAGCGGTCCGACATTCAGCGGACGCAGTAGGAACATCGGGTAGTCGCGCAGGAAGGCGCCCTCGCTGTTGAGGAACACCACTGGGCGCGGCTCCTCGGCCAGCAGCTCATCCCGAAGCGACGTCAATGGTCGCGCCAGTGCCGGACTGGCGGCAAGACCCTGCTCGCCCGCCAGTCCGTGGACGGCGGCCACCCGCTCCGCCCGCGCGACCTGCACGCGCAGCGACTGCAGATCCAGCAGCAACCACAGCCCCAGCGCGACAACGCCGCCGCCACGCAACCAGCCCGCGCGCCGCCAGCGCAGCGCCCAGCCTAGCGCTGGCCACAGCAGCAATGCTGCCAAAAGGAATGCCGGCAGCCATGGCCGTGGACTATCGAAGCCCAGTTCGAGACCGCTGGTGTTGATCGAGCGTCCAATCCAGCGCCGCTGCGCCGCCCATTCATCGGCCATCGCCGCCAGTGCCGGCAGATGACCATCGCGCAGCAGGCTAGCCGCGCGCAGGCGCAAGACCGCCGGCGGCGCGTCCTCGACCGCAAGCAGATCTAGCGGTCGAACCTCGATGGCGAGGTCATCGATGCGCCCTTCCCAGTCCTTGCTGGCGCGAACCAGATCCAGCGTCACCACGCTGCCGGATCGCGGAATCGTCGCCGATGCCGGCTTGCCGTCCCGACGCCACAACAGGCGGAGCTGCCGCTCCCGTCCGAGGCCTTCAAGCTCCAGGCGCAGAAAACGGTAGTCCGCCGCCTGCCAGGGACCTAGCGTCCAGATCAGGCTGCGCGACGTGGCGGCCGGAATGCTCACCGCAAGCCCAGCGTCTTCTGCCTGCTCCTCGGCGCCATCGACGCGGAAGGCAGTCGGCGCCAGCTCGAGGTCGTCGCCGTCGGCGCTGATCCAGCGCGGTGCGGCGTAGATCATCCAGGCCAGCAGCGTCACAAGCACCCACAGCGTGAGCGCCGCAGCCAGTCGGAGCGCGCCGCTGCGGTCCGGTGTCATGCCGCTCTTCGCCAGGCTCACACCGCAGGCTCCAGCGGCGCCAACTCTTCGGCGGTGAAACCCGCGCGCTGGCGCGCCTCCTCGTTGAGCGGCCCACGCAGGGCATTCGGCGCGAAGCGGGCCAGCAGCTGGCGGAAATGCGACACCGGATTGATGCCTTCCGCGTCACAGCACCAGTGATACCAGCGCGTGCCGGCGGCAACGTGGGCGACTTCCTCGCGCAGGATGATGTCGAGGATGGCGACGGTTTCCCCGTCGCCTTCTCGCTGCAGGCGTTCGATCATGCCCGGCGTCACGTCGAGGCCACGCGCCTCCAGCACGCGCGGCACCAGCGCCATGCGTTCCAGGCAGCTGTGCGCGGTCTTCTCGGCCATTTCCCACAGGCCGTTGTGGGCGTCGAAGTCACCGTAGGCATGGTCGAAATCCGCCAGACGGCCCTGCAACAATCCAAAATGCTTGGCCTCGTCCGCAGCCACCGACAGCCAGTCGCGATAGAAGCGCAGCGGCAGTCCACGGAAGCGATAGACCGCATCGCAGGCCAGGTTGATGGCGTTGAACTCGATATGCGCGATGGCGTGGATGAAAGCGGCGCGACCATCGCGACTGCCAAGCCCGCGCTTGGGCAGCGTAGACGGTGGCACCAGATTCGGACGCTCAGGTCGTCCGGCGATGCAGGCGTCCTCAATCACCCGTGGCGTCACCGACACGCTGTCGTCGGCGATGGCATCGACCGCGCCATCACCCGTCACAAGCATGGCATCGAACTGCGCCGGCAAGGCCGAGGCCAGCTTCAGCTTGAGCTCGATGTCAGCCGTGCGCAGGCAGCGCAAAGCGGCCGCATGGATGTCCTTGACGCTGTCGATGCCGGCGTCGCTCCCCAACGACATGAACCCGAACCTTAACCCGCCAAGCGTCGCTGCTGCTTGGCGTCGTCGCTGCGGCCGTGGCTGAGGCGCTCCAGATAGCCATCGTCGAGGCCGGTCACGTACTCGCCGGAGAAGCACGACGAATCGAATACCGGAAGGCGTTCCTGCCTACCGCGCGTCGCCGCTTCGAGGTCTTCTAGGTCCTGATAGACCAGCCAGTCACAGCCGAGCATGGCCTGCACTTCGGCCTCGCTGCGACCGTGCGCGACCAGTTCCTCGGCGGCCGGCATGTCGATGCCGTAGACGTTCGGATAGCGCACCGGCGGCGCGGCGGAGGCGAAGTAGACCTTGCGCGCGCCGGCCTCGCGGGCCATCTGCACGATCTGTCGCGAGGTGGTGCCGCGCACGATGCTGTCGTCGACCAGCAGCACCACGCGGTTCTTGAATTCCAGCGGGATGGCGTTGAGCTTGCGGCGCACCGATTTCACCCGCTCGCTCTGCCCCGGCATGATGAAGGTGCGACCGATGTAGCGGTTCTTGATGAAGCCTTCGCGGTACTTCACGCCCAGCGCCAGCGCCAATTCGGCAGCCGACGTGCGCGAGGTGTCGGGAATCGGGATCACCGTGTCGATGTCGTGGTCGGGACGCAGTCGACGGATCTTCTCGGCCAGCTTCACGCCCATGCGCATGCGCGCCTTGTGCACGGACACGCCCTCGATCATCGAATCCGGTCGCGCGAAGTAGACGTATTCGAAGATGCACGGCGCATGCGTCGCCGGCGCGGCGCACTGCTGCTGGTGCAGGTCGCCGCGACTGGTGATCACCAGCGCCTCGCCCGGCGCCACATCGCGCATCAGCTCGAAGCCGAGCAGGTCCAGCGCCGCGCTCTCCGAGGCCACGGCGTATTCCGTGCCCTCGGGTCGATCACGCTTGCCCAGCACCAGCGGACGGATGCCGTGCGGGTCGCGGAACGCCACCAGACCCAGTCCCAGCACCGTCGCCACCGTCGCGAAACCACCGCGACAGCGTCGGTACACGCCTTCGACGGCGCGGAACACCGCGGCCGGGTCCAGCGAGTTTTCCTGGTCCAGGTGATGCGCGAAGACGTTGAGCAGGACTTCCGAATCCGACTCGGTATTGATGTTGCGGCGATCCTGCTCGAAGACCTCGTTGCGCAGCGCCTCGGTGTTGATCAGGTTGCCGTTGTGGCCCAGAGCGATGCCGTAGGGCGAATTGACGTAGAACGGCTGCGCCTCGTCGCCACCATCGGTGCCGGCGGTCGGGTAGCGGCAATGGCCGATACCGACGCGACCGCGCAGGCGGCGCATGTTGTCCTCGTCGAATACATCCTTGACCAGCCCCTGCCCGCGCTGCAGGTGGATGCGGCTGCCGTCGATGGTGGCGATGCCGGCGGCATCCTGGCCACGGTGCTGCAGCACCTGCAGGCCGTCATAGAGGGAGCCGGCCACTTCGCTGAAACCGACGATACCGATGATGCCGCACATGGGGTGAACCTCGTGGATGCTGCCGTTCAGTCCGCGTCGTCCGGGCTTCCGGTGTCGTCGCGGGCTTCCGATCCGGCATCGTCGCCGGATTCCAGGGGCGTATTTTGGGGCCTGTCGCCCATCGGGGCCAGCAGTCCGTCGCTCAATTCCGACGGCAGGTAGTCCGCGGGCGAGAAATCCACGTGTTTGGCCACCTGCTCCGGCAGCCAGCCGCGCATCCATTCCGCACCGCTTTCGTAGTACGGCAGCAGCCGCGACTGCCGCCACCAGTCGTCACCCGGCATCGGCGTGAAGCCGAACAGCAACACCAGCACACAGCCCAGCAGCGCGCCGCGGGCGATACCGAACAGCATGCCAAGCAGCCGATCCGTACCGCTCAGGCCGGTCGACTTGACCAGCTTGCCGAGCAGCCAGGTGGTCAGGCCACCGACGATCAGCGCCAGCACGAACAGCAGCGCGTAACCCAGCATCAGCCGTGCGGACGGCGCCTCGACATGGCCTTCGAACAGCGGCGCCAGCTGCTCGCCATAGGTGAAGGCCAGCCAGAAAGCGGCGACCCACACCACGATCGAGGACACTTCGACCAGGAAGCCGCGCCATAGCCCGACCAGCGTGGACAGGCCGAGGATGACCAGCAGGGTGATGTCGAGCCAGGTCAGCATGCGGTCCGGCCCGGCAACAAATCCGGCATCACGGGTGGTTGACGATCATGCCGCTCAGGCGGAACTTGTCCTTGAGCTGCTTCGCCAGCGTTTCCGCCCTCGAGCGCTCCAGCTCCGGTCCGACGCGCACCCGGTAAAGGCGGCCGGCATCGGTGTCGGCCGCGGCGATGAAGGCGTTGAAGCCGCCATTGCGCAGGCGCTCGCGCAGCACGTTGGCGTCTTCCTGCTTGCTGAAGGCACCGACCTGCACTGCATAGCCGCTACCCACGACCGCCGGCGTGGCGGCTTCCAGCTCGATGACCTGCGGCTTCAGCGTCGGCTCGACGCGCTGTGCAGCGAGCCGCGCGAGGTTGGCGTCGGCAGGGCCGGCATAGGGGCCGACATCCAGGCGCAACGCCGGCTTGCCGTCGATCTGGATGCTTTCCTGCCGTGTCTTGAGACCAGCGGCGTCCAGCTTGCCGGCCAGGGCTCGTGCGCTGTCGAGGTTGGCGAAGCTGCCGATGCGCACCACGTAGCGACCGTTTGTGTCAGCCGGTCGCGGTGGCGGCGGCGCCGGAGAGGTGGCGGCGGGCCTCGTTTCCGCAGGCTTGTCCTCGGCGGGCTTGGGCTCTTCCGGCGGGTCCGCTTCGGTCACCGCGACTGTCGGCGTCGTCGCGGCGTCATCCGCCGCTGCCGGTGTTTCAGCGGGCGCGGCCTCGGCTTGATCCGCGGTATCGACGGTAGCAATCTCGTCCCGCGTCACCACCGGCTCCCCGGCATCCGTGGTGGCCGGTGCGGGCGGAACGGTCAGCGGCAATTCGCGGGTTTCGAAATCGGCGGATGGCGGCGCGGGCAGGTCCAGACGCACGTCCTCAGCACCGCGCTGCGGCGCGGGCGAGTCCAGCAGCATGGGCAGGAAGATCACCGCCAGCGCCACCAGAACGGCGGCGCCGATCAGACGCTGTTTCAGGCCAGACTCCATTCGCAGTACCGCCGGAGGTTCGAGTGAGCGCCGATTATAGCGGGCCGCTCCGATCCACCGCGCCGCCACCATGCCGGCGGCGACATCCCGCATTCAGGGTGCGCGGCCCGGATGCCGCTAATCCGCAGCGACCAGCGCATCCAGCACGAGGCGGGTCATCGCATCGACGCCAGTGGTGCGCGCGCTGGCGCTGGCGTGTTCGTCGCGCAACAGGTGGTCGGTGACGGTGAGAACGGTCAATGCCTGCACGCCGTGCTCGGCGGCAACGCCGTATAGCCCGGCCGCTTCCATGTCGATGCCGAGTATCGACATGGCCGACAGGCGACGCGGCAGTGCCGGATCGGGGCCGTAGAAAAGATCGGTGGAGAACACGTTGCCGATGCGCAGCGGCGTCGACGTGCGTCGCGCCTGCGCCGCCACCGGTTGCAGCAGGTCGAAACTGGCGATGGCGGCGAAATCCATGCCGTTGAAGCGCTGCCGATTGACGCCCGAATCCGTGCAGGCGCCCATGGCCAGGATCAGGTCACCCAGCGCGATGTCGTCATGCACCGCGCCGCAGGTGCCGACACGTACCAATCGCCGCACGCCGTAATGGCGAACCAGTTCGGTGGCGTAGATCGAGGCCGACGGAATACCCATTCCGGTGCCCATCACCGACACCGGCGTCCCGCGCCAGCTGCCGGTGTAGCCCAGCATGTTGCGAACGGCGGTGACCGGCTGGACCGCGTCGAGGAAGGTGCTGGCGATGTGCTTGGCCCGCAGCGGATCACCCGGCAGCAGGACCAGCTCGGCGAAATCGCCCTGTCGGGCTTCGATATGTGGCGTACCCATGTCAGATGAAGGCCTCGCCCTTCTGCAGCGGAGGAATGCCGAACCAGCGCGCGATGCTCTGGCCGACATCGGCCATGCCGTCGCGGATGCCGATGGCGCGCGCCGGCAGGCTCCGCGACCACGCCAGCACCGGCACGTATTCACGCGTGTGGTCGCTGCCCCGGAAAGTGGGATCGTTGCCGTGGTCGGCGGTGAGCAGCAGCAGGTCGTCATCGGCCAGCGACTCGATGAAACCGCCGAGGATGGCGTCGAATCCCTCCAGCTCGGCGGCGTAGCCGGCGACGTCGCGGCGATGTCCGTACTCCTGGTCGAAATCCACCAGGTTGGTGAACACCAGTCCGCCATCCGGCAGACTTGCCAGCTCATCGCGGGTGGCATCCATCAGGCCCTGCAGCCCGGATGCCTTCACCCGACGGTCAATGCCTTGCATCGCAAAGATGTCGCCAATCTTGCCCACGCCGACAACGCTACCGCCGTGCTCGCGGATGGCGTCCAGCAGCGTTGGCCCCGTCGGCGGCGTGGCCCAGTCGCGCCGGTTGGCGGTGCGCTGGAATTCGCCGGCGTGGCAGCCAACGAACGGACGCGCGATGACGCGGCCGATGCGGTATTCGTCCACCAGCCCTCGCGTCGCCTCGCACAGCGCGTAGAGGCGTTCCAGCCCGAAGCATTTTTCGTGGGCGGCGATCTGCACCACCGAGTCGGCGGAGGTGTAGACGATCGGCCAGCCGCTGGCGAAATGCGCAGCGCCCAGCCGTCGGATGATCTCGGTGCCGGAGGCATGGCAATTGCCCAGCACGTCCTCGCAGCCGGCAGCCGCGGCGATATCGCGAACCAGCGACGCCGGCAGGCTGTCGCACGGCTCGCTGAAATAGCCCCAGTCGAAGTCCACCGGCAATCCGCAGAGTTCCCAATGGCCGGACACCGTGTCCTTTCCCGTGGACTGCTCGCGCGCACAGCCCCAGACCGCATTCGGCGCCGGGTTCGACGCGATGCCGGCCAGCGCGCCACCTCGCGCCAGTGCCGCGGCTTCGGCCAGACCCAGATCGCGAAGCACCGGAACCTCCAGCGCGCGACCCCGTCCGCCCTGCTCCAGCGGACGCGCGCAATAATCGGCGATATGACCCAGCGTGTCGGCGCCCGCGTCGCCGAAACCAGCGGCATCCGGCGCCGCACCGACGCCCAGCGAATCCATCACCAGCAGCACCGCGCGGGCCATGGGTCAGGCCACCTTTCCGCAGATGATGGGCGCGGTATCGGCACGCACCACCAATGGTCGCGCCACCGGCGCCTGTTCGCCGATCTCGATGGCGTCGCGCAGCATCGCTTCCACGGCAAGCACGTCCTCGCGCCGGGCCGCATGGATCTGCAGCAGCGGATCACCACGCAGGACGCGCGTTCCCACTTCGACGACCTCACCAAAACCCACGCGCGGATCGATGCAATCGTCCGGTCGCTGACGTCCCGCGCCAAGGCGCACTGCAGCCTGCCCCAGCACGCGCGCATCCACACGGCGCACCCAACCATCGCGCGCGGCCTGCAGCGGCTGCTGGCAGGGCGCGGACAGGTCCGCCGCACTGGCCCAGCTGAAGACATCACCAGGACCACCCAGCGCACGCACCATCGCGGCGAAACGCTCCGCTGCGCGCCCGCTGGATCGAGCCGCCAGCAGCATCGCCGAGGCTTCCTCGTTGTCCCGCGCGAGACCCGCCGCGCACAGTGCCGTCTCGCCCAGCGCCATGCAGACGCTATGGAAGCGCGCCGGCCGGGCGTCGCCCTGCAGGTAGTCCAGGCACAGCAGCAGTTCCAGCGCGTTGCCGATCATCGGCGCCAGTGGCTGGTCCATGTCGGTGAGCAGCGCGTGGCAAGGCAGTCCGGCGGCGCTGGCGATGCGCTGCAGGCGTTCGGCCAGCCGCCGCGCCTCGGTGCTGTCGGACAGCGTGGCACCGGAGCCGTGCTTGACGTCCATCACCAGCAGGTCCGCACCGGCGGCGAGCTTTTTCGACAGGATCGACGCCACGATCAGCGGCAGCGAATCCACCGTCGCGGTGACATCGCGGATCGCGTACAGCCGGCGATCCGCTGGCGCCAGATCGGCGCCGGCACCGACGATGGCCAACCCGGTTTCGGCGACCACGCGATACAGCGTGTCGCGATCCACGTCGACACGATAGCCGGCGATGCATTCGAGCTTGTCCAGCGTGCCGCCGGTGTGGCCCAGACCGCGCCCGGACAGCATCGGCACGAAGGCGCCGCAGGCCGCCAGCATCGGCGCCAGTACCAGGCTGATGGCATCGCCCACGCCACCGGTGCTGTGCTTGTCGACCACTGGACCACGACCGCGAAGGAACGACCATTCGAGCACCGTGCCGCTGTCGCGCATGGCCAGCGTGAGGTCGCGCGTTTCGCGATCGCTCATGCCGCAAACCGCCGCGGCCATGCAGAAAGCGCCAACCTGCGCATCGTGCACTTCGCCGGAGGCCATGCCACGCATCAGCGCGGACAGTTCGGCCGCCTCCAGCTCCTCGCCGCGCCGCTTGCGCGCCAGCAATCCGGGCGTGTCGAGGCGCATCAGTAGCTACCACCCGCCGTTGCTACACCACCCGCCTCGGCAACCAGTGCGTCCAGCAAACCGCTGGCGCCAATTCGGAAACGCGCCGGCGTCGCGGCGTCCTCGCCAAGTGCGGCGATCACCTGCTCGCGATAGGCCATCGCCTGCTCCGGCGTGCGGATGCCGCCAGCCGCCTTGAAGCCCGCCGGTCGACCGCAGCCCGCAATCGCGTCGAGCATGATGGCGGCGGCTTCCTGCGTGGCGTTGACCGGCACTTTCCCGGTCGAGGTCTTGATGAAGTCCGCGCCGGCAGCCAGCGCGATGCGGCTGGCTTCGGCGATGCGCGCGGCATCGGCCAGCTCGCCGGTTTCGAGGATGCACTTCAGCAGCGCCGACCCGCAGGCCTCGCGACAGGCATCGGCGACACGCCGGAACGTATCCAGATCGCCAGCCAGCAACGAGCGATACGGCAGCACGGCATCGATCTCGTTGCCGCCGGCCGCCAGCGCCCGGCGGGTTTCGCGCGCCGCGCGCGCCGGATCAGCGCCGCCCTCGGGGAAATTGACCACGGTCGCCACTGCAACCGACGCCAGCCCCAGCCGGTCCAGCTCGCGCCGCGCGGTGCCGATGTGCTCGGGATAAACGCACAGCGCCGCCGGCGGACATGGCGCTGCCGCGGCCCTCGCGCACAGTCGCAGGATGTCCTCGGGTCGGTCATCCTCACCGAGCGAAGTCAGGTCGAGATGGCGAATCAGGTCGGTGGCGGAAGGGGAATGCGGCATCCGGCTCTCCTAGGTTCCGGGCCAGCCTAGCCGAAGCCTCCGGGCGCTCTTCTGACACGGATCAAGTTCGCGGCGAAAGGTCGCGACGGCCTTCGTCACCGATATTTGGCGCCAATCGCCGCCGAATTCCCGCCTGACCGTTGTCCGACACCGCCGCTTTTTCCGTATTCCCCGATCAGGACCACCGGAAAAACCCCATGCACCGATACCTCAAGGTCACATCGGCAGGCGTGCGGCACTACGCCATCGCCCTTCTCGCCCTGATGGCGCTGTCGCTATCGCCGGCCCGGGCGGTGGATCCGCCCGCCTGCCCGGACACGCTGGACGCCATGGCGTTGGCGCTGGTGTCGAATGCACCGGTCACGCTGGCCGATGACGACGCCAGCCACGGCGACTACGTCATGCCATCGATGGGCGACGTCGATGCGCTGGCCGCTGCCTTCGCGACCGGCCTTGGTGGCGACATCGGCACCATGGAAACGCAGGCCGCGACGCTGGGCCTCGACCACTGCCTGCTTTCGCTGGCGACCCCGAATGGCAACGAGGACATTGACGTCTGGTACCCACCCGACGGCTTCGACGCCATGACCACGCGCGGCCTGCCGCTGCTGGCGCTGCGTCGCACCATCGGAACACGACCGGTGATCCTGGGCGTGCCGCATGCCGCCACCGAGTACCGCATTGCTGCGCAGGGCGTGGCCGTGTTCACCGGGCAGCCGGCGGTGACGATGCTGGTGATTGCGCCACAGCATCGTTGCCATCTGGCCGACATCGCGCCAGCAGCGTTCCAGGGCAGCACCGACCAGTGCGACGGCGTCTACCGCGAATCGGACGCCGCGCACACGCAGCAGTCGCTGTTTCACGCCCTGCATCGCGGCGCCTGGAGCGCCTGGCCGACGGCGATCACCCTGCAGATCCACGGCATGAGCGCCGCCGGCATCAGCGCCTCACCCGGCAAGAAAGGCAACGTCGCGCCCGCCAGCGACTGGCCGGCCACCGCCCTGCACGACCGCTACGCCGCCGGACTGGAAGCGCTCGGCTTCGATCCCGCCACCCTGACCACCTGCGTCGACTACACAGGACCGCGCGGCGACCGCGTCCGCGAACACCTCTGCGGCACCAAGAACGCCCAACGCGGCGGCCTAGCCGACCTCACCCGCGAGCGCGACTTCATCCACCTGGAACAATCCCGCAACGTCCGTGAAGAGCCCGGTGGTGATGATGCGCTGGCGACCGCCGCCGGCTTCGCCGCCTCGGCCATCTGGCGCGACAGCTTCGAACAGTGAACAGCGCCGCTACTGCGGCCCGGGAAAATTGTCCACGTAGCGGATGGTGAAATCCGGGAACGAATCGACGAACTGGATCTTGTAGTCAGGAAACGATTCCACCATCTGCCAGCGCCCCGGCTTGTCCGGAAAACTCTCCACCACCTGCACATGCAGATCCGCAAAGCTGTCGACCACCTTCACCCGATAGTCGGGAAACGAGGTCACGACCTGGATGCGGCCGTGGATAGCCGAGACATCTGGTTTGTCGGCGGCAATTGCGTGGCGCGGCCATCCACCCGGAAACACACTCAGCAGACCGACTGACACAACGGTCAGCAATCGTGACTGCAGAACCCTTGATGCTTTCGCTTCGATCATCGATAGCCTATTGGGAATCTTCCAGTGTCGAGCACATTGTCGCTCAGACACACATCCCATCTGATACCCGGACCAGCTTGAGCTGACCAATCCCATCATCCGTGCGTTCCAGTCTGACGATGATGGTGAAGACGCAGCCACCACCGCAGGCACTCATGCCTCCAAGCGAGAGCTCGTAACCATCGGGCACTGCGCGAATGGATCTTACGGCCTTGTAGCTGAACTTCTTGAGGTCTTCGGGCAGGTCGGCAACGCCGCCTTGCTTGTACGCTGCAATGACAGCCTTTGCTTCGTCCAGCGGCACCTTGGCCAGCGAAAAATACTGTTGCGGGGATTCAACGAAAAAGTATTTTGACTCGCGGGCCGAATGACAGGTCAAACCGCCATCGGCAGGGCGACAAAAGACATCCTTGATGGTCAGCCGGTTTTGCCCAACCTCGCCGCGATAAGTGAATGCAAACAAGTCGCCGAACATGGAGCTGCACGAAGTTATCCTGATGTCATCCGCATCAAGGCCTTCAACCGCGGCGCGAATATCCTCGTCCCGATAGGTGAACCGGTCGTGTTCCATGCGTAAACGATGCGTCAAGGCTTCATTCGATCCACCTGTGCGCTTCCACTGCGCCTTGATGTTCGCGATATCCGACTCGCTAAGTGGCGCCGACTCTGGAACGAACCCCGTGTGCCGCGAAGAAACACCGGACTGATACGGCTGCGCCAAAACACTGGCGACAGGCAACAGCAAGGTCATCAGCCATGACCACCGCAAGTCGCTGCGACGCCTGAAATCAAAGATGGAGAGACGGCGACGAGCATTTCGCTGCCTCGAAAAATGCATCCTCACTTCACCTCATCCAACGCGCTGGCAGCGGTGAAGAACGACCCAAACACCACGATTCGGTCGCCGCGCTGCGCCTGCTGCCTCGCCTGCGCCAAGGCATCATCGACGGTAGCGTGGCGGCTGCTGAGGGTTCGGGACAGCAGGCCGGCGACCTGACCCCACATGTCCTCGACGCTGATGCCGCGTGGTGACTGGTCGGTAAGGCCGGCCAGGCGCCAGACGTCGACGCAGGTCAGCAGCGGGCCGATGAGATTCGGGATGTCCTTGTCGCCGAGCGCGGCGAACACGGCCTGGGTGCTGCCGGCGGCGCGGTTGCGGATGAGCCATTGCGACAGTTCGCGCGCGGCCTGCGGGTTGTGAGCAACGTCGATCACCCATTCCACGCCATCGGCGTCGACGATGCGCTGCAGGCGTCCCGGCAGACCGGATGTGCTGACGCCGTCGCGGATTGCCTCGTCACTGGGGAAGCCTTCGACGTTGAGCGCGCGCAGCGCGGTGATTGCCGCTGCCGCGTTGCCGAGCTGCGCGGTGGTCGCCGGCGTCGGCGTCGGCAGATCCAGATTTTCACCGTTGGCCGCGTAGCGCCACTTGCCGCCGAAGCCCATGGTGGCGCTGAAATCCTTGCCGGCGCGCAGCACCTTGGCGCCGATCTGGTCGGCCATCTTCAGCAGGCTGTCGGGCGGATCGAGTTCGGCCAGCACCAACGGGCGGATACGGCGCATGATGCCGCCCTTCTCCCGCGCAATGGTTTCGCGGTCGTTGCCGAGGTGCTCCATGTGATCCAGCGCGACGGTGGTGATCACGGCGACATCGGCGTCGATCAGGTTGACAGCGTCCAGCCGTCCGCCGAGGCCAACTTCGAGCACGGCAAGGTCGAGATCGGCGGCGGCGAACAGCAACAGCGCGGCCAGCGTGCCGTATTCAAAATAGGTCAAGGTGATGCCGCCACGCGCGGCTTCGATGCGTTCAAAGGCGGCGACCAGCGAGGCGTCCTCGACTTCGCGGCCATCGATTCGGACGCGCTCGTTGTAACGCTTCAAGTGCGGCGAGGTGTAGAGGCCGACGCGCCAGCCGCCGGCGCGGGCGATGCCGTCGATCATGGACGCCGTCGAGCCCTTGCCGTTGGTACCGGCGACGCTGATCACGCGCTTGGCTGGCTTGATCGGCCCGAGCTTCGCCGCCACCGCGCGCACGCGATCCAGGCCCAGCTCCATGTCGGTCGGATGGACGCGCTGCTGGTGTTCCAGCCATTCCTGAAGATTCATCCCGCCCCCTGTCGTCGTGCGGACGCCGCATCATGGAAAGCGACGACCATCAGCGATGTCGATCATCTTCGATCTCTGCGGGGCAGTGTCGAGCCTTCCGGCGTCGGGTGCAATCTGACACCCTCGCCCAGGTCACGGATTTGATCGAAGTGGCGGCGCGAGCTGCGCCCCAGCCACTACAATGCCCGCCGTGAACGCACCACTCCACACCTCTCAACCGCCATCTCGCGGGGAAATCGCCTGAATGGCGCTGCATGCCTTCCATGGCGGCCTGCGCCTGCCCGGCCACAAGACCCATGCCGGAGCGATCCGGCCCGGACCGGTGGCCGACACGCTGTGGCTGCCGCTGCAGCAGCATGCTGGCGCGGCCAATCGACCGCTGGTGTCCGTCGGCGAGCGCGTGAACGCGGGACAGGCGGTGGCCGCACCCGACAATGACGATGGGCGCCTCGGCGCCTGGCTGCATGCGCCTTGCGATGCCGAAGTCGTGGCCATCGAGGATCGTGAGCTGCCGTCCAACCCGGCGATCCGCGCGCCGACGCTGGTGCTTCGGCGAATGGCTGGCAGCGATGCCGGTGCTGATGCTGGCGCGGCGTCAATGCCACCGATTGCCGACTGGTGCGAGCAGCCATCGGCCGTACTGCTGCAGCGGCTGGCCGAAGCCGGCGTGGCCGGCCTGGGCGGCGCGGTGTTCCCCAGCGCCGACAAGCTTTCGGTGCGGCGCCAGACACTGATCGTCAACGGCGCCGAATGCGAGCCCTACATCGCCTGTGACGACGCCCTGCTGCGCGAGCGCTCGGATCGCGTCATCCACGGCGCGCTGCTGCTGGCGCATATCGCCGGCGCCGAGCACATCCTGTTGGCCATCGAGGACCGCATGCAGGACGCGCTGGCGGCCGCGGCAACCGCCATCGCCAACCATGGCGACGAACGCATCGAGCTGCGCGCCGTGCCGACCATCTATCCCGAAGGCGGCGAGCGCCAGCTGATCCAGACGCTGACCGGAAAACAGGTGCCGCGTGGCGGCCTGCCGCGCGACATCGGCGTGATCGTGCAGAACGTCGGAACGGCGGCGGCGGCCTGGGCGGCGGTGGTCGAGGGTCGACCGCTGACGACGCGACTGGTCAGCGTGGCCGGCGACGGCGTGCGCGCGGCCGGCACCTTCGAAGTCGCCATCGGTACGCCGGTCAGTGAGGTGGTGGCCGCGGCTGGCGGATACAGCGACCGCGCGGCACGGCTGATCATCGGCGGACCGATGATGGGCGTGGCACTGCCGCACGATGAATTCCCGATCACCAAGGCCGCCAACTGCGTGCTGGTGCCGTCGGAAGCGGAGCTTGGCGAGCGCCGACCGGAAATGCCCTGCATCCGCTGCGGCGAATGCGCGCGGGTCTGTCCGGCCAGCCTTCTGCCGCAGCAGCTGCTGGCCTTCGCTCGCGGCGAGCAATGGGAGCGTCTGCAGCAGCACGGCGTGACGGACTGCATCGAATGCGGCTGCTGCGACCTGGTCTGCCCCAGCTCTATTCCGCTGGCCGAGCACTTCCGTTGGGGCAAGGCCATGCTGCGCCAGCGCCAACGCGACGCCAGCAAGGCGGAAGGCGCCAAGGAGCGCCATGACGCCCGCCAGCTGCGGATCGAGCAGGAGCAGGCCGAGCGCGCCGCGCGACGGCAGAAGGCGGCCGCACCGGATGCGGTTGCGGCTGCCCTGGCCCGCGCCAAGGCCAAGGCGACGGCCGCCAAGACCGTCGAGTCGGAAACCAGCGACTCCGAATCCACGCACACTGACAGCAGGGAAGACGGCGCATGAAGCGTTTCGATACCGCCACGGCGCCCTACCTCAGTCCACCGCGCGACGTACAACGGGTGATGCTGCTGGTGCTGCTGGCGTTGCTGCCGGGCATCGCAGCGCAGCTGTGGTTCTTCGGCATTGGTGTGGCGGCACAAATCATCCTGGCGACGATCTTCGCGCTGGGCATCGAGGCCGCGATGCTGCGTCTGCGCGGCAAGCCGGTGAAGCCATTCCTCGGCGACCTCAGCGTCGTCGTCACCGCCGTGCTGTTCGCGCTGTGCATCCCGCCGCTGGCACCGTGGTGGGTGTCGCTCATCGCGATGCTGGCCGCCGTGGCTCTGGCCAAGCATCTATATGGCGGCCTCGGCCACAACCTGTTCAACCCGGCCATGGTCGGCTTCGCCGTGGTGCTGGTGGCGTTTCCCTTCGAGCTGTCGCAATGGCTGCCGCCGCGTGGACTGGGGCATGAAGCGCTTTCGCTGGGCGACAGCCTGTACACCATCTTCATGGGCCATCTGCCACCGGCACAGACCTGGGACACCATCGCCCAGGCCACGCCGCTGGACGTCGTTCGCAACCAGGCGTCGGCAATGCGCACGCTGGACGAGATCCGCAGCGACCCGCTGTTCGGTGACTTCGGCGGTCGCGGCTGGGAGTGGATCGCCAACTTCTACGCACTCGGCGGCCTGTTCCTGCTGTGGAAGCGTGTGATCCACTGGCAGGTGCCGGTGGCGACGCTGGGAACCGTCATCCTGCTCACGCTGCCGTTCTGGCTGTCCGAACCGGACGTCAACCCGTTCCCACTCCAGCACGTGTTTTCCGGCGCGCTGGTTCTGGCCGCTTTCTTCATCGCCACCGATCCGGTCAGCGGCTGCACCACGCCGCGCGGGCGGCTGTTCTTCGGCGCCGGCGTCGGCATCATCACACTGGCGATCCGCCGCTGGGGCAGCTATCCGGACGGCGTCGCCTTTGCCGTGCTGCTGATGAATGCTGCAGCGCCGTGGATCGACCTGCATACCCGACCGCGCATCTACGGCGAAGGCCGTCGGCCCGACGGTGACGCGCTGTGAGCGGCCCTCGCGACATCGGCCGCGCGGCGATCACGCTGGCCGCCGTCGGTCTGCTTTCCGTCGTGCTGCTGGCCGTCATCCACCTGATGACGCGCGAGCCGATCCACCAGGCCGAACTGAAGGCCGAACGCGATGCGCTGGCCGTGGTGCTGCCGACCGATCGCTACGACAACGAACCGCTGGATGACGAAATCAGCGTTGTTGCACCGCTATGGCTGAGCGACGAGGAGCCGCTGATCGTAATGCGCGCGCGACGCGACGGCGCGCCTGCTGCACTGGTCGTTCATTCCGTGGCGCCCGACGGCTATTCCGGCCCGATCCGCCTGCTGGTCGCAATCAATGCGAACGGCAGCGTGAGTGGCGTGCGTGTCACCAAACATGCCGAAACACCGGGGCTGGGCGACAAAATCGACTCAGCCAAGACTTCGTGGATCGATGGTTTCACCGGCCACTCGCTGGGCGATCCACCCGAATCACGCTGGAAGGTGCGCAAGGACCGCGGTGACTTCGACCAGTTCGCCGGCGCCACCATCACCCCGCGCGCCGTGGTCGCCGCCATGCGCCGCACGCTGAAGTTCGTCGAAATCCATCACGAAGCGCTGTACGCCGCGAAAGCCGGCGAAACCCTGCGCTTCCCAGACGGCCCCGACATGCAGCCGAGCGAGCAGGCAGAATAAGGCCATGACCACCGAAGCCCTGCCCGCCGACACCGCCGCCGACACCGTCACCGATACCGCACCGAAGGACGGCATCGACGTCGCCGACATCCTTCGCCACGGCCTCGACAATGGCAACGTCGGCCTGGTGCAGCTGCTTGGCCTGTGTCCGCTGCTGGCGGTGTCGAACACGGCGGTGAATGCGCTGGGGCTTGGCTTGGCCACACTGCTATCCGTCAGCCTGACCAACTTCGTGGTGTCCACCGTGCGCCACCTGGCCGGCCGCGACGTGCGGATTCCGGCCTTCGTGATGATCATCGCCGCCGTGGTGACGGCGCTGGAGCTGGCCATGCGCGCCTGGCTACCGGCTCTGTATGCGGTGCTGGGCCTGTTCATCCCGCTGATCGTCACCAACTGCGCGATCATGGGCCGTGCCGAAGCCTTCGCCTCGCGCAACCGACCACTGCCCGCACTGCTGGATGGTTTCGCGACCGGCCTCGGCTTCCTCTGGGTGCTGCTGGCGCTGGGCGCGCTGCGCGAGCTGTTCGGCAGCGGCACGCTGTTCGCCGGCGCCGGCAACCTGCTGCACCTGCCTTGGCTGGAGCTGACCATCGTGCCCGGCTATCGCGGCTTCCTGCTCGCCATCCTGCCGCCCGGCGCCTTCATCGTACTGGCGCTGATGATCGCTGGCCGCAACAAGCTGCAGGCGCGCGCTGAACGGCGTCAGTCGTCAATCGCAGCCGCCAGTCCCGTCGCGACCACGGCATGAAGCTCGCCGACCGCAAGGAGCTGTTCCGCCGCCTGCAGGAGCTGAACCCGCACCCGACCACCGAACTCGAATACCAGACGCCCTTCGAGCTGCTGGTGGCCGTTGCGCTGTCGGCGCAGGCCACCGACGTCGGCGTCAACAAGGCCACGCGCAAGCTGTTCCCGGTGGCGAATACGCCAAAGGCCATCCTCGATCTCGGTGAGGTTGGCCTGAAGCGCTACATCAGCACGATTGGCCTGTTCAACAGCAAGGCCAGGCACATCATCCAGACCTGCCGCATCCTGCTGGATGACTACGACGGCGAGGTGCCGCGCGACCGCGAGGCGCTGGAATCCCTGCCCGGCGTGGGTCGCAAGACCGCCAACGTGATCCTCAACACCGCCTTCGGCGAGCCGACCATTGCCGTCGACACGCACATCTTCCGCGTCGCCAACCGGACCGGGCTGGCCCCCGGCAAGACACCACTGGCCGTTGAAAAGGCGCTCCTCAAGCAGGTGCCGGCCGAATACCGGCTGGACGCCCACCACTGGCTGATCCTGCACGGCCGCTATGTCTGCAAGGCCCGCAAGCCCGACTGCCCGGCCTGCGTGATCCGCGACCTGTGCCGGTTCAAGGACAAGACGCCGGCCTGATCCGGAGCCCGCACGGCTCGCTTCGTCGTACCGATCTTGCGCCTTGCCGCAAACCACCCGTTTTGACGGCGAACCAGCTGAATCTTCCCCCCGTTTCGCGCTCCAATGGCTCCGACGCAAGCGGCAATGACGTCTTGCCAACGGCGATCCGCTGAACCAGTATCGGGTCGCGGCCAGAGGTCAGGCAGCTCGCAACAATCCGCCAGCCGGCGGCCAGTGCGGCAGGTCCGCAAACCAATCCACGTGGGAGATACATCGATGTCGAACAAGTCCAACCTCAGCAAATCGCTTTCCGTTGCCGTGGGTGCCGCATTCGTCGGCGCCGTCGCCCTGTCGCCGGTGGCAAAGGCGAACAGCTTCCAGATGAACGACCTCGATCAGGGCTATCAGCTGGTCGGTGACGAAAAGGCCAAGGAAGCCTCCTGCGGCGCCGACAAGGCCAAGGAAGGTTCCTGCGGCGAGGACAAGGCGAAGGCCGAAGGCAAGTGTGGTGAAGGCAAGTGCGGCGCCGAGAAGAAGGCCGAGCACGAGGGCAAGTGCGGCGAAGGCAAGTGTGGCGCCGAGAAGAAGGCCGAGCACGAAGGCAAGTGTGGCGAAGGCAAGTGCGGCGCCGACAAGAAGGCCGAAGCCGAAGGCAGCTGTGGCGGCGAGAAGGCCGAGAAGGAAGGCAGCTGCGGCGGCATGCGCTGATTGGAGTCACGAGCCGTGCAGCGCTTTCCACTCACTGATCGCACTGCCGGACTCGGCCTGCGGCGGGCCCAGCTGGGTCCGCTGCAGGACGCCGATGCCGGCGCATTCGACTTCCTCGAATGCGCGCCGGAAAACTGGATCGGCGTCGGTGGCCGCTTTGGCCGCCAGCTCGCCGAACTGAGCGAGCGCCATCCACTGGTCTGCCATGGCCTGTCGCTGTCGCTGGGCAGCAGCGATCCGCTGGACGAACCGTTCCTGCAACGCATCCGCCGCTTCCTCGACCAGCATCGCGTGCCGATCTACAGCGAGCACCTGAGCTATTGCAGCGACGGCGGCCATCTTTACGACCTGATGCCAATCCCGTTCACCGACGAAGCCGTCGAACACGTCAGCGCGCGAATCCGCCGCGTGCAGGACGTGCTGGAGCGGCGCATTGCCGTGGAAAACGTCAGCTACTACGCCGCACCCTACCAGGCGATGGCAGAAATCGACTTCATCAACGCCGTGCTGGAACGCGCCGACTGCGATCTCCTGCTCGACGTCAACAACATCTACGTCAACAGCATCAACCACCGCTACGACGCGGATGCATTCCTGCACGCCCTGCCCGCACAGCGCGTGCGCTACATCCACATCGCCGGCCACTATGACGAGGCCGACGACCTCAAGGTTGATACCCATGGCGCCGCGGTGATCGACCCGGTGTGGCGCCTGCTCGACCTGGCCTACGCGCACTGCGGCGTGAAACCAACGCTGCTGGAACGCGACTTCAACTTCCCGCCGATGGCAGAACTGTTCGATGAGTTGGCGCAGATCCGTGCCGTCCAGGCGCGCCATGTCGACAGCGACGCCGAATCGATGACTGCGCGTCGCCAGCAGGCCACGGCCTGAACATGGAGAGCTTGAGCCAACAGCAGGCCGTGTTCGCCGGGCACCTGCGTGATCCGCGCAACAACCGCGCACCGGAAGGCATCGAGGATCGCCGTCTGGCGGTCTACCGCGAACTGTTCTTCAACAACATCGAAGGCCTGCTGAGCGCCAACTTTCCGGTGATCCGCAGCCTTTTCGACGACCCGGCGTGGCGCGAGCTGGCGCGGGACTTCTACCGCGAACACCGCTGCCAGACGCCGCTGTTCCCCGAGGTCGCCAAGGAATTCCTGCGCTACCTCGAGTGGCGACGCGACCAGGGCCGCGACGATCCGGACTTCCTGCTGGAGCTGGCCCACTACGAATGGGTCGAGCTGGCACTGAGCCTCGACGACAGCGTGATCGACGCCAATGCCATTGATGCCGACGGCGATCTGCTCGAAAGCATTCCGGTGATGTCGCCACATGCCTGGCCGCTGGCCTACCGCTACGCGGTACATCGAATCGGGCGCGACGCACAGCCGCAGGAAGCGCCGCCAGCGCCGACCTTCCTGCTGGTGGTGCGCGATGCCGGTGAGCAGGTGCGCTTCAAGGAAATCAACGACGGCGTCTACCAGCTGCTGCAGGCGCTAGCCGACAACGACGAAACCAGCGGGCGCGAACTGCTGTCGAGCCTCGTACCCTCCGGCGCCGACCCCGACGCTTTCATCAACGAAGGTGCCGCCATGCTGCGACAGCTTCGCGAGCGCGACGTGATCCTCGGGACACAGCGCATCCCATCCTGAAACTGGAAAAACCCCAATGCATCGTCTGATCGAACTTTGGCGCTCGCTGGTGGCGCGTCTGGAAGGCCTTGGCCAATGGCTGGCGCCGCTGTTCCTGCGACTGCTGCTGTTCTGGGAGTTCTTCGAATCCGGGCGTGAGAAGCTCAACGGCGAGAACTGGTTCGCCGACATCCAGGGCGACTTCCCGTTTCCGTTCAATGTGATCCCGGCCAGCATCAGCTGGACCATGGCGACCTGGGCCGAGCTGCTGTTCGCCTTCGCCCTGCTGCTGGGCCTGTGCACGCGCTTTGCTGCGTTCAGCCTGATGATCGTCACCGCCGTCGCCGTTGCCGCCGTCCACCTGCCGATGGAATGGCACATGCTGTCAGACCTCGCCAAGGGCTACGCCATCACCAACAACGGTTTCGGCAACTACAAGCTCGGCCTGATCTTCGTGGTCATGCTGCTGCCACTGATCTTCCGCGGCGCCGGCAAGCTGAGCCTCGACGCACTTATCACCTCCCGCCTGGATCCGGACGAGGTGAAGCCCTGGGCCGATCCCTACGCCTGGGGCCTGGCCGGCCTGATCTTCGGCCTGCCCTTCGCCCTGCTGATCCCAACCTTCGGCCTCTGGCTGATCGGCATCGGCGTCATGATCCTGCTGGCGACGCGACTGGTGCAGCGCTGATACGGTGCTGTTTCGACGCTGAAATGGCGACAGGCGCGATCAGCTGCAATGCTATCCTCGCGCCATGCCCGATATCGATGCCAACACCGCCAGCGATGGCGGTGACGCGACCAGCGACACCAGCAGTGACCCGACCGCCATCAGCCGCCGGTTCCGCGGCTTCCTGCCGGTGGTGGTCGACGTGGAAACCGGCGGTTTCAACCACAATACCGATGCGCTGCTGGAAATCGCGGCGCAACCCATCGTGATGGACAGCTGGGGCCGGCTGAGCCCCGGCGAACTGGCGAGCACGCATGTCGCGCCATTCGAAGGCGCCAACATCAACCCGAAGGCACTGGAAATCACCGGCATCGTGGTCGATCACCCGTTCCGCAATGCGCTGCCAGAACGCGAGGCGTTGAACTTCATCTTCCGACATGTGCGACAGGCACTGCGCGCCAGCGGCTGCCAGCGCGCCATTCTGGTCGGCCACAACGCGGCCTTCGATCTCAGCTTCCTCAACGCCGCCGTCACCCGCACCGCGCACAAGCGCAATCCGTTCCATCCGTTCAGCACGCTGGACACCGTGACGCTGTCGGCACTGGCATTCGGACAGACCGTATTGAGTCGTTCAGTGACGGCCGCGGGCATCGAATGGGATGGCAACGAAGCGCATTCCGCCGTGTACGACACCGAACGCACCGCCGAGCTGTTCTGCCACATCCACAACCAGTGGCAGGACGGTGGGCTCTACACCGCAAGCAGCTGACGGCGATCAGGCAGAGCTTGATCAGCCTCGCTGCCGGCGCGCCTCGAACAGGGCAATGCCGGTAGCGACGGAGACGTTGAGGCTCTCGATGTCGCCGGCCATCGGGATGCGCGCGAGATGGTCGCAGTGTTCGGCGGTGAGGCGACGCAGACCGTCGGATTCGCCGCCCATCACCAAGGCGACCGGGCCCTTGAGGTCGATGTCGTAGAAAGAGCGCTCGGCTTCGCCGGCAAGGCCGGTCAGCCAGACGCCCGACTTCTGCAGCTGCTTCAGCGTGCGCGCGAGGTTGGTGACGGAAAACAGCGGCACGCGATCCGCAGCACCGGCGGCGACCTTGCGCACCGTCGGCGTCATGCCCACGGCGCGGTCACGCGGCACGATTAGCGCGGTGACGCCGGCTGCGGCTGCGCTGCGCAGGCAGGCGCCAAGGTTGTGTGGATCCTGCACGCCGTCGAGCACCAGCAGCAATGCGTCGCTTCCAGCAGCTTCGATCAGTTCCGGCAACTCACGCTCGTCGCGCGGCGGCGGCATCGTGTAGTTCGCGGCCACGCCCTGATGACGTTCAAGGCCGGTGATGCGCTGCAGGGCGTCGGGCTTCGCATGTCGCACGGCAATGCCATGCTGCTCCGCCAAGGCCACGATCTGCTCGACGCGCTCGTTGCGCTTACCGGCCACCATCACTTCGCGCACCTGCTGCGGCTCGTGCTCCAGCGCGGCACTGACCGCATTGATGCCACCGATCCAGTGCGTGCTCATCGCTTCGCCTTGCCCTTGCGGTTGCCCTGCGCGGCTTTGGTCAACCGGCGATCACCATCGTTGGCATCCTCGCCGACCAGGCGGAAGTCGATCTTGCGATCCTCGATGCTGGCACGCAGCACCAGCACGCGGACGCGATCACCGAGGCGATAGATCTTGCCGGTGCGCTCGCCCTGCAGCAGCTTGCGCACTGGGTCGAAGTGATAGTAATCGCCGGGCAGCTGGGTGACGTGCACGAGGCCATTGACCCGCGACTCGATCAGTTCGACGAACAGACCGAACGAGGTCACGCCGCTGATCACGCCCTCGAATACGCCGCCGACGTGCTGCTCCATCCAGGCGCAGCGGTAGCGGTCATCGACTTCGCGCTCGGCTTCCTCGGCGCGGCGTGAACGCTCCGAGCACTCCAGCGCAAACTGCGTCATCTCGCGCCCGTCATAGATGTAGTCCGACGGGCTGCCGCCATCAATGGCGTGACCGATGGCGCGATGCACCAGCAAGTCCGCGTAACGGCGGATCGGCGAGGTGAAGTGCGCATAGGCATCCAGCGCCAGGCCGAAGTGGCCGGTGTTGTTCGGGCTGTAGATCGCCAGGCTCTGCGAGCGCAGCAGCACGGATTCGATCAGCGCCGCATCCGGACGCTGGCGCACCTTGCGCAGCAGCTGGGTGAAGTCGCGAGGCTCCACCTCTTCCCACGGCGGCATGCGCAGCTTGAACTCGGACAGGAACTCCAGCAGCTCGGTGTACTTCTGCTCGGGCGGCGTTTCGTGCACGCGGTAAGGCGCCGGCATCTTCTTGCGTGACAGGAAGCGCGCCGCCTGCACGTTGGCGGCGATCATGCACTCTTCGATCAGCTTGTGCGCGTCGTTGCGCACGGTCATGCCGGCCTGCACCACTTCGCCAGCCGGCCCGAGGCGGAAGCTGACTTCGTTGCTTTCGAACTCGATGGCACCACGCCGCTCGCGCTGCTTGGCCAGCAACTGGTAAAGCTGGTGCAGGCGCTCGACCTGCGGCATCAGCGAGCCGATCTGCGCGCGCGCCTCCGCGTCCTGTTCGCCGACCGCAGCCCAGACCAGGTTGTAGGTCAGCCGCGCATGCGAGCGCATCACCGCCCGATAGAAGCGCGAACGCGTCACCTCGCCATCGAAATCCACACGCATGTCGCAGACCATGCACAGGCGGTCGACATCGGGATTCAGCGAGCAGATGCCGTTGGACAGCACCTCCGGCAGCATCGGTACCACGAAACCGGGGAAATACACGGACGTCGCACGCAGGTGCGCCTGCTCGTCCAGCGGCGTGCCGGGACGCACGTAATGCGACACGTCGGCAATGGCGACGATCAGGCGGAAACCTTTCTCATCCTGCTCGCAGAACACGGCGTCATCGAAGTCGCGCGCGTCCTCGCCATCGATGGTGACCAGTGGCAGCTTGCGGATATCACGACGGTCACCGCCAAGATCGCTTTCCTGCACCTTTAGCGGCACGGCATTGGCCTGGTCCAGCACATCCTCCGGCCACTGGTCGGGAATGCCGTGGCCGGCGATGGCCACCTGCACCGCCAGCGACGGCGTCAGGCGATCACCGAGCACCTCGATGACGCGGCCCAGCGGCGGTCGCTGCCGCGTGGGTGGCGAGGTGATTTCGCAGACCACAATCTGGTTTTCGCCAGCGCGGTCAGCCTGTCCGGGCGGAATCAGGACATCCTGATGCATGCGACGGTCATCGGGGATCACGCGCCCGACGCCGTCGCTCTGGGTGTAGCGTCCCACCAGTCGGGATGCCCTGCGCTCCAGCACCTCGACGATCGCGCCCTCGCGGCGACCGCGACGATCCACGCCGGTGACGCTGGCCAGCACGCGATCACCGTTCAATACCTGGCGCATTTCGTTGGGCGGCAGGAACAGATCGTCGCCGCCGGCATCGGGCTTCAGGAATCCAAAGCCATCGGCATTGGCGATGATGGTGCCCGGAATCAGATCGAGCTTTTCCGCCACCGCGTATTCGCCGCGACGGTTGGCCAGCAGCTGGCCGTCGCGCAGCATGGCGCCAAGGCGGCGCGTCAGCGCATCGAAACGGTCGGGGGCGGTCAGTCCCAGTTCGCGGGCGACGTGTTCGGCGCTGAGCGGCTGGCCGACACGGTCGAGAAAGGCGATCAGCGCCTCGCGGCTGGGAATTGGGTTGTCGTAGCGCCGCGCCTCGCGCTCGGCGTGCGGATCGTGGATGGCGCCACTACGCGTGCTGCGATCCGGCTTGCGCTCCGTTTTTCTATCGGCACTGCGGTCGCTGTCGCGATCAGTATTGCCAAATGTCGGGGGCAACCAGCCGGGAAGCTGTGGTTTCTTGGCGTCCCGCTGCTGGGAACGCTTCTGGCGTGTGGTCTTCGCTTTCGGCGCGCCCTTTGGCCCGCCTTTGCCGGCTTTCCCGCCGGACTTGCTGTTTTTTCGTTTGGTCATCCGATTATCGTAGTGGATGCTGCCGGCCGACGACAGCCTGAACCTGAACCGCCAGCCGCATTCCACACATGCCCAATGTTGACAGCCCACCGGGCGGCCAGTAAATTACGCGGCTCGCCTACGGGCGAACACCTATGCCCAGGTGGCGGAATTGGTAGACGCACTAGTTTCAGGTACTAGCGGGTAAAACCGTGGAGGTTCGAGTCCTCTCTTGGGCACCAGACATCGCGATCCGGAAGGCTTGACCTCCCTGATCGCAAAGAAAAACCCCGCGATTCGCGGGGTTTTTCATTTCTGGAGTCGTTGAAATCAACCTGCCTTCTTCGGCACCAGGAAGAAGTCGCCCGACTCGTGGCCGGCGAACTGGATGGGGGCGTATTCCGGGGTCTGGGTGATCGGTGCGTTGACCGAGGCCAATGCGAGTGATGCGCTGACTTCGCGGAACAGGCGCTGTCCTTCGAGCAGGCCGTTGTTGCTCTGCAGGACGCGCAGGAAAGCGCCGGCGAAGTAACTGTGCTGTCCACCGCCGGAATCCGGCACCGGCTGCACGCCGCCCGAGGTCAATGCGGTGCGTGAACGCCCTTCGCTGACATCGTTGACCCACTTCGCCCATTTGTCCTGCGGCATCACGCCGGTGTTGAAGGTCGGCACCGAGGAGCGCGTCATCGCGCCGGAATAGCAGCTGTCGGCCACCACCATGACGTGGCGCGCGTTCATCGTGTCGAGGATGGCGCTGATCGCCTGGTTGGATACCCAGGTGTTGTCGCGGCCCTTCTGCGCATCGACCGGCACCCAGTAGCCCTGCCCGCTGGCATCGATCTCGCCGTGACCGGCGTAGTAGATCAGCAGGTTGTCGTCGGCACCGAGTTTCTCGCGCAACTCATTGAGTGCGGTGAGCATTTCCAGGCGACCGACGTTGAGCAGCAGCTTGGTGTCGTAGCCGTAGTCCTCGCGCAGGACGCGCGCGACCGCACTGGCGTCGTTGCCGGCGCTGGAAAGCTGCTGGTAGCCGGCAGCCTGGTAGCTGTCGTTGCCGATCACCAGCGCGTGGAACTTGCCGAGCCGGGCGCCGCGCGGCATTGAACGCTGTGCGTCCGACACCGACACGGTAGCCGCGGTGGCGCTGGCGTCGGCCTGCGGAATCATCAGGAAGTCCAGCGAGGCGATGGCACCAGCGGGGTCGGTGGCGGCAATTTCGACCTGCGTGCCGGCCGCGGCGACGTCGATCTCGGTGCGGAACACACCCGAGGCATTGAGGTCGACGCGCTGGCCATTGATGGTCAGCTTGGCAATACCCGTCGGCGCCTTGACCCGACCGACCAGCGGTCGTCGGCCCGGCGGGCTCATCAGCATGGCGGCCGGCGCGCCGCGGGTGACGGTCAGCGGAGGATCGATGATCTCCAGTGTCGGCGTCACCGAGGCGATCATGCTGCTGCGATCACCGACGCCAATCTGCTGCTGCAGGCTGGCGATCTGCTCGCGCTGGCGCTGCACCTGGCTCTGCTTGTCGGCCAACTGGTTCTCCAGCAGCTTGAGCAGCGCCCAGTCTTCCTGCTGGCGACCTTCGGACTGCGCCTGAAGACGCGCGATTTCGGCTTCGAACTGCTGGCGCTGCTCGGCCAGCAGTGACTGGTTATTGCTGAGCTGGCCGCGCATGGCGTCAACCCGATTCTGCGCATCGACCAGCGCGTTGCTGAGTTCCGCGGTCTGCTGGGCGATCTGCTTCAGCGCAGCCTCGTTGCCGCCGCCGCTCTGCTGGCGCAGCTCGGACTCGCGCGCCTTGAGGTCGGCCATGCGCTTTTCCGCCTCGGCCGCGCGACGCTCGCTTTCCGCCTGCTGCTCGCGCAGCTCGGCATTGCGGCGATCCATATCCGCCTGCATCTGCGACAGCTCGCTGCGCTTGGCATCAAGGCTGGACATGTCCATGCCCACCTTTTCCTGCGCGCGCTTGAGTTCGGAACGGGTGGAGTCGAGTTCGCGTTCGGAGCTACGCAGCGCGCGCTGGCGGGTGTCGAGATCCTTCTGCAGTTCATCGACGCGGGCACGCAGGGCAGCGCTGGTCTCGCGCTCGCTTTCCACCGACTCCTTGAGGCTGCTGATTTCGGCTTCCTTGGCCTTCATCTGCACTTCGACCGCCGAGGCGAACAGCAGCTCGTCATCGATACCAGACGCCTCGCGATACAGGTTCAGCGCCTTTGGCAGGTCGCGGGTGACACCAAGCCCCTGCTCGTAGAGGTAGCCGAGATTGATGCGTGCACGCTTGTAACCTTGCGTCGCAGCCTTCTCATACCACTGCGCGGCCATGGCGTAGTCCGGTTCGGTACCGAGGCCTTTCTGGAAGATCTCGCCAACGTTGTTCTGCGCCTCGGCATTGCCGGAAAGCGCCTGGTCCATCCACACCTTGAGCGCGGTCTGGTAGTTGGCGCGGTCGAAGGCCACGTATTCGCCGCCGCGGATTTCGCAGTCGGCCTGCGTGGTGCGGATTGGCCGTCGCGCACTCATGAATTGCGCCTGCCGGCCGAGTTTACGTACCTGCCCCGGCAACAGGCAGTCGACGATCATCAGGTCCTCGGGATTGCGCACGCTGGCCCGCGCGGGCTGCGCGCCAGGCCAGCCTCCGATCACCACCAGCGCGCAGGCGGCGATGCCGCCCAGCCAGCGCCCGGGCCATGCCTTCCGCCCAAACGGCGTGGCATTTACTCGACTATCCAGACCACGATCAACGATACGACGCATGACGCTGTCCTCTTTGGCGTGCGACCCGTTGCCAGCGCTCGGCTAGAAATGTGATCGGGTCGTCATATACTGGCCCGACCGAGTATAGCCAGCCTGAGGGGATGGGTCATGGGTTTGCGCACTTTGTTGGATCACACCCGGGTGTCGATGCTTGCTCGGCAACTGCTGTGCCTGCTTCTGCTGACACTGGCCTGCACGGGCACGGCCTTCGCCCAGCTTGGCAACCCGACCGGTGACGGGCAATCAGGCGCACCCAACCAGACACTCCCTCAGCAGTTGACCGTGACCAACACTTCGACGTTCGCACCCGTGGACGTGCTCTGGTACATCATCCTGGACGACAGCAACGGGGCCACCATCAGCAGCCCATCCGACCAGGACACTGGCAGCGCCAATGTGGTGATCAATCTCATCTCCGGCGCTTCAGGCGGCGTGAGCCTGACCTTTGGCCCCAGCGGCGGTGACGTGACCCTCGCTGCCTGCGAGGCAACCAACCCGGGTACCGGCTGGGTTTGCAGCACGACACCGATTGTCTTCGGGGCCACCGCCGTGGCGCCGACATGGATCCTGAGCAAAGTCTCCGCCGACCCGATCAACGCCACTGTCGGCGACAACGTGCAAACCACGGTTCGCGTCCTGGATGCGTTCGGCCTGCCGATATCCGGGCAGGACATTCGTTTTCTTGCGCCGGCCGGCAGCGTGACACCCGACGACGTGACGGTGCCCACTGACCTAAATGGTTTCGCTGTCGCCAGCATGACTGCGACGCAGGCAGGAACGCAGGCGAATGCCCTCTCCGCAACGCTCGATCAGGACGGCATCCCCGCCAACGGCGATGAACAGACCGTCACCTACAGCTTCAACTTCCTCGCCGCACCACCCAATTTCACGGGTGACGCCGGCGCGGACAACCAATCGGGCAACCCGGGCGATACCCTGGCCCTGCCGCTCAATGCCACGAACAGCGGCGGCGCGGGTATCGCCCTGTGGCGGATCATCACGGACGGCAGCGGTGGCGCGTCGCTGAACCTCGCCGGCGACCTCAGCGCGCTTGCCGATGAAGCCGCCATCAGCATCCCGACAACGGGGACAGCCGGACCCACGCTGACGCTGGGCCCGAATCCGGGCTCCGTGAGCATCGAAGCCTGTGAGGGCCAGCTTCAGACCGGTGGTTACGTCTGCATCAGTCCAATCTTCTACACCTTCGCTGCCGTCGCCCTGCCACCCTCCCTGAACCGGGTCACTGCCGACCCGATCAATTCGGTGGTCGGCAGCAGCTTCAGCGTCACGGTGGAACTGAACGATGGCCTCAGCAATGGCATTCCGGGCGCGTCCGTCCAGTTTGCAACTACTCCCGGCCTGGTGTCGCTCGACAACACCACTGCAGTTACCGACGGCAGCGGCAACGCCACCGCGACCTTCACTGCACTCCAGGCCGGCAACTTCCCCACCGCGATGACGGTCAGCCACGACCCGGACGGCATCCCTCTCAGTGGTGATGAGCTGGCGGTGACCTATGGCCTAAACTTTGCCGTGGCGCCGGCGGGAACGCTCATCAAGCCAGCCGTGAACTCTGGTGACGGCCAGTCAGGCATTGTCGGCGTACGTCTGGACTACCCGCTCCGAGCTCAGGCACTCGACGGTGGCGGCACTCCCGAACCCGGGGTGACGATCAACTGGACGGTCATATCAGGCAGCGCCAACCTCGACCAGGGCAGCAGCGTGACGGCAGCCACCGGTGTCGCCGACATGGGTTTGACTTTCACCGCAGAGGGAAGCGTCACCGTCCGCGCGGAACGTGCCGATATCCCCGGAGCCATCCAGGACTACCTGCTCTCTGCGACAACGGCGGCACCAACGACACAGCTGGACATCGTCAGCGGCGACAATCAGTCGTCCCTTCCTGACCAGCCTGGCGAGGATCTGGTCGTTCGCCTGAGCTCGGGCGGAAGCCCGGTGATCTCCGGCATGATCGTCTGGTCGGTCGTCTCCGGTGATGCCACGCTTGCCGCGGCGTCGAGTCCAACCGACAGCAACGGAGAAGCGCGCGTCGGCATCAGTTTCGGCCCGACAACCGGGCCGGTCGTGATCAGCGCACAGTCCGACGATCCCGTTGCGGGACCGGTCTACTTCCATCACCAGATCCAGACGTCTGGAACCGGCACCATTGATCTGTACATCCACGCTGGCGACGGACAGGCAGGCCCGATCACCACGCAGGCTGACAACCCACTGGTCGCGCTACTGGTTACCGGGGGCGGGGTTCCCATCGTCGGGACGCCGATCAGCTGGAGCGTAGTCAGTGGCGATGCCGTCCTTGGCTCCAGCACCAGCAATACCGACAGCGCTGGACTGGCAAGCGTCGACTTCAGTTTCGGACCAACGGCAGGCACGTCGATCATCCGCGCCAGCACCAGCAGCGGCACCGTTTTCGTCGACTTCCAGGTCACCGCCTACCTGCCCATGCTCGCGCTGCAGAGTGGCGATGGGCAAAGCGGCCCGGTGAACTCGCTGCTGGACGAAGACTTCGTCATCGCCATCGCGCCACCGTCGACCCCGCTGGCAAAGTCGCTGGCCGGTGTCGACATCCAGTGGCAGGTCATCGAAGGTGGCGGTTCACTGGATGCCACCAGCACGGCGACGGACAGCAACGGCATCGCCCGCACGCGCCTGCGCCTTGGCCCCAACCCGGGCAGCAATGTCGTGCGTGCCGAAATCGCCGGTGGTCCGAGCCTGGTGTTCCATGCCACCGGACTGGTCAACCCGACGGCGACCAGCTTCCGCATCGTGTCCGGCAACGGCCAGCAGCTGCCTACGAAGACCGCGTCGGAACCGCTGGTGGTCGAAGTGCTGGATGGCAACGAGGAGCCCTTGCCCGGCGTGGCGCTCGAATGGAGCATCGACAACGGCAGCCTGCAGATGGCGACCTCCGGCACGGGTGCCGATGGCCGCAGCAGCAACATCGCTCAGGTCACCATCCCCGGGGCCGCCGAAGTGCATGTCAGCGTGCAGAGCAACCCCGACCTTGCCCTCAGCTTCTCGCTGAATGGCGGCGTGGCCAACATCCTCGACCTGAATGACGACGAGCGCGAGGTTGCAGTCGCCATCGACACGCTGTGCCCGGCCCTTCTCGCGATGGAAAGCCATACGGCCGAGCAGCAGGACCTGCTGGATCGCTGCCTCGAACTGGTCGACAACGCCGGCAGGCATCCGGATCAGGTGATCGGTGCGCTCAACGAGATGATGGCGGACATATCGCTGGTGCAGGCGCAGGCGGCCCTGCTTGCCGCCACCGCGCAGTCCGGCAACATCCGCCAGCGCCTCGCCGCGCTGCGGGCTGGTGAGCGCAAGCCGCTGAGCCTGGATGGCCTGGCGCTTGCCAACAGCAGCGGTGTGCTGCCGCTCGCGCTGCTGCCGGAAGCCGGCAGCGACGACGAGATCGGGACCGACTTCAGCCGCTGGGGCTTCTTCGCCAACGGCACGCTGGGGCGCGGTGATTCCAGCTCCGGCGGCTCGCGTCCGGAATACAACTACGACACGGCAGGCCTGACCGCCGGCGTCGACTACCGGATCAACGACCACTGGTTCGCCGGTGTCGCCGTGGGCTTCACGCGCCAGGACAACAAGCTGACCAATGATGGCGGCCATGTGAACGTGCGCGGCTGGAGCCTGTCCGGCTATACGACCTGGTTCAACGCCAGCAACTGGTATGTGGACGGCGTCCTCAACTGGGGCAGCAACGACTATGACCTGCAGCGGCGGATCGCCTACCAGATCCAGTCTGGCGCCTCGATCACGTCGGTCGACCAGGTGGCCGAAGCCAGCAGCGGCGGCGACCAGCTTTACGCCGCCCTGTCCTTCGGTCGCGACTTCCAGAAGGGTGCCTGGAACATTGGCCCCTACGGCCGGGCAAGCTGGGTGCGCGTTGGCTTCGACGCCTATGAGGAACGCCTGCTCGGCAGCGGCGCGGGCTCAGGCCTCGGCCTGCACGTGGAAACGCGCGACGTGAACGCCACCCTGATGACCCTTGGCGGCAAGGCGAGCCGTGCCATCAGCACAGACTGGGGCGTGCTCATGCCGAATTTCAGCCTGGAGTGGGAACACCAGCTGCAGGACGACCCGCAGCACGTGGTCGCCAGTTTCCTGGCCGATCCGACTCAGACCGCATTCGAGATCGGCGGCACGGCGCTGGATCGCGACTACTACCGGCTCGGCATCGGGCTGTCGGCGCTGTGGGCCAACGGACGATCCGGTTTCGTCACCTACGAGCAGCTGCTGGGTGCATCCGGCATCAGCCAGGGCAACCTGTCGCTCGGTATCCGTATCGAGTTCTGATGCTCATGCCACGCCATGTGATGCCAATCCAGGTGATGACAGACTCGCGGCGGACGGGCCTCAGCCGGCCCTGCCGTGTCCGCCGACCCACGGCGGCTCCGTTTCCCGTATGTAGAGAACGACGTAGGGAACAGGGAAGCGGGGACAGCGACCGGAGTCACGCTATGCCGCAGCGCGGCTTGCGATGCCTTCCGTGGACACGGCATGATCCCGCGTTGCAGGAAGCCAGGCCCGGAGTGGGCCGCGGAATGCGTAGCCGGCCGGACATGACGAACCAGCCGGTCGACGCCCGCAGAAACCAAGGACTCGCATGATCGAATTCGGTCACCAAAGCCACGTCGGCCTGCGCCGCGAACACAATGAAGACACCTACTACGCCGACGGCAAGCTGGGGCTCTGGCTGGTTGCCGATGGCATGGGCGGCCACGAGTTTGGCGAAGTCGCCAGTGCGCTGGCACGCGACACCGTGGTGCGCGAAGTCAGCAGTGGGCGTGCGCTGGCCGATGCGATCCATCGTGCCGACGAGGAAATCATCGCCCATTCGCGACGCCGTGCCGAAGGGCTGCCGATGGGCACCACGATTGCCGCGACTCGCATCGACGGCAACCGCTTCGAAGTGTCCTGGGTGGGCGACAGCCGGGTGTACCTGTGGAACGGACACCTCATGCAGATTTCGCAGGATCACAGCTACGTGCAGGAGCTGATCGACCAGGGCGCAATCACCGCCGAACAGGCGCGCAGCCACCCGCATCGCAACGTGGTGACCCAGGCGCTGGGCGTCACCGATCCGGAAAGCCTGAACGTCGAGACGATCACCGGCGAGCTCAAGCCCGGCATGCAGCTGCTGCTTTGCAGTGATGGCCTCACCGAAGAAGTCAGCGACGCCGACATTGAAAGCATCCTCGGCCAGCGCGAGCTGTCGGCTCAGGAATGCGTCGAGCACCTGGTGATGGCCGCACTCGATGGTGGCGGCTCGGACAACATCACCGTGCTGCTGCTGCGGAGCAGCTGAGCGCTAGTTGCCCCGCGAGCGCTTGTCGGCTTCGTCCCGCAGCACCTTCAGCTCGGCGTTGTCCGGCTCGGCCAGCAGGCCCTGGTCAATGATCTGGATGCACGACGTCCACAGCTTCTTGTCGCAGAGCTTGTGCGCATTGGCGAGGAAGAAGCCGGCGACGTTGGCCAGCCCTTCCTTTGCCCGCGCGTTGGCGGGATCCGCCTTCAGCACCTGACGATACAGCCCGGCGGCACTGTCGTCCTCGGGAAACACCAGTCGCTCACCGAACTGATCCTGGCTGCCATGCGCGTAGTAGGCATCGGCCTTTTCCAGCAGGATACCGACATCGAGTTCACCCATCGGCTTCGGGTCCAGCGTGATCGGGCCGGGTGATGTCGAGGGCGACGTCCCGTTCACCGCGGGCTCCACCGGTGGCTGGACGTCGGTGCTGGAGTCACGCAGGAAATACCAGCCGAAGCCGGCTCCAGCCGCCAGCAGCACGGCCGCAAGGACAAGCCACAGGCCACGCCGGCTGCTGGAACCCGCTCCCGAAGCACGCGTCGCCTGGTGGCGATCCGGCTGGCTGAAGCGCGACTGCCGCCGACGCGGCTCGGTGTCCACGTGCAGGTTGCTGGCTTCCGGCGCCGCGGCGAGCAGTTGTTCCATCTGCCGGATGAACTGCTCGCCGTTGCTGACGCGCGCCTCCGGCGATTTCGCCATCAGGCTGTCCACCAGCGGCTGCAGCCACGCCGTGCGTTCGGGCAGCTCTGGAATTGGCTGCGTCACGTGCATCAGCGCCACGGTGAACGGATCGGAGGATTCGTAGGGCTGCTTGCCGCTGAGCATCTCAAACAGCACGGCGCCGAGGCTGTACAGATCCGAACGACCATCCAGCAGCGGCCCACCCTGCGCCTGCTCCGGGCTCATGTAATCGGGCGTACCGATGGAAGAACCGGCCACGGTCATGCCGCCGGTGGCGCCAATCGCCTTGGCAATGCCGAAGTCGGCCAGCACCGCCGTGCCGTCGCTGCGGAACAGCACGTTGCCGGGCTTCACGTCGCGGTGGACGATGCCCTTGCTGTGCGCGTAATCGAGGCCGCGTGCAATGTCCACGGCCACGTCCAGCGCCTGTGCCACGGTGAGCTTGCCGGCGTCGATGCGCTGGCGCAGCGTGCCGCCGGGAATGTACTCGGCGGCGAGGTAATAGATGCTGCCGTGCGAGCCGATGTCGTAGATCGTCACCAGGTTCGGATGGCTGAGCTTGGCGGTGATCTGCCCTTCCTGCAGGAAACGCTCGGCGAATTCTGCGTTGGCCGACAGCGCCGGCGCCATCACCTTGAGCGCGACTTCGCGATCCAGCGACTCCTGTACGGCAAGGAATACCGAGGCCATGCCGCCCTCGCCCAGCGGTCGCAGAATGCGGTAGCCGGGGATGTCGATATCGACGGATTTCAGCAGGACAGTCGTATTCACGCGGCAGTCGCCTGGAGAGTCTGCAGTCGATTATGCGTCATCACGACAGGAATCACTCCCTCCGCGGCAGGTGGGTCAGCCTTCGCCCGCCCCCGCGTGCGGCAGCCACAGGCAGGTGCCAGATGCTTCGCGGATCGCCCGCAGGCGAAGCGCATGGGCCGCGCGTTCGGCGTCGCTGACGGCGACCTGCGGCAGACGCACGGACGACAGGTCGACATCGCGCGTGGCCACCTGCGCCGAAGTGGTCGTCGTCGCCGTCATGCCATCGAACTCGAAAGCTCCCTGGCCTGCGGTCAGCGCCAGATAGACTTCGGCAAGCAGCTGGGCGTCAAGCAGCGCTCCATGCAGTTCACGGTGCGAATTGTCGATCTCGAAGCGCCGGCACAGCGCGTCCAGCGAGTTGCGCTGCCCTGGAAAGCGCTCCCTTGCCATCGCCAGCGAATCGCAGACCTCCGCGTGGTCGGCGACCCGGCCATAGCTCGGCCCCATGCGCTCCAGTTCGGCATCGAGGAAGCCCACGTCGAAGTCGGCGTTGTGGATGACCAGCTCGGAATCGCGAATGAAGTCGATGAAATCGTCGACCACCTCGGCGAACAGCGGCTTGTCGGACAGGAATTCCGCGCTGAGGCCATGGACTGCCTGGGCGCCGGCTTCGATGTCGCGCTCGGGATTGAGGTAGTAGTGGAAATGCCGGCCGGTCGGTCGACGCTCGATCATCTCCACGCAGCCGATTTCGATCACCCGGTGGCCACGACGCACATCGAGGCCAGTGGTTTCGGTATCGAGCACCACCTGACGCATCAGTTCGCTCCCGTGCCGGCGACCAGCCGCGCTGCATCGCTGGCCAGCGTATCGGCGCGCTCGTTGCCGGGATCGCCGGCATGGCCCTTCACCCAGCGCCAGTCGATGCGGTGACGCGAAGCCGCCTGCTCCAGGCGCTGCCAGAGATCGGCGTTCTTGACCGCGCTGCCGGACGCGGTGCGCCAGCCGCGGCGCTTCCAGTTGGGCAGCCATTCGCTGATGCCCTGCTGCACATAGCGCGAGTCCGTGTGCAATTCGACCTCGCAGGCATTGCGCAAAGCTTCCAGCGCCATGATGGCCGCCATCAGCTCCATCCGGTTGTTGGTGGTGTCGGTTTCACCGCCGCTGAGCTCCCGCAGGTGCCGGCCGGATGCCAGCACGGCGCCCCAGCCGCCCGGGCCCGGATTGCCGAGACAGGCGCCATCGGTGTGGATGACCACGGCGTGCCTGGAAGTGCTATCAGCCGGCATTCGGTGCCGCCTCCGTCCTGCCGCGCATCAGCTGGGCGCGCTGGCGCGCCGCCTTGGCGTCGGGTGTCAGCGACTGCACGCGCTTTCGCGCACACCAGGCGTAGCCCGCACGCAGGCCGCCGCTGAGTGAGGAATGCAGCTCCGGAACGCGCGGCAGATCGGCACCATCGAAGGGCGACAGCGGACCCAGTCGATACGAACGCAGCAACGTCAGGCCGGATTGCTCGATCAGGCGTGCGGTACGCGAAGCCGAGCGCCCGATCGGGCCCCGGCCGCGCCAGCGCCACGACCACGGGCTCCACGGATTGAGGCCAACGCTGATCAGGCAGCCGTCCGGCTGCAGCATCCGCATGACCTCGCCCAGCAGGCGCTGAGGATTGGTGCAGTGATCGAGGCTGTGCAGCAGGTAGACCAGTGCCAGGCTACCGTCCTCGATGGGAAAACCCTCCGCGCCACAGCGCAGGTCGCCGTCCCATCCGCCGCCGTCACCTCGAACATGCAGGCTCATGACGTCGCCCAGCAGGTGACCGGACAGCATGCTGTTTGCCGTCGCGGACGGCCGAAGGTACAGCGCATGGCTTCCATGCACGCTGGTCAGTGCCGGGATCAGCTCAGCCTGCTCCACCGTCATCAGCCGCGAAGCCGCCGCGCTGCGGAACCAGTCGAGTGCGGCTTGTTCGGCTTGACGCGTTTTCGCGAAGGTGGGCATGGTGCGATTGTGCGACATGTTCCCGGCGAGGATAACCCCTTGACCGCAGTCGGAACGCCCGCTATGCCCATCGCCGGAAACGCCTTCGCCATGCCTGACCTGCACGCCATTCCCGCGTTCACCGACAACTACATCTGGACGCTTGTCGACGACGGCGGACATGCGCTGGTGGTCGACCCCGGTGACGCCACGCCGGTGATCGAGGCCATGCAGGCGCATGGCTGGCAGCCGCATACCGTGCTGGTGACGCACCACCACCCGGACCATATCGGCGGCCTGCCGGTGCTTCGCCAGCACTGGCCCGATCTGCGGATAATCGGGCCGCGGGACGAGCGGATCCCCGGCCTTGATCGCATCGTTGACGAGGGCGACGAGGTCGTGATCGACAGCATGAACCTGCACTTCCGCGTCATGGCCGTGCCCGGCCACACGCTCAGCCACATTGCCTACACCGGTGATCCGTGGCTGTTCTGCGGCGACACCCTGTTCAGCCTGGGCTGTGGCCGCCTGTTCGAGGGAACGCCGGAACAGATGCTGGATTCGCTGGACCGTCTGGCCGCGCTGCCGGGCGAACGACTGGTTTGCTGCACACACGAATACACCGCTGCCAACGGGCGCTTCGCGATCAGCGTCGACCCCGGCAACCCGGCACTGGTGCAGCGAATCGCCGACGTGGCAGCCTGTCGCGCCATGAACCAGCCGAGCCTGCCCGTGACCCTTGCCAGCGAACGCGCCAGCAACCCGTTTCTCCGCTGCGACCAGCCAGCGATCATCGAGGCCGTTGCCGCGGCGACCGGCTCGGTGCCGGCAGACCGCGCCGATACCTTCGCGCGCCTTCGCCGCATGAAGGACGAGTTCCGCGGATGAGACGGCTGTTGATGCGGCAAATCACGCGGCGACTGCGTTTCGCTGTCCTGCTGCCCTGCGTGTTACTGGCAGCCTGCGCTACCGGCAACTCGGTGCGTCCAACCGTCGCCGACGCACCCGGCGCGGAAATGGTCGCCGAGCCGTCGCCCGCGCCTGCAGTGGAGAACGCAGCACCCGCGGAAGCACCGGCACCAGCGCCGGAGACCACGCCCGTCGTCGCCCTCGAGGACATGCACGGGCTGCAGCGACTGGCCGGCAGCCTGGACGACCCGCAGTGCCGGCGCGGACGCGTGGTTGATCGCTGGATCAGCCGCTACCAGCAGCGCCCGGACCGCTGGGACAGCCTGTGGCGCGACAAGCTGCCGCTGCTGCACTGGGTACAGGCGCGTATCGCCGAAGCCGGGCTGCCGGGTGAGTTCGCGCTGATCCCCATGGTCGAAAGCCACTTCCGGCCGGACGCCCGCAATGGCAGCAATGCCGGCATGTGGCAGCTCTCGGCGATCACCGCCCGTGGCCTTGGCTTGGGCGTGGATGCGCGTCGTGATGAGCGCCTCGACCCGATTCCCGCTACCGAAACCGCCATCATCCTGCTGCAACGGTTGATGGAGCGCTTCGGCGACTGGCGGCTGGCGGCGATGGCCTACAACGCCGGCGAATACCGGGTCGCCAAGGCGCTGGAATCCATGCCAGCGGACGCGCAGCCTTCGGCCGCAGCCCATCAGCCACCGGGACTCAGCAACACCACCTACGAATACATGGCCAAGCTCGAAGCGCTGGGTTGCCTGGTGTCGGGGCCGGAGCACTGGGGGCTGAGCCTGCCCACCGATGATGAACAGCCGCTGCTGGCGACCAGCATTCCGGACGTGTTCCGCAGCGTGGGGCGCCTCGCCAGCGTCACCGGCATCAACGAGGCCAGCGCTACCGCCCTCAACCCTTCAAGCCAGCGTTATAGAATCGACCCACGGCTGCGTCGACTGCTGCTGCCCGTCGCGGATTCCAACCGCGTGCAGGCCTGGAATGAAGCCGTGGCTTCTGGCGCCATCACGCCGATCAAGCCGGAGGAGGCGGTCACCCACGTGGTCGCCAGCGGCGACTCGCTGTGGACCATCGCCCGCCGGCACCGCCTGAGCACGCGGGAGATCCAGAGCTGGAACGCGCTTCCAGACGGTGCCGTACTGCATCCCGGGCAGATCCTGCGTCTGGAACCCTGAGCCGACAGCCGGCAAACTAGCGCCCTTTCCGAAGCACGAATCACCAATCGAGGGAGCGGACATGGGATTTCTAGCAGGCAAGCGCGCGCTGATCACCGGCATCGCCAGCCAGCGCTCGATCGCCACCGGCATTGCCGAGGCGATGCATCGCGAAGGCGCAGAACTCGCCTTCACCTACCAGAACGACAAGCTGAAGTCGCGCGTAGAGGACGCGGCACAGGCCGCAGGCAGCGACATCGTGCTGCCGCTGGAGGTCACCGATGACGCTCAGATCGAAGCCTGCTTCAAGGCCCTGGGCGAGCGCTGGACGGATGGTTTCGACATCCTCGTCCACGCCATCGCCTTCGCCCCGCGTGAAGCCATCGCAGGGCAGTTCCTCGATGGCCTCACGCGCGAGAACTTCGCCATGGCGCATGACATCTCCGCCTACTCACTGGCGGCACTGTCCAAGGCAGCAGCACCGATGATGCAGGGACGCAACGGCGCCATCCTGACGCTGAGCTACCTGGGCGCCGAGCGCGCGCTGGCCGGCTACAACGTGATGGGCGTGGCCAAGGCAGCGCTGGAATCGACGGTGCGCTATCTCAGCTACAACCTCGGACCGCAGGGCATTCGCGTCAATGCGATTTCCGCCGGCCCGATCAAGACGCTGGCCGCGGCCGGCATTGCCGGTTTCCGCAAGATCCTGGGCCACGTCGAAGAGAACGCGCCGCTGCGCCGTACCGTCACCATCGAAGACGTCGGCAACGCCGCGGCGTTCCTGTGCTCGGACCTGGCATCCGGCATCACCGGCGAGATCACCTACGTGGATGCCGGCTACAACATCCTCGGCATGACCGGCATCGACGTCTGACCATCGTTTCGTCAGACCAGCAGCAAAAAAAGAGCCCGGCATTGCCGGGCTCTTTCGTTTCAGGATGGCGGTGGTGCGCGCTCAGAGGCGCTCTTCGGCCACCACGATATCCGCGTTGGCGCGCAGCGCATCAACGTAGGCACGGGCCTCGACGCCACCCAGCGCGCCCGCCAGCTGATCGCTCAGCGCGGAACGCACGTCGGCACCGATGCTGGCCGGATCGCCATCGACCACCGACTCCAGCTGGATCAGTGCATAGCGGTTGTTGCTGAGTTCAGCCATACCGACATCAGTCTGCCCATCAACCGGATGCGGCAGTTCGAACACGCGGGTGATCAGTGCGCGATCCAGATTGACCGCACCGCGGGTCACCGCGTCGCCCTGCTGCAGTTCCAGTTCACGCGCCGTGGCCATGTCGGCCAGCGCCTTGCCGCCCTGCGCTTCGACCAGCGCCGCGTCCGCGGCAGTGCGCGCCTGCTCGGCAACGCGCTGCTCGCGCACCAGCGTCTCCACGCGATCACGCACTTCCTCGAACGGATTCACCGTCGCCGCCTTGTGGTCGGTGACACGAATGGCCACCAGGCTGCCGTCCGGCAGGGTGATCGGATCACTGACGTTGCCCTGGGTCAGCACGCTCTCGGAGAACGCGGCGTCGACCACGGCCGGGAACGCGGCAATGCCCTCGCCGCCGTTGCGATCCAGGTAACCGGTGGTCTTCACCTCCAGGCCCAGCTCGCTCGACGCGGTGTTCAACGTGGTCGGGTCGCGATAGATGGTGTCGACCAGCTTGCCGCTCTGGTCGTTGAACAGGCGCTCACGCTCGCCGTCCAGGTATTCCTTCTCCAGCTCCGAGCGCACTTCCTCGAACGGCTTGGTCTTGCCCGGGCGGATCTCGCGAAGCTGGATCACGTGCCAGCCGTCGCTGCCCTTCACGGGATCACTGATCCCGCCGGGCTGCATCGCGAACAACGCGTCCTCGAAAGCAGGATCGGTAATGCCCTTCTCGATCCAGCCGATGTCGCCACCGGTAGCCTTGGAGCCGATGTCATCGGAATCCTTCTTCGCGAGTTCGGCGAAGTCGGCACCGTCCTGGCGCGCTTCGTCGGCGATCTTCTGCGCCTTTTCCTGCGCCGTGCGCACCGCGTCGGCATCGGCGTCAGCCGGCACCGACACCAGGATGTGCGAGGCAAGACGGGTTTCCGGATCAACGAAGCGCGCGCTCTGCTCCTTGTAGCGCTCGCGCAGCGTGTCTTCGGACACGGTAACGGGAACATCCACGTCAGCCGGACTCATCTGCAGGTACTCCAGCGAGACGCTTTCCTCGCGGGTAAACGCATCCGGATGGGCGTCGTAGTACGCCTTCAGCTCGTCCTCGGAAACATCACCCACCGCGTCCACGGCCGGCGGCTCCAGCAGCAGATAGTGGAAGCTGCGCTTCTGGTCACGCAGGGCGAGATAGCGATCCAGATAGCCGGTGGTGGCAATGCCACTGCCCTGGATTTCGCCGGTGACGGCCTGCACCGCCATCTCCTTGCCCAGGCGCTCCTCGAAGGAAGCCGGCGTCATCGACTGGTTACGCAGTAGCGCAACGTAGCGATCCTGGTCGAACTGGCCGGCCACCTGGAAGGCCTCCATACCGAGGATTTCCTTTCGCAGCTGGGCCGGTGTGACCACGATGCCGGTCTTGGCCGCCTGCTGAACCAGCAGCTTCTCCTCGATCAGGCGATCCAGGAACTGCCGCTTGATGGTCGGCTGTTCGAACTGCCGTGAATCGAAGCGATCACCGAGCATGCGTCGCATCTGCATGCGGTATTCCTGGAAGCGCTGCTGGAACTCATCCTGCGAGATTTCCTGATCACCAATCTTGGCAACGTAGGTCGCTGTCCGCGCATTGAAGTAGTTCTCAACACCGAAGAAGGCGAACGGGATCATCAAACCGCCAAGAATCAGGATGGCGATCCAACCGGACGTTTTCTCACGAAGTTTCTGAAGCATATCGAAGCGTCTTTGATCTCAGCCAAACGGGCTGGTGAGTTAAAAAAAAAGGGCGCCCTGTTCAGGCGCCCTTTGGAAGGTGGCGGAGTGGACGGGACTCGAACCCGCGACCCCCGGCGTGACAGGCCGGTATTCTAACCAACTGAACTACCACTCCGCGGCAAACCTTGTGACTTGTCGAACCTGGTGGGTGCTGAGGGTTTCGAACCCCCGACCCTCGCCTTGTAAGGGCGACGCTCTACCGCTGAGCTAAGCACCCTCGTTCCAGCGATATCTGCCCGAAGTACTTATCCCCCGGGCGAAGCTCGTCAGTTTACAGCATCCTTCAGAGCTTTACCAGCCTTGAACGAAGGATTTTTCGAAGCCTTGATCTTGATGGTTTCGCCGGTGCGCGGATTGCGACCGGTGCGCGCCTTGCGCTTCTTGACGTCGAAGGTTCCGAAGCCAACCAGCGACACAGTGTCGCCCTTCTTGAGAGCCTTCTTGATCACTTCGATCATGCCGTTGACAGCATTCTCGGCATCGGCCTTGGTCAGTTCTGCGGCGGCGGCAACGGCGCCAATAAATTCGGCTTTATTCATTCTGATGACACTCCCTAACGCGTAATTCGTGACCCGCTAAATGCGATGGGTCGGGCGCTCCCCCAGGTTCCCAACTGATCGCCCGACGGAAGGTGTACCGCACGTCCGGACATGCTTTCCCAGACGCAACGGCAACGGTTTTATACCAGCGGCATTTCCCATGCGCAATACGAAAAACGCTAGGAATCATGCGGGTTTCCGGGCCAAAGCACGAACATTCGAAAGCGGCATAATTCCCCGCGTTCGTCAAGCCATGGCGAGCAACGCAACCAACGACCGAATGCTCAATGGCTTACCGTCGACTTGTGGCGGATTGCATGAGCTGCGAGGCGACGCGCAGTGAGGCGACATCGCGGCTGAGCGAATGCAAAACGCCCGCCGTGCAAGAGCAGACGGGCGTTTCGACACGCTGCGTTCCGGGCTGGAACTCGGGCAACTGCGCGGGTCAGTGCGCGCGACTTCCGCTTTTCACGTCCTCGGCAACTTCACCGGAACCGGTACCACTCGCGGCCACTTCGGTATCCGGCTTCGGGTGCAGTGGTCGCTCCAGCGCGATGTCCAGCACCTGATCGATCCAGCGAACCGGAATGATCTTCAAACCCTGCGTGACGTTCTTCGGAATGTCAGCGAGATCCTTCTCGTTCTCCTCGGGAATGATCACCGTGCGAATGCCGCCACGCAGCGCCGCCAACAGTTTTTCCTTGAGCCCACCGATCGGCAGCACGCGACCACGCAAGGTGATTTCACCGGTCATCGCGACGTCCGCCTTCACCGGTACCTGGGTCAAGGCCGAAACCAGCGCCGTGCACATACCGATACCCGCGCTCGGACCATCCTTCGGCGTCGCACCTTCGGGAACGTGGACGTGGATGTCCAACGTCTGGTGGAAGTCGGACTTCAGGCCCAGGGAATCACTGCGCGCCCGCACCACGCTGAGCGCCGCCTTGATCGACTCCTGCATCACGTCGCCGAGCTTGCCGGTGAGGATCAGGTTGCCCTTGCCCGGCACCAGGCTCGCTTCGATCTGCAGCAGATCACCGCCGACTTCCGTCCACGCAAGACCGGTGACCAGGCCAACCTCGTTCTCCTGCTCGGCACGACCGAAGTCGAAGCGACGCACACCGAGGTAGTTGTCGAGGTTCTTCGACGTGACGTTGACCGTGCTTCGCGTCTTCGTCGCCTTCTTCTTGTCGGCAGCCGCCTTGCTTTCAGCCAGCGCCAGCTCCTTGACCACCTTGCGCCCGACCTTGGCGATTTCGCGCTCCAGGTTGCGCACGCCGGATTCACGCGTGTAGTAGCGGATCATGTCGCGGATCGCCGATTCGCCGATCTTCAGCTCGCCGTCCTTCAAACCATTGGCCTTGAGCTGCTTCGGGATCAGGTAGCGCGTGGCGATGTTGATCTTCTCTTCCTCGGTGTAACCCGGGATGCGGATGACCTCCATGCGATCCAGCAACGGACCCGGAATGTTCAACGAGTTCGCCGTGGCAACGAACATCACTTCGCTGAGATCGAAGTCGACTTCGAGGTAATGATCGTTGAAGGCGTTGTTCTGCTCCGGATCCAGCACTTCCAGCAGGGCCGATGACGGATCGCCACGGAAGTCCATGGCCATCTTGTCGATCTCGTCGAGCACGAACAGCGGATTGCGCGTACCAACCTTGCCGAGGTTCTGCATGATCCTTCCGGGCATCGAACCGATGTAGGTGCGGCGATGGCCACGGATCTCGGCCTCGTCTCGAACGCCGCCCAGGCTCATCCGCACGAACTTGCGGTTGGTGGCCTTCGCGATCGAACGCCCCAGCGAGGTCTTGCCCACGCCCGGCGGTCCGACCAGGCACAGGATCGGTCCCTTCATCTTGCGAACGCGCTGCTGCACGGCAAGGTATTCGAGGATGCGTTCCTTGACCTTTTCCAGACCGTAGTGATCGGCATCCAGCACGTCCTGCGCGACCTGCAGGTCGCGACGCACCTTGCTGCGCTTCTTCCACGGCGCCGCCAGCATCGCGTCGATGTAGTTGCGCACGACGGTTGCTTCGGCGGACATCGGCGACATCTGCTTCAACTTGTTGAGCTCGGCCTTGGCCTTGGCTTCGACTTCCTTCGGCATGCCGGCCTCGGCCACGCGACGGGTCAGGTCTTCCAGTTCGTTGGGCACGTCATCGAGTTCGCCCAGCTCCTTCTGGATCGCCTTCATCTGCTCGTTGAGGTAGTACTCGCGCTGGCTCTTCTCCATCTGCGACTTCACGCGGCCGCGGATGCGCTTCTCCAACTGCTGCACATCGATCTCACCGTCGACGAAACCGATCAGCAGCTCCAGGCGCTGGGCGATGTCCAGCGTTTCCAGCAGCTTCTGCTTGTCCTCAAGACGTGCCCCCAGATGCGCGGCAACCGTATCCGCCAGCCGTGACGGATCGTCGATACCATTCAGCGTCGACAGCAGCTCCGGCGGCAGCTTGCGGTTGGTCTTGACGTACTGTTCGAACTGGCCGAGCAGCGAACGCAGGGTGACGTCCAGTTCGCGATCATCACGATCACTGAAGCTGGCCAGCGTCTCCCCCTTCGCCATCAGCGCGCCATCACGCTCGTCGTACCCGGAAATGCGCACACGCTCGGCGCCTTCAACCAGCACTTTCAGCGTGCCATCCGGCAGGTTCAGCAGCTGCAGAATCTGGGCGACAGTGCCGATCTCGAACAGATCCTTTTCACCCGGATCATCGAGTTCGGGGCTGCGCTGGGCAACCAGGATGATGCGCTTGTCAGCGGCCATCGCCTGTTCCAGCGCCTTGACCGATTTGTCGCGGCCCACGAACAGCGGGATAACCATGTGCGGGAACACGACGACATCGCGCAATGGCAACACCGGCAGTTCAAGTCCCGAAGCGATTTGCATTGGGGCATCCATGATTGGCTTCTCCATCAGTGGCCCGCCAGCGCGGGCGCCTGGCCGAGTCGGTGGAACACGGCCAATTTCCATTGGTACCGCAATCTGCGGCGTCTGATTCCAAAGTGGGGCCGACACCGCCTGCTTGCAAGCCTACGCCCATGCGCCGGAGAAAACGGCTGCGCGCGCCGCAAATCCGCGCATTCATCCAACCGGCTGCGAAAAACCAGGATTCCCGACCCGAAACGACGACGGCCCCGCTTTCGCGAGGCCGTCCACAAGCCAATGCCAGGAATCCGCAGTGCTATTCGGCAGCGGCCTTTTGCGCGGCAGGGGCATTGTTCTCGTAGATGAGGTAAGGCTCCGCCTGGTTGTTGATTACCGTCTCGTCGACCACGACCTTGCTGACGTTCTCGATCGATGGAAGGTCGAACATGGTGTCAAGCAGCACCTGCTCCAGGATGGTGCGCAGGCCACGGGCGCCGGTCTTGCGCTTCAGCGCCTTCTGGGCGATGGCGGTCAGCGCGTCGGGACGGAACTCCAGCTCCACGCCCTCCATGTCGAACAGGCGGCGGAACTGCTTGGTGACCGCGTTCTTCGGCTCGGTCAGGATGCGAACCAGCGCCTCCTCGTCGAGCTCGGCCAGCGTCGCCACCACTGGCAGGCGACCAACGAATTCCGGAATCAGGCCGAACTTGACCAGATCCTCCGGCTCCACGTCGGACAGCACCTTGCCGACATCGGCCTTGCGCTTCTTGCTCTTCAGCTCCGCGCCAAAACCAATGCCGGCAGATTCGGTGCTGCGCTGCTGGATGATCTTCTCGAGGCCGGCGAATGCGCCACCGCAGATGAACAGGATGTTCTTGGTATCGACCTGCAGGAATTCCTGCTGCGGGTGCTTGCGGCCACCCTGCGGCGGCACGCTGGCCAACGTGCCTTCGATCAGCTTCAGCAGCGCCTGCTGCACGCCTTCGCCGGACACGTCTCGGGTGATCGACGGGTTTTCCGACTTGCGACTGATCTTGTCGATTTCATCGATGTAGACGATGCCATGCTGCGCCTTCTCGACCTCGTAGTCGCACTTCTGCAGCAGCTTCTGGATGATGTTCTCGACATCCTCGCCGACATAGCCGGCTTCGGTCAGCGTGGTGGCATCCGCGATGGTGAACGGCACGTTGAGCAGGCGCGCCAGCGTTTCCGCCAGCAGCGTCTTGCCCGACCCGGTTGGCCCGATCAGCAGGATGTTCGACTTGGCGAGCTCGACCTCTTCGTTCTTCTGCTGGGTCTCGACGCGCTTGTAATGGTTGTACACCGCCACCGACAGCGTCTTCTTGGCGCGCTGCTGACCAATGACATACTGGTCCAGCGCCTCCATGATTTCCCGCGGCTTGGGCAGGTGGCTGCGTGAGGTCGAGGCCTTTTCCTCAAGCTCCTCGCGAATGATGTCGTTGCAGAGCTCCACGCATTCATCGCAGATGAACACGCTGGGGCCGGCGATCAGCTTGCGGACTTCGTGCTGGCTCTTCCCGCAGAAAGAGCAGTAGAGAATCTTGCCGCCTTCGCCTGATCGTCCCTGCCGTTCGTCTGTCATGCCCTGCGCCCTGCGTCCTACACGGTTACGACCGCAGAATAGCACAGCCCAAGGTACTGAAAACCCTGAGAGACTCGGCAATTCCGCGTGAAAATGGATGAATTCTCAGCAGTGCTGAGACGCCGCGACAAAAGTCGCGGCGATTCTGTCGCCTGCCAGGCTGCTCAGCCTGGCTGCACGCTTTCGTCGGGCCGGCGTTCCAGCACGGCATCGACGAGGCCATAGGCACGTGCTTCCTCGGCGCTCTTGAAGTTGTCCCGGTCGGTGTCCTTGGCGATCTGTTCGATCGGCTGGCCCGTATGCATGGCGAGGATTTCGTTCAGGCGCTCCCGCATCTTCAGGATTTCACGCGCCTGGATATCGATGTCACTGGCCTGGCCCTGCGCGCCACCATGCGGCTGATGGATCATCACTCGCGAACTCGGCAGCGCATAGCGCTTGCCCTTCGCACCCGCGGCCAGCAGCAGCGAACCCATGCTGGCGGCCTGGCCCACGCAGATGGTGCTGACGTCGGGCTTGATGAACTGCATGGTGTCGTAGATGGCCATGCCAGCCGTCACCACGCCACCCGGGCTGTTGATGTACAGGTTGATGTCCTTGTCCGGATTGTCAGCTTCCAGGAACAGCAGCTGCGCGACCACGACATTGGCCATGTAGTCGTCGATCGGACCGACCAGGAAAATCACCCGCTCCTTCAGCAGGCGCGAGTAGATGTCATAGGCGCGTTCGCCACGGCTGGTCTGCTCGACCACCATGGGCACCAGGTTCAATCCCTTGATCGGTTCCATCATTCAGCTCCAGAAAGCGCGTTCATGGCCCCAGTATCGGGCCGATCCCGGCAGAATCAAGTGGCACGTGGAAATACGTCGGAATAACAGGGGCCAGGAAACGAAAAAGCCGCCCGGAGGCGGCTTTCCCACAGCCAACTGCGGCGAATCTTACGCCGGCATGATCGGCTGCATCAGCTCCGAGAAGCTGACCGTCTTTTCCTCGAGCTTGCCGTGCTCGGCGATCCAGTCGATCACCTGGTCTTCCAGCACGCGCGACTGCAGGCCGGACATCAGCTCCTCGTCCTGGCGATACAGCTCGATGACCTGCTCCGGCTCCTCGTAGGTCGAGGCGATGGTAGCCAGCATCTCGTTGACGCGCTTCGGGTCCAGACGCAGGTCGTTCTGGCGGGCGATTTCGCCCAGCAGGACCGCCGCCATCACGCGCTTGCGCGCCGGCTCGCGGAAATCCTCGGCAGACTTGTCCATGGGCATGCCGCGCTGCTGTGCCTGCTGCTGCGCCTGCGCCATCAGGCCCTGCGTTTCCGCGTCGATCATGCGCGACGGGAATTCCAGCTCGTTATGCGCTTCGACCAGCTTCTCGACCACTTCATTCTTCAGGCGCATCATCAGCGCGCCCTTCATCTCACGCTCCAGGTTGGCGCGAACCTCGTCACGGAAGCGGTCGATGCCACCATCACGCACGCCGAAGCTGGCCATGAACTCCTGGTCCACTTCCGGGATCTTCGACTCGGAAACGCGGATCGCCTTGACGCTGACCTTCGCTTCCTTGCCGGCGAGATCCTTGACCCGGTAGTCCTCCGGGAAGCTGATCTCGAAGCTCTTCTCGGCGTCCTTCTTCAGGCCAACCAGCTTGTCCTCGAAACCCTCGAACAGGGCATTCGAACCGATGATGGTGCCGGCGCGGTCCATGCCTTCTGCCGGCACGCGACCATCCGCCGTTTCCGCGAAGGATTCGAACAGGATCATGTCGCCCTTGCGCGCCTTGCGCTCCACCGTTTCCCAACCGCGACGCTGCATGCGCAGGGTCTCGATCATGCGGTCCACGTCCTCGGCCGCCACGCTCGACACCGGCTTCTGCACTTCCAGCGACGACACGTCGATGTCGCCGATTTCCGGCATCACTTCGAAGGTGGCGATGTAGCGGATCTCGCCGTCTTCCGGCTGGCCGGTGGTATCGATCGACGGGGACACGGCCGGACGCAGGTTCTCCTTGCGCACGGCTTCGTTGAAGGATTCACGGATCAGGTCGCCCATGGCCTCGGAACGCACCTGCGCGCCGAAGCGCTGCGCGATGACCTTGGCCGGCACCTTGCCCGGGCGGAAGCCCTTCAGGCGAACCGTGCGGGACAGCTCCTGCAGGCGCTTGCTGATGGAGGTTTCCAGACGGTCGGCGGGAACGCTGACGGTGAGCTTGCGCTCCAGGTTGCTGGTGTTTTCGACCGAAACTTGCATTTCAACTCCTGACCCGCCGCCCCAGGCGGCCACGTGATCGTTAAGCGGTTAGCCGCCCCAAGGGGCAGCCCATTCATGTGAACTGGCCATTATAGCGACGAAATGGCGTCGCGTCCGCACTCCGGGCGCGACAGGATGGTGCGAAAGGAGAGACTCGAACTCTCACGGGTTGCCCCACTGGAACCTAAATC